>Ga0114920_10001633_pt1 | contig 10361 bp, 9 predicted proteins | sample ChitaG_FD_88683 | JGI IMG/M metagenome (GOLD analysis project Ga0114920, IMG submission 88683) | Deep subsurface microbial communities from South Pacific Ocean to uncover new lineages of life (NeLLi) - Chile_00310 metaG | ecosystem: Environmental > Aquatic > Marine > Oceanic > Sediment ...
CTTCTCGATCCGGCAAATGTCAAGAAGCTGGATAAAGGGCACTTTTGGCACCGACGAATGCCTTGATCTGGGGAACTGGTCATACAGGGCCAGATTCCCGGTATAGGTTTCGTTATATGATGTCCTTACAGTCACAGTCAACAGGGCGTTGAAGGTTCCCAGACCGTTGTAGCCCCAAAGATCCCAGCCAACGTAATCTTTGGAATTATCACCGAGTTTCAGGAAAAAGGCATACCGGGTCAACGTGCGATCGGTAGTGTCAACGAGCCTATCATCCGGAAGCAGGCGTGTTGTCTGAACGGTATACTTATCGGTTATTCGGACCACCGCCTCCCGAAAGCTGCCGAGATACCCGTAATCCGCCAGCAGAATGCTGTCGGGCGTCCTGACGCTGTCGTTCAGATCAGGTGTGTCGTAGTTCAGTATCTTCGGGGGGACCATGTCAATCGGGCCAATAGTTCGCTGGTGGCTGAGTGTACTGTCACAGTAAATAGCGGTATCGCCGTTCAGGAGAGTGACCTCATACGGGCCGGTTGGATACAGGCCGGTGTTCCTGAACAACTGCTTAGCCTTCGGCGAGTATTGAATATAGGCGCATATCTCATCCTCGTCAACTATGTATGGGACATCCTTTTCCTCGCAACCGAGTTGAACCGCCATAGAACCGGCGAGCGCTGCAAATACAACTACCATTCGTCTCAGCATACTGCCTCTGCCATAATATGAACTGTTAGCGCCTGCGTTTTGTTTTATCCTTTTTCATCCGTTTTTTGAGTTCCTTGATCTCATCCCGGATCAACATAGCTGTTTCAAAATCGAGATTATCCGCCGCCTTTCTCATCGCTCTGAGCATGAACGCCACCTGGTCCTCGCGGGACATCATTGTAAAGTACTCCGGTTTCTCAAAGCTAATCTCCTCCACCGTCCGACTGTCGGCGAAACTGGTGGAGCGAAGGATTTCCTCCCGCGTCTTGTGGATCGTCTCCGGATCAACATTGTGCATCTGGTTATACTCCAGTTGCTTGGCACGCCGTCGGTTGGTTTCATCGATGGCTTTCCTCATCGAATTCGTAATCTTGTCGGCGTAAAATATAACCTCGCCGTTCTTGTTCCGGGCAGCCCGGCCGGCAGTCTGGATCAGCGAGCGCTCCGACCTCAGAAAACCCTCCTTGTCGGCATCCGTAATTGCAACGAGCGACACCTCCGGCAGGTCCAGCCCTTCGCGAAGCAGATTCACACCCACCAGGACATCGAATTCATGCAGGCGCAGGTCACGGATTATCTCCGTTCGATCGATGGTATTGATCTCGGAATGCAGGTAGCGCACCCTGACCCCCATCTTGTCCAAATAGTCGGTGAGATCCTCGCTCATGCGCTTGGTCAGAGTCGTTACAAGTACCCGCTCACCTCTCACTTTCCGTGCTTTCGCCTGCTCCAGGAGATCATCGATCTGGTTAGCCAGCGGTTTGACGGTAATCAGTGGGTCCAGAAGGCCGGTCGGTCGGATCACCTGCTCCACAACCACACCCCCGGATTTCTCCAGCTCGTACTCGGCGGGAGTTGCGGAAACATAGATTATCTTCTGTGCAAGGCTCTCAAACTCGTCGAAGAAAAGTGGCCGATTATCAAGGGCTGATGGCAGTCGGAAACCATGCGTCACCAGAGTTTCCTTGCGGTTGCGGTCCCCGGCAAACATCCCTCGAATTTGAGGAATCGTCTGATGGGATTCATCGATGACAATGATGAAGTCGTCCGGCAGGAAATCGATAAGACACTTGGGCCGCTCTCCTTCCTTTCGACCGGTCAGATAACGCGAATAGTTCTCAATACCGCTGCAATAACCGATCTCCTTGAGCATTTCCAGATCATACAGAGTGCGCGACTCCAGCCGCTGCGCTTCAAGAAGCTTGTCCTGCGATCGCAATGATTCGAGTTGACCGGCCAGCTCCTCCTCGATCTGGCCAATCGCTGTCTCCAGTGTGGGGCGCGAAGTGACAAAATGCTTGGCTGGATAGATAGCGATTTTTTTTCGCTGGGTCAGAACCTCCCCTGTAAGCGGGTCAATCTCAGTTATACGTTCTATTTCGTCACCGAAGAACTCGATTCGCAGAGCCGTCTCACGGTAGGTGGGAATCAACTCTATCGTGTCCCCGCGAACCCGGAAATTCCCTCGCGAGAAATCAATATCATTACGATTGTAGTGAACGGCAATGAGTTTGCGAATGGTCTCGTCGCGGTCACATTCAGCGCCAGTCTCCAGAAAAAGCATCTGCTTCCGGTATTCTTCAGGCGACCCGATTCCGTAAATACAACTCACCGATGCAACGATTATGACATCCTCGCGCTCCAGCAGCGATGCTGTCGCCCTCAGCCGCAGCCGGTCGATATCCTCGTTCAACTGCGTGTCTTTCTCGATATACGTATCGGTAGTCGGAATGTAAGCTTCCGGCTGGTAATAATCGTAGTAACTGATAAAGAACTCAACCGCGTTTTTCGGAAAGAACGCCTTCAGCTCTCCATAAAGCTGAGCCGCAAGAGTCTTGTTATGGGAAATCACCAGCGCCGGACAGCCATACCGGGCGATTACGTTTGCGATTGTAAACGTCTTGCCGGAGCCTGTTACGCCCAGCAGGGTCTGGTATCGGTTTCCCGCAAACAGCCCCTCGCTCAGCTGGTCTATCGCCGACTGCTGATCTCCTCGAGGAGAAAATGGTGCCCGCAGATTGAAAACCGTTTTCTGATCGCCTGACGAATGTTGCATTCTAAGTGCCACAATTTACGCATGATGCCTAACCTCTTAATATAGTCGCTCTTCCCCATCGGGCAATCACTAATGGCCACCTGAACTCCGGCCAGTCGACGGCACAGGCTGGAACCTGTCGCCTTGATGATAGTGTAAGTGCTGATACCGTTGGAAGGCTATTACCTTAACCGGTGAAGAATTGCCTTGACTTGGAGATGTTTTTGGCTTACTTGTTTGGCCTAACTCTAGACGGTTTAAGAAGTTCTAGTACCTGGAGGATAATGAATGTACGCCATATTTCAGGTCTCCGGATTCCAGTATCGGGGTGAAGAAGGAACTATCGTGAGAATCCCCCGTCAGAAAACCGCCGAAGGCGACAAGATTGAGATCGCCGAGGTACTTCTGGTGAGAAACAGTAATTCCGCACTGGTTGGTACTCCGTTTGTTGACGGGGCAAAAGTGGAGGCCGATGTGTTACGCCACGGCAGAGCAGACAAAGTACTCGTCTACAAGTTCAAACGCCGCACGAAATACCGCCGCACTCAGGGACACCGGCAGGCGTTTACCGAAATCAGAATAAACAAGATCGTGACGCCATAAGGCAGCTACTGTTGGATAATGCCATGACGCGCCGAGCATGGTCGATTCTCATTCTCTTCAGTGTTTGTATCGGCCTGACCGGCTCCACTGTCGCACAACAGGACCTCACTGTCGTTGCGGTGGAGGTAGAAGGAAACCAGGTTGCCACCAATTCGCTCATTCTCGGTGTATCCTCTCTGCATCTTGGCTCCCCCCTCACCCAGACGGCAATCCAGGAAACAATGCACCGGCTGTACGGTCTCGGCATTTTCTCCGACGTGAGACTCGATGTCGAGGAAGTGACAGGCGGTTTGAAGGTTACAATCGTGGTCAATGAGTTGCCCAAGCTCTCGGCCCTCGAAATCACCGGCAATAAGAAAATCAAGAGCAAAGACCTCAAGCGGAAGCTTGGCCTGGGAGTTGGTGGATACATTTCTCCCTACCTGATTCATCTGAAGAAACAGGAAATCCTCAGTCAATATGCTGAAAAGGGGTATTTCCAGGCCGAGGTGACCGATGTGCTGGAGTACAATGAGGATTCCACTGAAGCGGCACTGACTTACAAGATCAGTGAGAAATCCAAGGTCAAAGTTGAGAAGGTGATCCTCACCGGTAATGTCCATGTGAAGGCAACAGATCTCATCAAAAAGATGCGAAACCGCAAGCGCGGGTTCCTGAGAAGTTCCGACTTTGCTCAGGATGAATACGAGAACGATCTTGAGAAGGTCATCGCGGAGTGTCACAAACGAGGGTTCGTGGACGCTCACATGGTTTCCGACTCGACCCATATCAACCACGAAACCAACAAGATGACGGTTTATCTGGAAGTGTACGAAGGGCCCCTTTACTACTTCGGTAATGTCGAGTTCAAAGGCACCGATGTGTTGCCGGATGCAGTCCTTCGAAGACAACTCAAATTCAAGAACGGCGACATATTCAATTCCGAGAAATACGCAGAATCCTCATACGAGGTTCACAACGCTTATTATGAAATTGGGCATCTTCACGTACGCATCATTGACGAACGGAAGACGCGCAATGACTCCATCGTTGACATTACCTACGATATAAACGAAGGGGTTCCATCGCACATCCGCATGGTCAACATAGTCGGTAACACCAAGACCAAAGAGAAAGTGATCCGACGCGAGTTGAGGATTTTCCCGGGGCAGGTGTTCAATCGGTCGCTGCTGCTTCGTTCGATCCGAGAAGCGATGGCGCTCAACTACTTTGCTAACGTTGAGCCGGTTCCAATTGACCTGCCCGGAGGCGATATTGACCTCGAGTTCAGAGTTGAGGAAAAACAGACCGGCCAGATCGGTGCCGGCGCAGGGTACAACAGCCAGGATAAGATGGTCGGATCCCTGAATATGGGTATTCCCAACTTCCGCGGAAACGGGCAGAATCTGTCGTTCCAGATAGAGTTCGGCAAACGCCGTAACTCGTTCAGCGTATCGTTCACCGAGCCATACCTGTTCGGTCGACCCACACTTCTGGGGATCGACGTCTTCATGCTCAACCGCCGCTGGTTCGATGACTATACCGAGGGCCGCGAGGGCGGGTCGGTGCGAATCGGCCGGCGGCTTCGCTGGCCTGACAACTACTTCCGGCTCTACGCTTCCTATCGGCTCGAGCGAAACCGTTTCTTCGACTTTGACGATTACTTCAAGACACAGAACTCATACACGACAAAGTATGGCTGGGACGTCAACGCTGACAGCACATGGGGTGAAGGTGACAGCACACAGACGATTTTAGGCGAGCCTATTCCCGGATCGGTCGTGTCATACGAGGAGAAATGGCAATCGGCCTCCAGGTTCTCGATCACTATCAACCGTGACTCGCGAGATCTCCCCGAGTTTGCCACCAGGGGGTCGATCATTTCCTACACGCTCTCGCATACGGGTGGTATTCTTGGAGGCTTCTGGAAATACCAGAAACACAAGGTGACCCTGGCGAAATTCATTCCGCTGTTCTGGAGATTTGCACTGGCCACGAAGGTAGACTACGGCATGATCACTTCTCCGGCGGGGGATAATCGCATCCTGGTATCTGACCGTTTCACACCAGGGGGAACTGCATATGATGGTATTGTTCGAGGCTACGATGACGGCTGTCTTACACCCGATTCAGTGATCACGCAGTACGGCAGCTTTTTCTACTATGACCCCGACGCTCTTCCCGGCTCACCGGCAGATGATACGCTGATCAGCCTTTCCTCCGTAAGACGAGTCCGCGGCAAGTATATGCTCGTCAGCAATATCGAGCTTCAGTTCCCGATTGCGGAGCGGTCTATCTACTGTCTGCTCTTCTTTGATGCCGGCAATAGCTGGCTTCACAGGAGCGATATTAAGCCGTTAACCGATCTGTACAAGAGTGTCGGGTTCGGATTTCGAATACTTGTGCCCGGTATCGGAACTCTCGGGTTCGATTTTGGGTATCCGCTGGATGATCCTCCCCACGAGGAAGATAAGGCGTGGAAACCGCATTTCCAGATAGGCACAGATTTAAGATAACAACGACAAGTCAATAGGAGAAGCAAAAATGCACGTGGTGAAAACGATCTTGCTGGCAGGTTTGATCACAGCAGTCTTGCTGCCGGCGGTGGGGCCACCCGCCCAGGCACAGGGAATCAAGATCGGCTTTATTGACGACGACGAGGTCAAACAGAAATACAAAGCCTGGATGCGCGCTCAGGAACAGTGGGAAATCGAACGCAAGGCATGGGACGACGAGGCGATGGAGAAGCAGGTTGAGCTCCAGGAACTGATCGACGAATACGAGAAGCAGAAACTGATTCTGTCCGAAGAGAAGAAGCAGGAGCGGGAAGCAGCCATTAGAGCCAAAAGTGATGCCCTTGACGCGTTCACCAGGCAAATCTTCAGCCCGGGTGGAACCGCCGAACGAAAACAGGAACAGTTGATCCTTCCTCTGCTGGAGAAGGTAACGGAAGCAATCAGGCTGCTGGCAGAGGACGAGGGTTACGATGTCATTTTTACCATGCAGAGCGGCCTCGGGTATATCAAGGAATCCTACGACCTAACTGATAGAGTACTCGAATACCTTGACAAACTCGAAGATTAGGCCGGTTCTGACGCTTGCCGAGATCGCTGCGAGAGTTGATAGCACGCTTCAGGGCGATGGAAGCATTCAGATTCACTCAGTGGCTCCGATCAAAGCAGCCCGTTCGGGGGAAATCAGCTTCGTGGCCAATAAGGTGTATGAGAAACATATCGCCACAACCTCTGCCTCCGCGCTTGTGCTCGACCCCGGCACGCCGTGCAGCCGTCTTCCGACCATACGGCACAAGAACCCTTACCTGATATTCGCCCGCATCATCGACCTGCTATATCCGGAGAAGGCTCCCCTTGTCCCCGGACGTGATGCGACTGCAGTTATATACCCCGACACCAACATAGAACCATCCAGTGCGATTGGCCCTCTCTGCCACATTATGCACGGAAGCCGCATCGGCGCCAATTGTCAACTCGTCTCATCGGTTTACGTAGGCGAAAACGTGACGGTTGGTGATAACTGTATCTTCTACCCGGGTGTCAGGATTATGAACGATTGCAGGATCGGCAGCAATATCATCATCCACCCGGGAGCTGTGATTGGTTCTGACGGGTTCGGGTTTGCCAAATCAGACAGAGGGCTAAAGAAAATCAAGCAGGTAGGCTGGGTCGAAATCGAGGATGACGTCGAGATTGGTGCAAACACCACGATTGACCGGGGAGCGATTGGGCCGACCAGAATCGGCTCCGGTACAAAGATTGACAATCTCGTTCAAGTAGCTCACAATGTCGAGATCGGTCGGAACTGTATCATTGTGTCCCAGGTAGGGATATCCGGATCCACAAAAATCGGCGATGGCGTGGTGCTGGCCGGTCAGGTCGGTCTGGTCGGGCACATTGAGATCGGCGACGGTGTTCAGATAGGTGCTCAGTCAGGCGTGTCCAAATCCGTCGCCGCCGGTAAGATCGTTTTTGGCAGCCCTGCGCGGGATATTATGGAGACCAAGCGGATTGAGGCCTCACTCGTGCGATTGCCGGAACTGCTCAAGCGGGTCAAGAAGATTGAGAAAAAACTGAGCGAGTAGTCAGGTAATCAGCGAGCTTTCAATCTCAGCGATCTTGTCCCAGTTCTTCTCCATCTCCTCGACAAAGTGCAGAACGTCATCGCAGTCACCATGCTCGGCGGACATGCGGATACGACACAAAACACCCCACTGAGCTCGATTGATAATCTTACATTGGGCAATCAGGCTGCCCAGGTGAGCGATAGTGGTATTGAGTTCGTTTGCAACGTCCCTGAGCTGATCGTTGGTATGCAATCTTGCCCTGACCGAGAGATCACCTTCTGCCATCTCTCGCAGGCACGCAACAAGTTGCAGCGACGGATCGACATAACGTGTTGCTGGTAGGATAGTCATTACCCCGATCGCCGTAATTGCAGCGATGACCGCGGAAATCATGTATGGCATCAGCGTAACTGCGGCTAACTCTGCCTGGCTGAGAAACTCCACCGCCACGCCGGCAGACAGGACATTGTTGAAATAGAATATTATCGAGGCGCTGGCGAGAATCGCCGAGCAGCCCATAAACACAACTGTCCGATACAGCCTTGACTTCTGCTCATGTGCAGAATGGTATGTACTGGATACTACAGAATCAGACATAACACCAACTCCTAAATGGTATAGTCTAAAACCAGTGGCTGTGAGCCGTTTCCTCCTATCCGACTCTGTTGGTTTCGACCCCGAAAGGCTGAAATATTAGTCCAATACTTGCCATTTCAGGCCAGATTTTGCTCAGTAAAAAAGCCCCGATATACGAGGCTTTTACGTCCAGAGTGTCCTAAAATTGCTCAGAACGGGAGGTCCTCGTCTTCCTCGGTACCACCGGAGGCAGGCGATGATGCATCAGCCGGAGCTTCCTGCGGCGCGGCGCCGGCATCGGCCCGGGAACCGATAAACTGAAACCGTTCCACTACAACTTCGGAAATGTATCGCTTGTTGCCGTCTTTGTCCTCGTAGCTGCGGTTGTCAATCCTCCCCTCGATATACACTTCTTTCCCCTTCTGGAGGTATTCTTTCATGACCTCGGCCTGCTTTGCCCAGGCGACTATGTTATGCCAGGTGGTCGATTTGTCCTTCTGGCCGTCCTGACCTGTCCATCGCCTGTCGGTGGCCAGTGAAAAGTTGCAAACCGCTCTTCCTCCCGGCGTGTATTTCAGTTCCGGGTCCTTACCCAGGCGGCCGATCAGAATGACTTTGTTAACACTCATATTCCCCTGCCTTGTATTGAAGTTAATGCGAATATATCAGCAGAGGACGGTACTGTCAAGAGGGGTAGGATTTTGCTTGTTCACATTCTGCCTATTGGCTATAGTGTTGCGCTGTGAGGCAATATGAGCACAGAATTTGATCCGGATTCAGCAATCTCAACGATCAAGAGATTCATCACCGATTCTCTGAGCTGTTCCGGTCTGACGGGCTTTGTGGTCGGTCTTTCCGGTGGGCTGGATTCATCTCTGGCAACCACCCTGGCAGTGGAAGCAGTCGGCCCGCGGAAGGTTTTCGGTTTGCTGATGCCTTATCGGAAGTCGTCGGTAAACTCGGCTAAAGACGCTGAACAACTTGCGCGCAGACTTGGAATTGACCATCGAGTGGTGGATATTTCGCCAATGATCGACGCCTTCTACGATAGAATCGATGACTCCAATCGTCTCCGGGCCGGCAATAAAATGGCCAGGGAACGGATGGCCATCCTGTTTGACGCTGCTCATCAGATGCAGCGGCTGGTTCTCGGCACCGGCAACCGATCGGAGATATGCCTTGGGTATACCACGCTCTTTGGTGATTCCGCCTGTTCCATCAATCCGATTGGCGAGTTATACAAGACCGAAGTGCGGCTGCTTGCAAAGAAGCTGGACCTGCCGGACATGATCATCAACAAGACACCATCTGGTGATCTCTGGTCCGATCAGACCGATGAAGGTGAGATCGGTGTGACGTATGACGTCATTGACCGGCTGCTAAGGCGCATTGTAGACGAAGGTGTCACGTCGAGGTCGCAACTGGAAAGCGAAGGATTCAATGCCGCTGATATCGACCGGGTGATTTCCCTTTTCAACCAAAACTCCTTCAAGCGCCGCCTGCCAGACATCGCCATGATTGGCAAACCGGCTATCCCCGACAAGATTGAACTTGACGCCTGAGAAAGTAATAATGTCAGACTCCCCCGGAAAAGTATACCTCGTGCCCACTCCCATCGGGAATCTTGCGGACATCACACAACGCGCGATAGAGACTCTCGCGGGTGTTGATATACTTGCCTGCGAGGATACGCGTGTAAGCGGCAGGCTCCTGAAGAAGCTGGAGCTAAGGAAAAAACTGATCAGCTACCATAACTTCAACGAAACCGCTCGTGCATCACAGTTGGCGGATGAGGTACGTAAAGGGAAATCAATAGCAATTATCACCGACGCCGGCTCTCCGGGCATTTCAGACCCAGCCTATCGCATTGTACGCGCAGCGCTCGATAATGGCCTGGCAGTGGAGGCGCTTCCCGGTCCGACCGCCCTGATTCCCGCTCTCACTGCATCCGGGCTGCCGACAGACCGGTTTTTTTTTGAGGGTTTCCTCCCAAACAAAGCGACAGCGCGACAGAAACGTCTTGCACAAATCAAAGCGTTTACCCACACGCTGATTTTCTATGAATCACCGCACCGCGTGCACAAGACTCTTGCGGACATGCAGGCTGTTCTTGGCGACCGCGAGGCCTGTCTGGCTCGCGAGATCAGCAAGAAATTCGAAACATATCTCAGGGGAAGTATCAGCGGGATCATTGCCGAGATCGAAGGCAGGACGATCAAGGGAGAGATTGTGCTTGTAGTCGCCGGCTATCCTTCGTCAAAAAAGAAAAAGCGGGAAGCCGACCATGCCGAATAGCGCGGGCAGTCGATACTATCCGTACGACTGGCTGGTAATCGGCTACTGTTTCCTCATGCTGGTGTTGATCGCTGTGTTTGGCCGACC
>Ga0114920_10001634_pt1 | contig 10361 bp, 9 predicted proteins | sample ChitaG_FD_88683 | JGI IMG/M metagenome (GOLD analysis project Ga0114920, IMG submission 88683) | Deep subsurface microbial communities from South Pacific Ocean to uncover new lineages of life (NeLLi) - Chile_00310 metaG | ecosystem: Environmental > Aquatic > Marine > Oceanic > Sediment ...
CTGTGCGGTGAACCCTACGGTGGGGAGAGAGCTTCTGTATGACTATAGAAAGCTTGAACCAGCAAAAGAACCCAAAAAGGTAATGGTTATCGGCGCCGGCCCGGCCGGTATGGAAGCAGCAAGAGTAGCTGCCCTCAGAGGACACCAGGTAACCCTGGTGGAAAAGGAAAGCGAGTTGGGCAAAAAACTTGAACTGGCTTCCCGGTTACCCGGCAGGAAAACGTTTAACGACATTAACAGCTATTACGCGACTGCCTTTAAGGCATTGGGAGGCAAGGTAGAGATTGCCCGGGGAAGCGAGGTCACACCAGAGCTAATTGCCGAAATGGAAACGGAAGGAATGATGCCAGATGTCTTCATAGTGGCTACAGGAGGGGATGCTTTTATCCCCGAGGTCCCCGGAGTGAAGGGAAAGAATGTGGTTACTTTTCTCGATGTAGTGACCAATGAAGCCGAGATAGGTGAGATGGTGGTTGTTGCCGGGGCTAATATAATAGGCTGTGAGGTCGCTCTCCTGCTGGCTCAGCAGGGGAAGAAGGTAACACTGGTTGAGCTGCCAGGTTTACGAGCTGGCAGTGACCTAGACGGCTGGGAAGTCGAGAGAAACATTTGGCTGTTCACCGAACAAGAACTGCGCTCGCAGGCAAACATCAACATGGTAACAGCAGAAAAACTTGACAGGATAACGGATAAAAGTGTTGCCTTCCTGGACAAGGAGGGAAAGAGCCTGAGTTTTGATGCCGAAACAGTTGTCCTGTCTCTGGGGTTTATCCAGAGAGACGGATTGGCCAGGCACCTTGCCAGTAAGGGAAAGGAAGTCTACACTATCGGTGATGCCAATAAGCTGGGAAAGATAAAGGACGCTGTATATCAAGGCTTTGTGGTGGCAACCAGAATATAGGTCAAGAAGGAGCTTCTCCTCACTGATAGCTGGAGGAGCCCTCTTTGTGTCCTGACTTAACAACCCAAGCTTCTGTTACCCGGTCACGCTTATCTGACTATTGAGTATTGACATCATGGGAGGAATAGTTTATCGTTCATAATCAAAAAGGGAGGTAGACCAATGCAAGCATATTGTGTGAAGTGCCGTGCCAAAAGGGAGATGAAGGATGCCAAGGCCATAACCATGAAGAATGGTAAGCCGGCAACTCAGGGGATATGTCCCACGTGTGGAACCAAGATGTTCAGGATTGGGAAAAGTTAAGACAGACAACTAATTAGGAGCCGGAATTCTGTGCTAGGCTGGATATTTGCGTGCGAGGAATATCCAGCTTTGTACTGCCAACTAGACAAAGCAGTGAAAGGCGTCAAGAAAGACAGGATGTCAATTACGAGATTTAGCTATCAGGGGGAAGCCTTTGCTTACCCCGCACATGAGTAACCAGAGGGGTTCTTAGTCAGTTAACAATGTCACCTCGCCTAATATCATCAGTTGATTTCATCACTCAATACTTTGGTTTTCGTCTCATCACTATAAAGATCCCGCCAAGAATAAGGAGGCCGCCTACTATCTCGTTGACCGTTGGCACCTCACTAAGAATAAAATACCCTAGTAGTGTAGCCCCGACGGGTTCGCCAAGAAAGGCTACCGAAACAAAGGTCACCGGCATTAAGCGCACAGCCAGATTTAAACACGAGTGACCGATAAGCTGTGGTACGAGTGCCAGCAGAATTAGCATTACGTATGTGGCAGGTGAATAGCCAAAAAAGCTGTGACCAAAGATTATAGTCGCTACCAGTAGTATTACTGCCGAACAAGTATAAATAATGGTGAGGTAACTGAGAATATCGATACGTGCTCTAAGCTGGCCACCAATGATGAGATAAGCACCCATCGAGAAGCCAGCTATTAAAGCGAGCAAGTTACCCAAAATAGCCCGTGAACCAAAAGCAAGACCACCATAGTTGATAAATACAACCCCTATTAGGGCAACCACGATTCCGCTTATTGTTAATTTGTTTAATCTCTCACCCCACAGAAAATACGAGATGACAGCCACAAAGGCAGGATGGGAACTTAGTAGAATAACCGAGCTAGCGATGGATGTATAACTGAGTGATGTTATCCAAAGCCCGAAATGTAGCGCTAAGAATAGGCTCGAGAGAAATATCAAGAGCATATCATGCCGGGATAGTTTGTTAAGGCCCTTCATAGATTTTACTGAAGCAATCGGGGCTAATATGACAGAGGCTATGGTCAAGCGGTAGGTCGCAATAACCAGAGGTGGCGCATCAGCCAAACGAATTAAAATAGCCGCAAAAGAAACAGACAGCACACCTACAATCAGGGTTATGTACGGTTTCACTCTGATTACTGTCCCCAATTAACAATTTCCTTTGATATCAGTAGTTGAATATTGTTTGTCCCACGATTCCCAACAGGTGCTAGGATACGATAAACCGGTCAACTTTGCCAATACTACTTCTGGGGCCAAGCCAGAGTGTACATTGGTTTCTGCCCGGTGACAGTTTGACTATAGAATACGTAAAGCTCAAGCTATCGGGGCAATATTTCATTTTGTTGTTCAGTGCCGAGTGAGGCGAATCTAAGTGAATGCGAATCCTGCCTTGAAAAGCATGTCTGGAGTTCTACCTATCGAACGCCTTGAGGAGAGGATTAAGGTTAAGGGTAAATACTTAGGCTGCTTTCTCATCCTCGAAACAATTCAATACAAGCTCATGAATCCTCCCATTTGTTGCTAACACCTCGCCGTCATTGCTTATGATATGGAACAAATCTCCCTTGAAGTCGGTAACTTTGCCGCCGGCTTCAGCTACAATAAGAGTTCCGGCGGCATAATCCCATAATTCATTTCCAGCCACGCAAAATCCATCGTATCTACCACAGGCTACATTGCACAGAGACAGCACTGTTGAACCGTCTCGTCTAACCGCCTGACTTTCCCTCGCTAAACGTATAAAGGTTCTCACACTCCTACTAAAGGCCTCTGAATTACGGTCATAAGGGAATGCCATAGCTAATAGACTCTCGCCCAGACTTGTGGTTTCTGAGACTTGTATCCTTCTTTCATTGAGATAGGCACCACTACCCTTCAACGCAGTAAACATCTCGTCTAAGACGGGATTGTATGCCACCCCAAGAATTATATTCTTCCGATATGATAAGGCTATAGATACTCCAAAATACCTGTATTTGTGGATAAAGTTTACCGTTCCATCTAAGGGGTCAACAATCCATGTATAATCAGAAGGCGCCTCTTTTTTCCCTCTCTCTTCAGAGATGAAGCTATGCTCCGGAAAAGCATTACTGATGATATTAAGAATAATGCCTTCAGCTTCTTCATCTACTCGTGAAAACGGGTTATTATGCCCTTCTCCTTTATAACGAATCTCTCTTATTCCGCCCAGGTTATCTAACAAAAATTCACCGGCTTGGTAAGCCGCCCTTTTAGCCACATCCAGAAATCTGTTCAATCTTGCCACTCTCCCTCTTTTATATGTAGTCCACCCGTACCCCCCTTCTCCACCATCTCTTCTTCAGTATAACACACAGACAACGCTTAAAATATATCTATTTTCGGATACTCCTCACCGAGCACGGCATTGACCAATACGGATAGGGCGTGTTATCCTGTTACTTACACGACTCCAAGTCCGTTCAATAACCCGGATGAGGATAAGATGGAAGTCAGGCAGCATAACCCTGCCAGCTATGGTTTAGAAAGGTTGGGGTGAGTAGATTGAATTCATTTGACAGACAATGGCAGCGCTGGTTTCCCGAAGATAAAGGCGAGAAGCCTGCACCGCCTGCCAAGCACGGGTGGACAACCGCCAGGGTGTTCTTAATACTGGCTGGGGCTTTGACCCTGTTTATTTTCATAAATATATCGAAGGGGCTCTATACTGAGTGGCTCTGGTTCAGCAGCCTGGGTTATGGCAGTGTCTATACCACTATCCTGAAGACCAAGGTACTAGTCTTCTTCTCTGCGGCTATCATCTTCTGCATCTTGTTTTTGGGGAACCTGGTGCTGGCTACGCGCCTGGCACCCAAGACTGAAGCACATTTTTGGCCTTGGGCCATAGTGCGTCAGCTACAGCCAATACTCAGGTGGAACGTCATCTTAGGAACAGCAATGCTCAGCCTGATATTTGGTCTGGTGGCACAGGGTAACTGGGAGGTTGTGCTTCGCTTCTTCAACGGGCAGCCCTTTGGCATCACTGACCCAGTTTTCCATAGGGAGATTGGCTTCTACGTCTTCTCACTGCCTTTCCTACACTTATTGCGAGGCTGGCTCATGGGCGCGCTGATAATTACCCTCCTTGGCAGCGCTGGGGTATATCTTCTCAGCTATACGGTGCAGCGGCTTAAGTTCGACTTTGCCCGGCCGGTATTAGCCCATGTTGGTGGACTGGTCATAGCCATCCTGGGTCTTTTTGCCTGGGGCTACTGGCTTGGCATCTGGGAGCTGGTCTTCTCCAGACGGGGAGTAGTCTTTGGAGCCAGCTATGCTGATATACATGCCCAGCTTCCAGCACAGTGGATCCTTTTGGTAGTAGTACTCATCTTTATGGGGATTATTCTGGTTTCTGTGTTGCGGCGCAACTCTCGCTGGCCCGTCTACGGCATCGTGGGGTGGATAGTGGCTGCCATCGTCATCGGGGCCATATTCCCCAGCCTAGTACAGCGCTTTCAGGTGCAACCCAACGAGCTGGCCCGGGAGACACTCTACATCGAGTATAATATCCAGTTTACCAGAGATGCCTTCGCTTTGAACCGGGTTGAGGAGCAGTCCTTTCCCGCGGAGGAGGCACCAAGCCCTCAGGATATAGCCCAAAACGAGGTCACCATCAACAACATCAGGCTCTGGGACCATCGCCCGCTGAAGGACACCTATAACCAGATACAGGCCATCCGACTCTACTATGACTTCCATGATGTCGATGTTGACCGCTATATCATCGATGGCGAGTACCGGCAGGTGATGCTATCGGCCCGAGAATTATCGGCGGAGAAACTGGCTTTGCAGGCCCAGACCTGGGTCAACCGTCGGCTACAGTTTACCCATGGCTATGGCATTGCCCTAAGCCCGGTTAATGAGGTCAGTGCTCAGGGGCTACCCAATTTGCTGGTAAAGGATATACCCCCCGTTGGTGTCTTTAATATAGAGCGGCCTCAGATATACTTTGGAGAAAAGACAAATGAGTATGTAATTGTGAAAACAAAGACTGAAGAATTCGACTATCCTATGGGTGATGAGAATGTCTATGGTTACTACGAGGGTAAGGGCGGGGTTAGCCTAGGCAGTTTTATCCGCCGGTTTGTCTATGCCTGGCAATTGGGTGACCTTAATATCCTTATCAGTGGCGAGTTAACCCCTGAGAGCCGGGTACTCTATTATCGGAACATCAGGGAGAGGGTGTACCACCTGGCACCCTTTTTGAAGCTGGACAGTGACCCCTATCTGGTGGTGATGGACGGCAGGTTATTCTGGATACAGGACGCCTATACCACCAGTGACCGCTATCCCTATTCTGAACCGCTTGGGGGTGGGCTGAACTATATTCGCAACAGCGTTAAAGCGGTTATTGATGCCTATGATGGCAGTGTGACCTTCTATATCACTGACCCCGAGGATGCTTTGATACGGACCTACCAGGCCATCTTCCCCAAGCTCTTCGTCCCCGCCGGACAGATGCCTGAGTCCTTACGAGTGCACCTCCGTTATCCCGAGGACATGTTCAATATACAGGCTGCGGTATACCAGAGCTACCATATGCATGATACCCGGGTATTCTACAACAAGGAAGACTTATGGGCTGTGCCCAGAGAGGTCTATTTCGGCAAAGAACAGACTATGGAACCCTACTATATCATCATGCGCCTGCCTGATGAGCAGAAGGAGGAGTTCCTGCTCATGCTACCCTTCACCCCGGTGAACAAGAATAATACCATTGGCTGGCTGGCTGCCCGATGTGACGGTGACAATTATGGGAAGCTGCTTGCCTATTTTTTCCCCAAGGAGCGGCTGGTGTATGGCCCCAGCCAGATTGAGAACCGAATCGGGCAGGATACCGTTATCACCGAGCAGCTTGCCCTTTGGGGTCGCGGTGGTTCTCGGGTTATCCGCGGCAACCTGTTGCTGATTCCTTTAGGCAAGTCCATCCTCTATGTGGAGCCGGTCTTCCTCCAGGCAGAAGCTGGTGGACTTCCCGAGCTGAAGCGAGTTATTGTGGTTGCTGGTGAACAGATAGCTATGGAGCCTACATTGAGGGAAAGTATCGCCGCAATCTTTGGTGATGAGGCACCGCCGATTGAACCAAAACCGCCAGTTCCAGCAGAACCGGAAGAGCCGGTAGCCACTGAGATAGCTGAACTAATTGAGGAGGCTCAACAGCACTACAACAAGGCTCAGCAGTACCTCAAGGCAGGTGATTGGGCTGGCTATGGAAAAGAGCTGGATGCTCTGAAGGCAGTGCTGGATCGGCTGGCGGAACTCGCTGCTGAAGAGACATAGCCCATTGGCCCAAACATTCTGGCTGATTGCTACGTGACTCCACGGATTGGTTATGGCCTCACAATAAACCATCCAAACTAACGACCCGCATCTAGTTCCGTGTTGCCAACGCGTGTTTTCTACACTTTATCATGAAATGAGCGGCATGTCAGGTTCGACCCCGGTTCTGGACGAGTACAGAGTATTGACAGGTTATTTGACTAGTGCTACGTTATACTGAGTGCGGGAAGCACATAGTGAATGAAGAAGTTAGAAAGTCAGTAGGTACAAAATTGAAACTGAGCGGAAAGGTCGCCTTGGTAACCGGGTCAGGGAGCGGTATCGGCAGGGCGATAGCTTTATTGTTTGCCAAAGAGGGTGCTAGTGTAGCAACGAACGCTAGACATCTCGAAACTGCTGAAAAGACAGCCGAAGAAATAAGGCAACTTGGGGGCAGGGCTATCGCCATAAGGGCTGACGTCGGTGATGCTGATGATGTTGATATGATGGTGGACAGAGTAGTAAAGGAACTGGGTGGGATTCATATATTGGTGAATTGTGCCGGTGTACCCGGAGAAAATGTCCCCACCGAGGTATCATCAGTGGAGCACTGGGACAACGTAGTTAGAATTATGTTGCGCGGTACATATCTCTGCAGCCGCCGAGCCGGGCAATGGATGATAAGTCATAGGACAGGGAAAATTCTCAATATCTCTTCCATTGTAGGCTTGGTAGGCTTCCCTACACGGGCCTCCTATGGACCGGCCAAAGCGGGCATAAACAATCTGACCCAAGTGCTAGCTATAGAGTGGGCTAAATACGGTATCAACGTGAATTGTATAGCACCAGGTTACATAGTGACTCCCCTTGATGAAGAATATATCAAAAGTGGTAAGTTAAATTTACCGCTCATTGAGAAACGGATTCCCATGGGATTTAGAGCAAAGCCAGATGACATTGCCAAGGCATCTCTGTTCCTGGTTTCTGATGATGCCAGGTATATAACTGGGGTGACTTTGCCAGTAGATGGTGGCTGGCTAGCCTATGGAGATGTCAGCGCAAAATGAAAATCGATATCATCCGCCTACCACTTTTAACGTTTTCTTTAAGCAACTGTTGAGGTCTAAAATCTTGCTGTCGTTTTCCTTCTATCATCTCCAGTGTTAGGAAAGGGGGTGATTATTTACAAAAGGTATAATTGTAATTGCATAGACTGTAAAACGGGCATGCCAGAATTCTAAAAAGGAAAGATGGCTGTTGAGTGAGATAACACAGGAAAAACGCGAAGTCTTTGACTGGTAACAAAACTTTCAACAAAAAAGAAGAAAATGAAAAGGGGTGCTAAATGGATAGATGTGTTATGATTGTCGGTCTCGGTGATCTTGGTGGTTGGGTACTGGAGTTCCTTGCCCGCTGCCAATGTGTGCAAAGAATAGTTACCGCAGACATTAGAGAAGAATGGGGTAAGGCAAAGACTATGACCGCAGCGGTTGGAGCTAGTCAGCAGGGCTTTAATAACCGGCTAGAGTTTCACAAGCTTGACGTTAATGATATAGACAGAACCGCCGAGTTACTGAATAGTGTTCAACCCGATGTGTTATATTCTGGAACAACACTGCAATCGTGGTGGGTACCTTATCTCTTTCCCGACGACATCGCACTAAAAGCCAAGTCGGCGGGGATCGGGCCCCTTGTAGCCGGTCACATGCCACTGGTTTATAAGCTGATGAAGGCTGTCAAGAAGTCTGGTATTAAAACAAGGGTATTGAACAATTCTCTTCCTGATGTCATAAATCCAGTGTTGTGGCGGAACGGCCTTGGCCCTGAAATTGGGTCAGGTAATAGTGACCTCGTTATGGAGGATATACGGCAGAAGATAAGTTACGAACTAAATGTACCACCGCAAGAAATTGCCGTATATCTTTATACCGCACATCCGATGTGCATGCAGGCCACAATGAAGGACATACCCTTCCTTATGAAGATTTATGTAGCTGGTATGGACATCACCAGTAAGTATGATGCCAGAGAGTTAGTGCGTGGATTTGCCTCCTTGTATATGCCGGCTAAAATGACAACTTGGCTCGCTCATCCGAGAGTAGCTGCTTCGGCAGTAAAGAATATAATGGCTATGATGAACGGTACCAATGAGCTAACTAATTTACCTGGCCCGAACGGGCTTCCTGGAGGCTATTCGGTGCGGGTGGGTGCAAAAGGGACAGAGGTCGCCCTACCAGAAGGGATAACTCTGGAGGAGGCAATACAAGTCAACCTAGAGGGGCTGAAGTTTGATGGGATAGAGGAGATAAAGGACGACGGAACGATTGTCTTCACCGAGAAATCACGTCAGTTGACCAAGGAATGGCTAGGGGCCGATATTGGGCAAGACCTTCGGCTCGAGGATTGCGACGAAAGAGCTAAGGAGGTGATGTCACTAACCATGAAGCTCGCCGCTAAGTACAACACTAAGCTGGAGCTTTAGGTCTGGTATAGAGAACAAGCAAGGAACCGACGAAACACAGTTAAAAAGTGTTCAAGATTAATATAAAGTTTTTGGCCCTAAAATAAATTGGGGGAAGGAGAATTTTCATGACACTGAGAGGAGGCTATTGGGGAAAGACTTTATGGGTTAATTTGACGACCGGAGAAATAAGCACCAAGACTTTTGATGAAGGCTTTGCTAGAAAATATTTGGGTGGAGTTGGTTTTGCTACCAATATAATCTCTGATAGCGTAAGGGATATGTAGGCGCTATATACCAAGATATCCAGCAATTCTGGAACAGCCTGTCATGGTGCTTCTCCTATTTCTTCTCCAGCGTGCCGTTAATCGACCAGGTCAATATATTGAATGCCATAACTGGCTGGAATGTAACACCGAAAGAGGCTCAAGAGATAGGTGAACGCATAGTGTGTATGCAACAGTGTTTTAATCTGCGAATGGGATTGGTCCCGGACAGAGAAAATGTTATGCCACAGCGCCTGACTGTCCCTCATAAAGAGGGTGGCGCCGCCGGCAAGGTTCCGCCATGGCAGGAAATCCTAAAGGAATACTGGGAGACAAAAGACTGGGTCAATGGCATTCCCACAAGAAGGAAGCTCGCAGAATTAGGGCTCGAGGATTTGGCTAAAGAATTCTAAGGATATTAAACCTGCCTTTGCTGTATATCATTATCTAAACATGGACACTTCGGTAAGTTATAGATTGCCAAGACACCAAGACCACTATATCATCCTTTCTTATTGACCAACAGTCATTTATGCTACAATATAATCATACAAGAGAGCATGACCTAGAAAGTCCACCGGCACACTCAAGTGCGCTGATGAAGGAGGCAGCATGGACACACCAGTGAATGACGCCACTGAGTTAAAGCCCATAGTGGAAAAAGCTGTCAAAGCCTTATACGGTAACGCCATGCAAAACATCAAGGTACTTAAAGCTGAACGGTTTCCACTGTTTAAGGAACCGAAGCAAGGTTGGCTCGTTCATACGGAATTCAATGATGACAGATACGAGTACTCCGTTCAGCTGGATGTTCAAATGGCAGATGGGCGAATCACTAGGGTGGTTGAACTGCATCGGGTTCCGACGCAGAAATAGCTAGCTTATGGCACACATTCGATGCTTCCAAGGTAGTCTTATTGAGCAGCTAACTCCTCGGACAACCCACGCTATGGCTTACAGTCATGCAATAACCGCAAGCAACAACCAGCAGAACCGATAATATCAGTCGGCGCCTGTGTTCAAGCAGATGGCAACTGATGCTTGGTTCCCCAACCGATTAGCGCCCAATGCCATGGATTGTACCCCTTGATGCTGAGTTGCGTTCTTCCCTAGGACGTCCGGTGTCGAAGCCCGAAAGCCTGATGCTATGTTGCTGCCCGACTTAATGGTAGAAGCATC
>Ga0114920_10001635_pt1 | contig 10360 bp, 9 predicted proteins | sample ChitaG_FD_88683 | JGI IMG/M metagenome (GOLD analysis project Ga0114920, IMG submission 88683) | Deep subsurface microbial communities from South Pacific Ocean to uncover new lineages of life (NeLLi) - Chile_00310 metaG | ecosystem: Environmental > Aquatic > Marine > Oceanic > Sediment ...
CCACGAGGGCATGGGCAGGCCTCTCTCGGTGGTCGTCCGCTTTTCATAAGACTACAACTCCTCATCGCTGAGCCCCTCACTTTCCACCCCGACATCCTCCAGCCATAGCCTGAGGCAGGCCCTTTTGGCCTCCCCTCCATATTCATCGCCGAAGATCCGCTCTCCATCATAGCCCCGCTCCTCAAGCCAAGCCTTCGCATGCTCTATGTTGAAAGGATTCTCCTCCTCGGGATCCAGGCTAATTGCTCCGGAGCGTTGGGCAATCCATGCCTGGCACAGGGCATCCTCAATGGCCTCATTATCCGCCCCATCGAACACTGGGGACAGCACCTTAAACCCCAGAGTATTTGCCGCCCAACCGAGGTGGGCCTCCAATACCTGCCCTAAGTTCATCCTTGAGGGGACACCGATGGGATTGAGAATAAGTTCCACATGCCTGCCATCGGGTAGGAAGGGCATATCCTCAGCGGGCAATATGCGAGAGATGACCCCTTTATTGCCGTGCCGCCCTGCCATCTTATCACCCTCAGTGAGCTTCCTCCGTTGCGCTACCCAAACCCGCACCGCTAGATTAACGCCTGGAGGAAGCTCGGCATGAGATTCCCAGGCGGAAACCTTAACATCGATAACCTTGCCCCACTCCCCATGGGGCACCCTTAGCGAGGAGTCCTTGACATCCCTGGCTTTCTCCCCGAATATAGCGCGCAGTAGCTTCTCCTCGGCGGTCAGCTCTGTTTCCCCTTTAGGGGTGATCTTCCCCACTAGGATGTCCCCAGGCTTCACCTCAGCCCCTATCCGAATAACACCATTCTCATCGAGGTTCATGAGGCTCTCTTCGCCAACATTGGGTATATCCCTGGTGATCTCCTCTGGCCCTAGTTTTGTGTCCCGGGCCTCGATCTCATGCTTCTCGATGTGGACCGAGGTGAACTTATCAGCCATAATCAGGGTCTGGCTGATGACCACCGCATCCTCGAAGTTGTAGCCCTCCCAGCTCATATAGGCGCAGAGGACGTTTTGACCCAGGGCCAGCTCACCTTGATCTGTAGAGGAGCTATCGGCTAATATCTGACCCTGGCTCACTCGTTCACCCTTATCTGTCAGGGGACGCTGGTTGATGCAGGTCCCTTGGTTTGAGCGGGCAAATTTCCTCAAGAGATAGGTATGCACCTGCCCTTCCTCATCCCGAACCACGATTCTTCTGGCCTCAACCGAGGTCACCTCGCCATCACAATCGGCGAGGATCACCTGCCCGCTGTCCTGGGCCGCCTGCGACTCCATGCCGGTGCCGATGAGCGGGGCCTCAGGCTGAACCAGAGGCACCGCCTGACGCTGCATGTTTGAACCCATGAGAGCACGGTTGGCATCATTGTGCTCCAGGAAGGGGACCAGGGCGGTGGAAACACTCACTATCTGCTTCGGCGATACATCCATGAAGTCCACCCGCTCCGGCAGCTCCTCATAAAACCTGCTGCCTTTCTTCACCTCGATCCTTTCATCGATAAACTGATTGTTTTGGTCAAGGGGCTCGCTGGCCTGGGCGATGGCGTAATGTTCTTCATCATCGGCTGAGAGATAGATAACTTCGTGGGAGGCAAAGGGCACAACCTTTATCATCCGGTCCCCAAGCTGGCCCAGCCGCTGGGCAATCTCAGGGTTGATCTCGGTGCCGGCTTCGATGATGACATTGCCCTCATCGTCGAGGACCCTTTGCATCACTGTCCTCCCCACCAGATCCGGCGAGGTACTAGGAAGCTCCCTAATCACTCTGCGGTATGGGGTTTCGATGAGCCCATATTCGTTAATCAAGCTATAGGTGGCCAGGGAGCCAATGAGGCCGATATTGGGGCCTTCAGGGGTCTCGATAGGGCATATCCTGCCATAGTGGGAATGATGAACGTCGCGCACCTCAAAGCCGGCCCGCTCCCGTGACAGGCCCCCAGGACCCAATGCGGAGACACGCCGCTTATGGGTCAACTCCGCCAGTGGGTTGGTCTGATCCATAAACTGGGAGAGTTGGGAAGCACCGAAGAACTCCCTCATCGCCGCCACCACCGGGCGTACATTGATCAGGGCGCTTGGGGTCACCGATTCCGGGTCGATGATGCTCATGCGCTCCCTGATCACCCGCTCCATGCGAATGATTCCGATGCGGAACTGATTTTGGACCAGCTCCCCCACTCTTCTCACCCGCCGATTTCCCAGATGGTCGATGTCATCAGGGGAATCAGCGCCATTGTTGACCATAATGATGTGGCGCACGATCTCAACCAGGTCTTCCTTGGTGAGCACCCGCTGGGTCAGGGGCAACTGAAGCCCCAGCCTTTTGTTCAGCTTGTAGCGACCGACTTTGCCCAGATTGTAGCGGCGGGAATTGAAAAGCAGGTTATTTATCAAGTTTCGAGCGTTTTCCATAGTAGGCGGGTCGCCCGGTCTCAAGTGCCGATAAAACTCAATCAAGGCTTCCGCTTCGCTCCGGACCAAGGGATCGCGTTCCATGGTCGCCTGGATAAAGCGATGCTCTGTGGAGGTATCGACATCCTCGAAAATCTTCTCCAGCTCCTCATCGCTGCCATAGCCTATGGCGCGCAGCATGGTGGCAATCGGGATCTTTCGTTTCCCATCGACTTTTACCGAGATCACATCCTTGCCACTGGTCTCGAACTCCAGCCAAGCCCCTCGCTCTGGGATAAGCTTGGCAAAGCAGAGCTGGCGCCCGCTGGTCACATCCTCTTCCAGGGTGAAGTAAACCCCAGGCGAGCGAATGAGCTGGCTTACCACCACCCTTTCCGCCCCATTAATGATAAAGGTCCCATTTGCGGTCATCAAGGGGAAATCGCCCATGAAGATATCCTGCTCCTTGACTTCCCCGGTCTCCTTGATCACCAGCCTAACCCTGACATAGAGAGGGGCGGAGTAGGTTATATCGCGCTCACGACACTCCCGCTCCGAGCGTTTATCGGGAGCGGCATCTCGCATGTATCGCCAGAAAGAATCAGCATCTTCAAAGAGGGGCATCTCAGCCTTGTTCTTGTCTCCAAACCCGTAGCTGAGGAAATGTAGCTCGAACCGAGAGCCGGTGAAATCCTGGATTGGGGAGATCTCATCGAAAAGTGACCTCAGCCCACCCTTCTCCTCGGGCTTCTCCTTGTCAGGCTGCCGGTCACAAAACCAGCGGAAGGAGTTTAACTGGATGTGGATTAAATGGGGCATCTCCAGGACATCGGCGATCTTGGCATAGGATTTGCGGGGAGCTGGTTTTTGTTGCATTGGAAAGGTAACAGTCATACTAAGTCTAAATCTCCTGTAAAAAAGACAATAGTTGCCACATTACGTATTTCGGGCAGAAGCTAAAGGTGTTGGGGCATAAAGAGAGAAATTGAGGTTTCCATTGGCCAAATAAGTAGGATACCACAGAATGCTGCATTTGTCAATACTTTTGAAGCACCAATTTTGCTCTTACTAAGGGGATTGACAGACGGGGTTATTCCTGTTAATGCTAAGAGCTAGATTCTAGCCTAACAACAGGGGTGAATAAGGACTTCCCTTGGGTTGAGTTTGATATGCAGAGGATACTGTTCGATGAGGAGGCGCGAAAGACGGTGGATCGCTTCGTCGAGGAGGTGACTGAGTTCCTTCTCACCAAGACCAAGCAGGAGCTCTTTGAGGAATGTATAGAAAAATCTATTATCCTTGTCCCGGTCAATGATGCCCGGGATGTGGTGCACAGCCCGCAGCTTGCCGCTCGGGAATTCTGGGCCAAAGTGGAGCACCCCGAACTGGGCGAGGACCGCTGGGTTGCCATCGCAGTATCTAGTGAGGAGGAATGGGAGGACTTCTGCTGCGTAATCGGCAATCCAGAGTGGACCAAGGACACCAAGTTCTCTACCTTTTTGGGCCGGAAGCAGAATGAAGATGAGCTAGATCGCTTGGTGGCAGAGTGGACCAAGGATTACACGCCGGAGCAGATAATGACCATGATGCAGGATGCCGGGGTGCCCGCCGGCATGGTGGAGGCCGCCGAGGACCTGTTCAACGACCCTCAGCTAAAGCATCGGGAGCATTTCAGGTTCCTGGAGCATAAGGTGATCGGTCGCCATGCCTATAATGCCCCGGCCTATCAGCTCTCCAAGACCCCAAACCATATCTGGAAGAGCGGGCCGTGCCTCAGCGAGGACAATGAATACGTCTATAAGGAGATTCTGGGCTACACCGATGACGACATCGCCGATATGCTAATAGAGGGGGTGATCACCACCGACACCGATGTGCCCTCTGGGCTATAGGATTGGCGCCGAATCGGGGCTACCCTTCAAGGGATGCTCTGGTCGATATAAGGGGTGAGCGCCAAGCCTTGCCATTTCGCAGCTTTGCATGTATATTAGTGGTGCTCTCGACCTAGGCGTGTGAGATTCAGGCGCTCTAAGGAGGTGAGACTATGAAGATGCTTGAGTATGTGGCTCTCGTTTTGATCGGCGCAGGCATATTGGGCATCATCGGCTACTTTTGCCGGGGTTTCTTTACCGAGCCTGCGGTTCCCCTGGGGCTCAGGGTTTTGGCCGGGATAGGCGCGGTGGGCTTCGTTTTGCTCCTTGGATATGTCGGCTGGGATCGGTATCAGAAGGCACGCCAGGAGCCTAAGGAGATCAAGGAGGTAAAGCATTGATCATCGTAACATCGGACCGTATAGAGGGCAAGAAGATCGTCAAGACCCTGGGCATGGTCAAGGGCAGCACCATCAGGGCCAGGCATATTGGAAGGGATATCACCGCTTCACTGCGCAGCATTGTTGGTGGCGAGATCAGTGAATATACCAAGCTGATGGCTGAGGCCCGGGAGCAGGCCATCCACAGGATGGTGGAGCAGGCGGAGGAGATGGGGGCCAACGCCATCGTGGATACCAGGTTTGTCACCTCAATGGTGATGAGCGGGGCCTCAGAGCTTCTGGTCTATGGAACCGCTGTAGAGGTGGAATAGCCCACACTGCCCCGGCGATGACAAACCCCACCGCCATCAGGTGACAGGGTAGGACAGGCAAGAGTCCCTAACCCCAGACGGCAATGAATTTTTTACATATTCATATTTTTGCAGCCAGAGTGAACCAGCTGCGCGATTCACTAAGTAAGCGATAACACCTTCATATAAACTTCTTGTTTGGATAGCCGAATTGAAAGCCCTTTTTAGTGATGTCACTCTTGAGGTGGTGTGTTTGTAGATTTGGGCAACACCTTCCATCAATTCATCAGGGGTCATGTGCTTGGGCCTAAACACAGGCTCCAAGAAATCGTAATGCTTCCAATCGTCAGGATAATTGGTAAGCAATAACCTTCCTTCCTGTTTTAATCTGTTATATAATCTTGTTCCCGGAAGGGGAGTTAAGACACACAATTCTGTTTCATCGATCTTTGAATCTAGGATAAATTCTGTCGTTCTCTGAAATACGTCTTTTCTATCCTCATCATTACCGAAAAGGAATGCCCCACCTACCCCAATGCCATGGTCATGTATTTTCTTGATTACCTCTTTATAGTTTCTTACGCCTACCTTTAAATTTCTAACTTTAAGCATACCTTGAAGTGCTTCTTCATTTAGAGATTCAAAGCCGATGAGTACTAGGAAACAACCGGCTTTTTGGGCATATTTTAATACTTCCGGGTTATCGGCAAAATCAATTCCTACTTGAGTAACCCATCGCTTATTTAATCCTCTCTCTTTCATCCCTCGGAACAATTGAATCGCCCTTTGTTCTGCTTTTTCCCCGTAACCTAAAATGTTATCATCCAAAAAAACGACGTTCTTGCTATCTAGGGCTTCTAATTCATCCAGCACCTCTTCTACAGGTCTTTGTCTATACGCTCTACCATGAAAAGCTGTTACAGAACAAAACTCACAGTCCATAGGGCAACCTCTCGCTGTCTGCACAAAAGATTTAAGTCTATATTTATCAGAATATAGATCCCTTCTAGGTCTAACAAGATTTTCTAAAGAAGTACCCTCCCCCCTATAAAACCTTTTCAATTCATTACTCTCGAAGTCATGGATTAGATTCTGCCAAACAGATTCTGCCTCACCTATTACAACAGAATCAACAAATTGTATAGCTTCATCAGGCAACATAGAGGCATGAATGCCGCCCATCACCGTTTTAATGCCTTTTCGCCTGTACTGCTCAGATATTTCGTACGCTCTGGGAGCCTGGCTGGTAAGAGCAGTTATACCTACCAAGTCAGCGTCCTTAAAAGTTACAGACTCAACATTCTCATCAATTATTTTTATACCCCAATCAGAGGGGGTTAATGCGGCTAAATAGGCTAAACTCATCGGTGGTAAACTTAAATAACTTAAAATACCGGCGCCAGCTATATTTAACTCGGCTTCCCGAGCTGGACCAATTAGTAATAGTTTCTTAGCCATTGTTCTCTCTTTCAGCGTTGTGTATTTAGAAAGGGTTTTAACCGGGACTTGGCATATCGACTACTGTAGCAATGTTAAACCCCTGGCCTCTGGTCGGGGCAAAGCGTCTCGTGGAATGGATCTTGCCAGGTATATCCCACCGCCCCCATCATGTCTTCCACCCGAGCCAGTTGGCTGGCTACAAAAAGAAGTTATCTATAGGGAATGATCTTGCTATAATATCATACTCGACTAGATAACGAAAGGTTACCAATTTGCGGATCTGCTGTCAAGAGGTGACGGTGGAGGCTGGGAATAGCCCAACACCGGGGCTTACGCCAGCTCACAGTTCGAATCCTGCTCGGGGAGCTTTTTGTTAATTAGTACGCAGGACTTGCTGATCACTATTTCAACCGTAATTCCCCATATCAACTAGTGTGGCTATATTAGGCCACTATCACTAGCTTCTTTCAGCCACATGCGGCGAAACATATACCACTGCTCAGGATACTGGCTGACGAATCCCTCCATGGAGTTCATGATCCTTTGCGTCATCGCCTGAATGTCCTTCTTGAGCTCGCCGCTGGGCTCAAAACGGATGTATTCACCGATGAGGGCAAAAAAGGAGTTATCAGAAAGACGCACCGAGCTTGCGGGGATGACTTTAGCCTCAGTCTTCAGCGCCAAGGTTGCCGCTCCCCTGGGCACTTGGGTGATGGCGTCGAAGAACCTCACCACTACACCCTTGTGCGCGCCGGTATTGTCAATCAATAGGGCGAGGAGTTCATTGCGGCGCAGCGCTTGCACCATCCTCCCCACCCCATGCTCCATGGGGATGACCTTCACCCCCTTCTCCTGGCGTCGCCTTTGCACAAACTTATTCAGCTTCTCGTAGGGGAAGCTCTCGGCAACGACATTGAGGGGGTAGTTACGCAGGGCGATTGCAGCACCACCTAGGTCCCAATTCCCCTGATGCAAGAGGACGAGGATCACCCCCTTTCCCTCTCTCAACGCCCCTTCAAGGTTATCCAAGCCCTGAAAGATCACCCTTTTCTCTATGTCCTCTGGCTTCATAGCAGGCAGGTGAGCGAAATCCACAAGGTACCTTAAGTAGTTGCGCAACGACGCTTTTGCCAGCCCATCTATCTGTTTCTGGCTGGCACCATTGCCGAGGACATAGCCCATATTCTCCCTGAGGCAGGTTCTTCCCCGGGGCCAGGCAAGATAGACGATATAGCCGACGACGCAGGCTAAAGCATAACCCTGCCTGAGAGGGAGTCTCCCAAAGATAAAGCTAGCAATTCTGACCAGGAAGTAGAGGACCACTATTCACTCTCAGCGATAGACTCCTTGGCTATATTAAGACCCTGCTCGCCGGCAGTCAACCTCTCACCGAGCCTCGCACGTCGCCACTGCACTCTTGTCCATAATGTGCAATTTATATCAAATCAAGGAGGCTGGGCGTTCACAAAGGATATCCAGTCTCTTTCATGTTAACATAAGCTCCCTTTCCAACCTTTTAGCCAGTTCATGAACCCACATCGGTTAGGGTGCTCCACTAGCATGACCGCTCGTAGCCTCCCTGTAAGGAATTGACAGAACTGGGGCCTATCAAGCACCTACTGTCACCGCAAAGGGGATATTAGGAGTTGATTGCGTTGGCACCACCGTGATGGTGGAATAGCTCACACTGCCCCGGCGATGACAAACCCCACCGCCATCAGGAGGCCGGTGGCCAGAAAGATCATCGGCGTCATGGCATTGGCCGGAGCCAGAGCTTTGGAGTCGGCGTAGTTCTTTATCGCAATCCTCATTGCCCTTATCGCCAGAGGCAGCGTCAGAAGCCCCAGCAGAGCCAGCAGGGGAATCTCCCCGGGAATTACCATGAGCGCTATCCAGATATAGGCAGCGCTGAGTAGCACCAGGTATCCCTTCGCCGCCCTCTCCTTCCCCAGTAGCACCACCATGTGATTCTTGCCCACCGCCTTGTCGGCGGCATAATCCGGGATCTCATTGACCCACAGAACCGCAGCGATGAGAATCCCCAGGGGGATGGAGGCGATCACCGGCACCCAGGACTGAAGCGATTGCCAGGAAAACGCCTGAACTTGAATCCAGTAGGCCCCCAGGGTCACCAGGATGCCACAATTCAGTCCCACTATCGCCTCCGCCGGCCATCGGTAGCCCAGTCTTAATGGCGGGGCGGTATAGAAAAAACCGGAAAAGACCCCGATAGCCCCCAGTATCAGAACCATGGGGCCGCTGGCCCAGGTATCCCAGACCAGATATGCTCCGATGGCCGCTGCCGCAGCGAAGCAGAGCATACCTGCCCCGAGAACCCGCGATGGTGCGATGAGCCCCTGCTGAATCATGCGGCTCCCTCCCGTGAACGGGGCCACATACTCCACATTGATGTCATCGGTGGCGCGGTCAAAATAATCGTTAATCAGGTTTGTGCCGCCGTTTATTAAGGCAGCGCCCAAGAGCACCAGCAGAAAATAGTGCCAGTGAAACGCATCGGCGCTCTGCCAAGCGATGGCTGTCCCCAGGATGGCAGGTGTGATCACGGCAACCAAGAAGGGCGCTCTTATGGTGCCAAACCAGAATTTGACCCAATTGCCGACCGGCCCCATATCTATCCTCCTTTGGTATGAAACTAACTTGACCTCATCACCTTTCCCTGTCATTGCGAGGAGCGTAGCGACGAAGCAATCTTTGAGACGGGATTGCTTCGCTTCGCTCGCAATGACAGTAAGGGTCGATTATTTTCATGATTGGTTGTGGCCCAGGCCATCAGGGTTTCAGCGATGACTTATTGATCCCCACCTTCACCTCATCGCCCATCTTGGTTCTGAGAAACTTGGCGGCGCTGCCAGTCTTGACCGATACCTCGATCCTTCCGCTACTACCAATGATCGCCAGCAAGTCCTCGCTCTCTTCATAGGACTGGCTTAGATCATCTATGATATGGCCGCAAACTTCGATGAAGAGCCTGCCTCTGGGGAGGTCCTCACTCTTGATGTCAGTGATCAGATTGCCGAAGTGGTCGATGTGAAGGATGTGACCGATAAGAACCCCGTCTTCGTCCATTTGAGGTCGGGGAATGGGAATGGTGAATATGGATGAAATCGGGTCGCCAAACTCGTGAGGCGGGAAGCCCAGCGAGAGATAGGCGGCAACAGGGGCAAAGATGTCTCGACCGTGAAAGGTATCGCTAACCGGGTACAGCCAGAAACGGGGATTTGTCAGGGCGATGGCCTCGATCTCAGAGGAGGCTTCCTCCACTATATAGCTCAGCACGCCGTTATCGGGGGCAACAAAGAAAGCCTGAGGGGTGATGAGTAGCAGGGCCTTTCGCTCGGTGCCCACCCCAGGGTCGACGACAACGACATGAATTGTGCCCTCGGGAAAGTAATTATAAGTGGTGCTCAGGAGAAAGGCCGCCTGAGCTACATTCTGTGGCTCGATGGCGTGGCAGATATCGACAATGGTGACCCCGGGATCGATGCTGAGGATCACCCCCTTCATTGTCGCCACGTAGGGGTCATCTATGCCAAAGTCGGTGGTCAGTGTAATCAAAGCCATAAGCTAGCTGAGCCTCACCGCGAATATGGAGATTATGATGAAGATCACCACCATGATAATGGTGAGCCGGAACAGGGTCTTTTCTATACCCCGTTTGGTGCGGTACATGCCCGTCTGCGTGCCGAAGATGCCCCCCAACCCCCCTCCTCTGACCTGAAGCAGGACGGCAGCAATCACTACGACGGCTATTATAATCTGAGCGATATTGAGATAGGTCTGCATGATTAGTCTTCCAGCTTCTCCTTTAAGAGTTTGTTCACTAAGGAGGGATTGGCCCGCCCCTTGGTTTGCCTCATCACCTGCCCGACGAGGAAGGTCAGCGCCTGCTCCTTGCCCTTCTTGAAGTCGGCCACCGCCTGGGCATTGGCGGCGATCACCTGAA
>Ga0114920_10001636_pt1 | contig 10357 bp, 7 predicted proteins | sample ChitaG_FD_88683 | JGI IMG/M metagenome (GOLD analysis project Ga0114920, IMG submission 88683) | Deep subsurface microbial communities from South Pacific Ocean to uncover new lineages of life (NeLLi) - Chile_00310 metaG | ecosystem: Environmental > Aquatic > Marine > Oceanic > Sediment ...
ACTCGCAATGACAGGCAAGACAAACTAAAGGGCAAGACAACGCCTTGCTGGCAAGACAATAAGGCAAGACAAAGTTGGTTTAAGGTTTAATGTTGAAAGTTTAAGGTAATTAAATTATTTATTTTAACCTTTAACCTTAATCCTTCAACCTTAAACTCGTTTCAATTCTTGCCTTAAACATTAAACCTTTAACCTTAAACCTTTTACTCCTTACTCCTAACTTGATATCCAGTTTTGAGTTTTGAGATTTGAGTTTTAAGTTTATTTCACCTTGTCTCCCCCTCTCCTTGTCCCCATTTCCCATTTCTCCGATTCTTATTCCCCCTGCCTACTGCAGACTGCCCACTGCCTTCTGAGCGGGTACTGTCCCCTTAATGTTATGGTATTCTTAATGTTGTGATCACGGAAAGATGCCTCTTTCCTTGTAGACGGATTCAAGCCGTGAAATAGCTACAACTTGAGCTGCCGTACGCCAATCGACTCTGAACTTCTCGGCAGTATCATGTACTTTCTCATAGGCGTTTATAATTTTCTTGTGCAGCTTATTATCTACTTCGTCAAGTTCCCAGAACTCACTTCGCTTGTTTTGGAGCCACTCGAAGTAACTGACAATTACACCGCCAGAATTACAAAGTATGTCAGGAATCACATCAATCTTTTTTCGCTGTAGGATAATGTCTCCATTTAGATCTGTGGGGCTATTAGCACCTTCGGCAACGAGCTTGACATTCAATAGCGGTGCAGTTTCAGCTGTGATTTGATTTTCCAAAGCAGCAGGGATAAATATATCAGCTTTTGTGCTAAAGAAAGTCTCATGGTCAATTGGCTTTGCATTCGGATAATCAAGAACTCCGCCATGGTTTTTGACATAATTAGCAAGATCATCAGGGTCAATACCCTCACTGTTAAAAATCGTTCCAGTTACATCCTCAACAGCAATAAGCTTTGAGCCTTTCTCTTTCATTAAACGTGATGTCCAAGAGCCAACATTTCCAAAGCCTTGTACTATATACGTAGCACCCTTTAAGTTAAAGCCATGATCATTTGCCCATTTATCGATGAGGAAAACTACACCCTGTCCTGTTGCCTTGTTACGTCCCTTGCTTCCGCCTGATTCGATGGGTTTGCCAGTAACTACATGGAGGCACCGATTCCTCTCATTCGGGGTTACTGTTGAAAGGTAGGTATCTAGAATCCAGGCCATAATCTGGGGGTTCGTATTAACATCTGGAGCAGGAATATCATATTCTGGACCTATATTGTTTCCTAAAGCAAAGGTAAAGCGGCGGGCGATTCTCTCCATCTCATTGGAACTAAAGTCAGCTGGGTCGAGCTGAATCCCTCCTTTTGCACCACCGAATGGGATATTAGTAATTGCTGACTTCCAGGTCATCAGGGTCGCAAGTGCGCGGACTTCGTCGATGTCCACTGAGGGATGGAATCGCAATCCTCCTTTATATGGTCCCAGTGCATTGTTATGCTGTATACGGTAACCTGTCATTACTTTTAACCCGCCATCGTCCATTTTTACTGGAAAATGAACTACAAACTCGTTCATTGTCGCTGCCAGGATTTTACAAATATCCCGGTCAAAATGCACAACGTCTTCTGCTTTTTCGAGTTGTTTGAGAACATTTTCGTAGAAACTGGTTTTTTTCGCCCCGGCTATGTAATATTTGCAATGCCAGACGCCCCCCTCAGATTTTGGAAGAGTACAAGTTGCACAAAGCTCACAATGCCTACACAAGCCTCTGTACTCGCTACTATCTTCAAGACCAGGCCTACCATGTTCGTAATATAACAATTTCCATTCTCTTGTTTTTGAAATGGGAGTTATATCTTCCTTATTTCTTCTCTTTCGATCCATTTCTTTCATACTTACTCCTTTCTCAAAATAAACATCTGCAATTTTAGTGCCAATTATATGTTATCAGCACGGATGCGTATTTATTTTGAAAGCGAATGATTATATGTGCCTAACTTATTGAAAAGAAAGAAATTCTTGAAATTGAATATTCCAAGTATGGTGTGGATATTTTGTAGCGAGACAGCTAAAAACACATAAGTCACTGGGGAGATTTGAACCGCTGGGGAGAATCACCCCTGCTATGGAATACTTAGGAGAAGCATGGATTTTTCATTTTTTTCAATTTTTCTCGCAGAGTTTTACGGTCGATCCCAAGAATCTTCGCTGCCCGCGTTTTGTTGTCATCCACACTGGCCAAGACGCTGATGATATATTCGGCCTCTACTGCGGCTAAAGTTCGATTAGGCCTAATTCCTTTAAGAGCTGAGAATCGCATGAGTGAAGGAAAGTCTGGAACATCTATGATATTCCCTTCGATCATGATTACAAGTCTTTGGACTATATTCTCCAATTCTCTTACATTTCCAGGCCAGGAATAGCTCTTCAAAACTTGTAATGCACTTTCGGAAAACCTGGGCAGAGGCTTACCAAACTCTATGGCAAATTTGGTTGTAAAATGCTGGACTAACAACAAAATGTCTTTCTCTCTCTCTCTCAAAGGAGGAATGTCTATAGTAATAACATTAAGGCGGTAGAATAGGTCTTCCCGGAAATCCCCTTTCTTTATTCGACTGATCAAATCCTTATTAGTTGCAGCAATAATCCTCACATCTGCTTTTTGTGGATGTCTGATTCCAACCATATAAACTTCTTTATCTTGGAGAACACGGAGAAGCTTGACCTGCATCGATAGACTTGTCTCACTAATTTCATCAAGAAAGATCGTACCTCCCTCTGCAGTTTGAAAGAAACCCGCTCTAGTTTCTGTAGCTCCGGTAAAAGCTCCCTTAACATATCCAAAAAGTTCACTTTCAAGTAGCGTCTCTGGGATACCGCCGCAGTTTATAGGTACAAATGGAGCTGAAGCGCGTGGGCTGTTATAATGAATAGCCCTGGCTACAAGCTCTTTCCCTGTACCACTCTCTCCAGTTATGAGTATTGTTGCAGAACTTGAAGCGGCCTTATCAATGGCAATCAAGACTTTATGCATTGCCTCTGATTCACCAATAAGACCATGACGGGCCGGAGGAGGCTTATGAGGTCTCATGTGTGCAGTTCTACGCATGTGTAATTTATCTAGCACTCTCTTGACTGCGGAAAAGAGTTCCTCATCGGTAAAAGGTTTGGCCAGATATTCTTCAGCCCCAGTCTTAACTGCCTCGACTGCCCCTTCAATCGAAGGGTAACCTGTAATCATCATCACTTCAGTATCTTTGAAGTTCTCCTGAATGTGTCTAACAAGATTCAGACCGTTAACTTTGGGCATTTTAAGGTCTGTTATGACTAAGTCCATTGGAGTGGACTCTAAAATCTTAATCGCCTCAATTGCACCAGGTGCAGTAAACACTTGATAGCCTTTGGATTCCAGATTTCTTTGTAGCAATTCTAGCGTATCCAGAGAATCATCCACAACAAGGATATGTTCTTTCTTTTCAGAAGTTCTCATTTAACTTCCTCTCTTTCTTTCTTGTAGCTTTTCTTTGGGTAGTTTAATTTCAATTCTTGTGCCATGGTCGACCTTACTATCAACATTGATAGAGCCCTCGTGAGAGGTTACGATTCCATGGACCACAGACAGACCCAGGCCTGTTCCCTGCCTAACGTCCTTTGTTGTAAAGAACGGAAGGAATATTTTCTTTATAACGCTCTCACTCATGCCAACACCTGTGTCTTCTACAATGAGCGAGACACTTTTATCAAAAGCATTTGTTTTTATCGTTAGTTTGCCTCCGTTCGGCATTGCCTGAATTGCATTGACAACAATATTTACAAAAACTTGGGTTAGCTGAGCTGGATCAGCAGTGATCTCTGGTATATCTGGAGATAGTAAACGTACAACTTTTATCCCTTCTTTAGCACATCTAGATTCAAGAAAATAGAATCCCTCTTCAACAACTTGGTTCAGATTAATTTGTGTCTTATGTGGAGGCATCTGTCGAGCGAACAACATGAGCTTCTTGACAACTTCTCGTGCATGGAGAGAGGCTTTCATTATTTTTTCAATGTCTTGCTTTACCTGTTCTGGGAGTCCCGGATTTTTTTTTACAAGCTGAATAAATCCAAGGATGCTCCCTAAAGGTTCGTTCAATTCATGGGCCACTCCTGCACTCAGCTGACCGATGGTTGCCAACCGGTCAGCATGCTGGAGCTGTTCCTGAAGCATCGCTTTATCCTGCTCGGTCTGTTTTCGTTCTACGATGAGTGCCACTTCTCTTGAGATAGTATCAATAAGACTTCTTTCCTCTCTAAGAAAAGGCCCTTCGTCAAGTTCTAGCTTCTTCTCCAAATAAACCACCTCTACAGCCCCCCGTCGTTTCCCTCTAACAACAATGTCCGCTAGCTGTTTTTGACCGCTTTCTTGAAAACGAGGAGTAGAGTAAGAATTTCCATCCAAGGTAATCCTGGCAGAAGCAATCTCTGGGTATAACCAAGCAGGAGGCACAAGTTCCACAATACCCTGCAGAATCTCTTTCAGGGGTAAGCCTGGACGTTCAACTGTCTTAGCAATGCCATAAAGGCATGTTAGTTCTTTGACTCTTTCCCGCAACTCTATTTGTGCACGTCTGTGTGTCAGAGCAATTCCAAGTGTTTGAACAACACCTTCGTAAAACTCTACTCCTTCTTTTGTAAAGTAGTCTGGGAATATGCTCTTCAACTGCAAAAGCCCAATGTTCTCACTTTCAACTGAAATCGGAATTAAAGCTATTGATTTGTAATTTCCTTCAACGATTATTTTGCAAGTGCTCATATTCCTATTCTGCTTTGCGAGCGAGGCAAAGGAATTCTCTGCATTACCTGTCCAGAAGCTTCCCCTCTTCGTAAAAAAAGGCAATGAAGGATTAAAATGTCCAAGAACAATGTCTCTACACATTCTTCCCAGGCAATGGTCAATCTGAAAGTTTGGGATAATTTTACCATCTTCTTTTTGTTTAATAGGTATGATTCCAAATCGGAAGGACTGCTTTGGAGAGCGAATGATCTCACTACGATAGTATTTGCCATGCTCCTTTATCCACATTTCAACAGAGTCACATCCCGAGAAATTCATTAGAATTTTCGAGGCTTCACGTGAAAAATCAATTCTTAAGAGGCCGCGTAATCCAAGGTTAATTATTCGATGTGATAAAGCATGGAAGTCTTCTAGAGTGTCTTGACCGAAGGATTGGGCATCAATCCGCTTTGACTTTATTTTTTTCATACTTTTTATTTACTTTAATATATTAACATGGAATGTCAATATATAAATCCAATCTGGAGTTCACATGAAAATTTTATAATTTGTTCTCGCAATTTAGAATCGATTCTGGCATTATTCATAGGGTGACTCCTCAGCAATAAAATAAGTTAGCCCCTCTAGCCTAATTTTTGGGTTAATCCGGTTCTACAGCCTTGCTTACACTCCTTAAATTATCTAAGCCATAATCAATGACTGCAACGAATCTATCCATCTCTCGAACATTCCCTCAACAGATAGATTAATTATTTTTCTTTTACCCACCAATATCTTTAATTCCTTGCCTCCAGTTCTTCCAATTATCTGAAAAGGCGCACCAAATCTTTCAGCTATATCTCTAATTTTATGGACAGATTTTTTGCTACAAGAAAGAACAATCCTTGATTGAGATTCACCAAAGAGAGTAGCATCTTTTCTTACATCAAAAGTTAGACTATCAATAACTGCTCCTACCATATTTTCTTTATTGGAAATACAACACTCAGCCAAGGCCACTGCCAGCCCACCTTCAGAGCAATCGTGTGCGGAACTTACCAACCCTTTTCTTATGGCATCAAGCGCTGTACGTTGTACTGCCTGCTCTAGCCACAAATCCAAATCTGGAGCATCACCTTTGACCTGACCGTGAACTTCTTTTAAGTACTCACTTCCTCCCAATTCTTCCTTAGAAGTACCTAAAAGAATAATTATCTCTTTCTCATTCTTAAAAAACTGAGTGCAGACTTGATGCACATCATCAACAATTCCAATCATCCCGATTGTGGGAGTTGGATTGACTACACCTTTAACGCTTTCATTATAAAAAGAGACATTACCGCTGACAACAGATATATTGAGAAACTTGCAGGCAGAAGCAACACCTTCTACACAATTTTTAAACTGCCAAAATCTATCTGGTCTTTTCGGATTGCCAAAATTAAGGCAGTCAGTAACTGCTGCTGGTTCAGCGCCAGAACACACTAAATTTCTTGCTGCTTCTGCAACCGCAATCTGCGCTCCCTTATATGGATTCAAATAGCAATAGCGACTGTTACAATCAGTAGTAGCTGCAACGGCTTTGTTCGTTCCCTTTAACCTGAGCACAGAGGCATCAGAACCAGGTAACGTTACCGTATTAGTCTGAACCATATGGTCATATTGCTCATAAACCCAAACTTTACTGGATATAGTAGGAGAACCCAAAAGCTTAAGCAAAACTCCATTATAATCTTTAGGCTCAGAGATTTTGGTTATATCCAGTTTATTTAAATCATCTAAATAGGCTGGCTTTTTGTAAGGCATGTCATAAACAGGCGCTTGTGTCAAAGAATGGGCTTTTATTTCTGCTACAACCTTTCCTTTATCTTTAATGCGCACTATATCATCGTCTGTAACCTTGCCAATAACCACAGCATGCAAATCCCACTTGGAGAAGATCTTTTCAATCTCTTTTTCTTTGCCTTTTTTAACGCAAACTAGCATCCTCTCCTGGGACTCAGACATCATTATTTCCCAAGGTTCCATATCAGCTTCCCTTCTGGGGACTAACTGGAGCTCTACTTCCATTCCTGAATTTCCAACGGAAGCCATCTCGCTTGTGGAACAGGTAAGTCCTGCTGCACCCATATCTTTAATCCCTACAACATGCCCTGTCGCCAAAGCCTCTAATGTAGCCTCTATTAAACATTTTTCAGTGAAAGGATCTCCAATTTGAACTGTGGGTCTCTTTTCCTCGCCTTCTTTAAATTCGTGTGAGGCCAAAACACTACAACCTCCAATACCATCTCTTCCTGTACTTGATCCAACATACATAATTGAGTTACCAACTCCTCTGGCGAAAGCCCTGGCTAATTCATCCTTCTTGGCAACGCCAATACTCATCACATTAACTAAACAGTTACCGCTATAGCTTTCGTCAAAATATATCTCTCCGGCGACAGTGGGTACCCCAAGACAATTCCCGTAAAATTGAATTCCATCTACTACACCGCGTAAAAGATAGCGATTATATGGTTCGGTCAAAGGACCAAACCTTAAAGAATTCAAAGATGCTATTGGCCTTGCTCCAGCAGTAAAGATATCTCTGATAATTCCCCCAATGCCGGTAGCAGCTCCCTGTTTGGGCTCAATCTGTGAGGGGTGGTTGTGGCTTTCCATTTTAAAGATTATGGCTAAATCATCAACAATAATCCCTCCGGAATCTTCACCGATAAGAGTTGGGTACTTTCCCTTTTTTGGCAAAAGTTTCAGTAAATTACGGGAATGTGGGTATCCACAATGTTCCGACCACTCAACAGAGAACATCGCCAGTTCTGTAGTCGAAGGTTCCCGCTTCAATACATCTATAATTCTTTTATATTCTTCATCGCTTAAGCCGAGACTTCGATAAACCTCAGGCTTCACCATATTATTTACTCCCCAACCATTTAAGGATTGAGCGGAGAATTAAAAAACCATCTTCAGAACCTAACTCTGCCTCAGAACTTCTTTCCGGATGAGGCATCATTCCCAGGGTGTTACCTTCTCTGTTTATGATGCCGGCAATATTCGCTAAAGCACCATTGGGATTGGATTCTTTATTAACATCTCCTTCTGGACTACAGTAGCGGAAAACAATCTGCCCATTTTTCTCCAAACTTTTTAATCCATCATCATCGATATAGTAGTTGCCCTCATTATGGGCTATTGGTATCTTCAAAATCTGATTTTTTTTGCAAAGATTTGTAAAAGGTATCTTTATATTTTCTGTTTTTATATATACGTATTTACATATAAAATGAAGGTTTGTATTCCTTAACATTGCCCCGGGAAGAAGCCCAGACTCGAGCAATATCTGAAAACCATTACAGATCCCAATTACTATACCCCCTCTTTTTGCGAAATCGATAACCGAATCCATTACTGGAGAAAACCTGGCTACTGCCCCTGTCCTTAAATAATCTCCGTAGCTAAAACCGCCGGGCAATATAATACAATCAAAATTATCCAATTCTGTATCCTTATGCCAGATATATTTAACCGGCTGTTTTAATACATCCTTAACCACATAAAAACAATCTTGATCGCAGTTAGAACCCGGAAAAACTACGACTCCAAATTTCATCTATACCTCTTCTATCTTAGAACTATAATCTTCTATTATCGGGTTGGCCAGAAGCTTCTTACACATCTCATTGAGCCTTTGTTCTGCCTCTTTTTTGTCATTGATGTTTAATCTAACAGTAACCAACTTACCGATACGGACTTCTTCTACTTCCTTATAACCTAAAGAATCTAAGGCATGTTTTATTGTCAACCCCTGTGGATCTGCTACTGTCTTTTTTAAAGTTATATAAATTTCTGCTTTTAACATCCTTCCTCCCTAATATTATTTCATTCCCATTCTATTGTACTAGGTGGTTTCGAAGAAATATCATATAGCACACGGTTTATCCCTTTAACCTCATTAGTAATTCGGCTTGAAATTCTTTCTAGCACTTCATAAGGAAGTTTGGCCCAATGCGCGGTCATCGCATCTTCACTGGTAACAGCCCTTATAGCTACAGCATTCTCATAGGTCCTTTTATCTCCCATAACTCCCACTGTCTTTATAGGAAGAAGCACACAGAATGACTGCCAGAGTTTACGATATAATTTTGCCTTTTTTATCTCATCGATTAAAATCCAGTCTGCCTGGCGAAGAAGATTTAGTTTTTCTTTGGTAATTGTGCCGATTATTCTCACCGCCAGTCCTGGCCCTGGAAAAGGCTGTCGCAAAATTATATCGTCGGGCAAACCCAGTTCTCTGCCAACAGCTCTTGCCTCGTCTTTAAATAATTCTTTAAGTGGCTCGATTAACTCAAATTTTAAATTTGGTGGAAGGCCTCCGACATTATGATGAGTCTTGATAGTTGCCGAAGGTCCTCCCCAGGGGGACCTGGATTCAATTACATCGGGATATAACGTACCTTGGGCTAAAAACTGAATTCTGCCTAATTTTTTGGCTTCTCTTTCAAAGACCCGAATAAATAATCTTCCTATAATTTTGCGTTTTGCCTCTGGATTTTTAACCCCTTTTAGGCCTCTTAGGAAGATATCCTGCGCATTTACCACTTTCAGATTAATCCGATAGTAATTCTTAAATCTTTTTTTCACTAGATTTGCTTCATCCTTACGTAATAGCCCATTATCAATAAAGATGGCTCTTAAATTCTTACCCACTGCTTTATGTAGCAATAATGCCAAAACTGAGGAATCAACCCCTCCGCTTAACGCGCAGAGGACCTTCTCAGTTCCTATCCTATCTCTTAACATCTGGATTGCACTTTGAACAAACGAACTCATATTCCAACTACTTCTACATCCGGCAATATCAAAGAGGAAATTCCTTAATATCCTTTTGCCTTTTGGCGTGTGCACTACCTCAGGGTGAAATTGCACACCATAGAATCTTCTTGCCCTATCACCCATAACCGCGATTAGTGCATTGTTGGTTGAGCCGATTATTTTAAATCCGGGAGGAAGTGCTGTTATCTTGTCGCCGTGACTCATCCAGACTGTCTCTTCTTTACCCAGGCCCTTGAAGAGGCTGTCACTGGATTTAATTTTAAGAATTGCCTTACCGTATTCTCTTGCCCTAGCCTTGGCCACTTTACCGCCTAGGACCTTGGCCATAAGCTGGGCACCGTAACAGATACCGAGAACAGGAATGCTTATATTGAAAACATCTTGATCACTCACAGGACTTTTTCTTGCCATAACGCCGGCCGGTCCGCCGGAGAGAATAATAGCACCTGGCTTCCTGGACAAAAGTTTTTGTGCGTCAATTTTGTAAGGGAGTATCTCTGAATATATGCCACATTCTCTTACGCGGCGCGCGATAAGGTAGGTATATTGTGAGCCAAAATCTAAAATAGCTACCCAATCTTTGTGCATTGTTCTTCCTTAATATATTCTTGTTTGGAAAAAAAGAAAAGGAGGTAAAAAGAATTTGCATTAGATCATTATAGAAGATAAACCAGATAAACCGAGTCAATTAGAGAAAAGGCATGTATTTCTCGATTTCATAGTCGCTGACTTGTTTGTCAAACTCTTTGGACACGTTTTTGTTGTATTCCTCGATTTCCCACTTCTTATTA
>Ga0114920_10001637_pt1 | contig 10356 bp, 10 predicted proteins | sample ChitaG_FD_88683 | JGI IMG/M metagenome (GOLD analysis project Ga0114920, IMG submission 88683) | Deep subsurface microbial communities from South Pacific Ocean to uncover new lineages of life (NeLLi) - Chile_00310 metaG | ecosystem: Environmental > Aquatic > Marine > Oceanic > Sediment ...
ATGGACAGCGAGCCGGCGAGCATTATGGCGCCCATGACTGAGATCGTAAGGGGCACCTCATAGAAAACAATCTGAGCCGCCGATCTCATACCGCCCAATAACGCATACTTGTTATTGGATGCCCATCCCGCCATTAACAGCGAGATGACAGTAAACGATGTTATGGCCAGAATATATATGATGCCGATGTTGAGATCGCGGGCGATCAATCCCTTGCCGAACGGAATAACTATATAGGCCATAAAGGCGGTCACGAATACCACCACGGGCGCCCAGAAGTAAACTTTTTTATCGGCCACGTTGGGGACTATATCTTCCTTTTGAAGAAGCTTGATGCCATCGGCCAGAGTTTGCAAGACTCCATGTGGGCCGGTGCGCATGGGGCCGAGCCGATCCTGGAAATGAGCGGAGATTTTCCTTTCCCACCAGACCAAAAAAAGCACCAGAAGCGAAAGAACTCCAATTATCACCAGCCCGGCGAAAACCATTACAAGAAGATCGAGCCAGACAACGGAAATACCCTGGTTTGTAAACCAAGAGGCAAGTGAGTCGTATATGTTCAAAAGAAAATTATCTAACTCCAACATCAGCGATCGACCTCCGGAAGGATGACATCGATCGAGCCGAATATGGCCACCAGATCGGCAATCTTAAGCCCGAGTGATATCGGCCCGAGGGTCTGCAGGTTGCCATAAGAGGCGGTCCTGATCTTGACGCGATACGGTTTTTTATCGCCGGTGGAAACAACATAATAGCCCATCTCGCCTCGGGGAGCCTCGATGCGGGAGAACACCTCACCGGCCGGGGCTCTGAATACGCCGGGCAGCTTCGTCCGAACCGTATCACCTTCAGGGAGACCGTCCAGGGCCTGTTCGATTATTCTGCACGATTGCCTGAACTCCTCGATCCGAACCATATATCTATCCCAGACGTCGCCGTTCTTGCCGCTGGGGATATCAAAATCAAACCTGTCGTAGACGGAATATGGCTCGGCTTTTCTAATATCCCACTTGAAATTCGAGCCACGTATAGTGGGGCCTGAAGCGCCAAGATCCTTCGCCAGATCCAGAGGCAGGATACCGACGCCTTTAGTGCGACTCAGAAAGATGGGATTTTCTGTCAGGATCGCCTCGTAATCATCCACCTTTTTGGGGAAGTCTTTTATAAACTCCCGGCAGGATTTTTCGAATTGGGGCGGGATATCTCTTGAGACTCCGCCTATCCTTATATAATGATAGGTCAATCTCTGGCCGCAGGTCATCTCGAAAAGATCCAGAATCCATTCCCGCTCGCGGAACGCATAAAGAAAAGGAGTCACCGCCCCCAGGTCGAGAGACATGCAGCCGAGCCAGATAAGGTGCGACGCTATCCTGTTTAGCTCGACCATAATGACGCGAAGATATTCGGCCCTCTCCGGTACCTCGATTCCGGCCAGCTTTTCTATGGCTACTGCCCAGGCCAGATTCGAGGGCATGGATGCGCAATAGTCGATACGATCCGTAAAAGGCATAAACTGATTATAGGTACGGTTTTCGGCGATCTTTTCAATGGAGCGATGGAGAAATCCCACGTGCGGTGTGAGTTCCCTTATGTATTCGCCTTCCATTTTAAGAACCAGACGCAGCACACCGTGGGTCGATGGGTGCTGGGGCCCCATGTTTATGAGAAATTCTTCTTCCCGAAGACCTTTTTGATTCACCGTGGTGTCCATATCTTATTTTTCCGGCATGGGGATAAAATCCGGACCGGTCCAACCTTTTCTCATGGGATAACCGTAGTCCCAATCCTCATACAGCAGCAGAGGACGCGGGTCTGGGTGATTCGTAAATTTAATTCCAAATAGCTCCAGGGCTTCCCGCTCGAACCAGTTCGCCGCCCGCCAGACATCCGAGACCGTTTCGATCTCAGGGTTGTCTTTATCAAGCTTTACTTTGACTGCGGCTTTGTGAATTTTCTCATGCGAGGCCAGACACAACACAACCTCGAAGCGGTCATCGGGATAATGGACTCCACCCAACTGGAAGAGCAAATCGAAATCCAGTTCGGGATCACTTTTGGCGAATTCGCAGAGCTCGTGATATTCTTGCTTCGAGATGTATAAATATGGTTCGGGTTGGTCGATCTCCATAACTTCGATATCCGAACCGAATTTACCTATGAATCTATTGATTATTTCTTCTTTAGTCATTACCCGTGCGAGACATCCTTGTGGCTGGCAGGCTCTGAGAGTTAAGCCTTTTTCCTGTCAGATGCCCAGTCTGACAGTTTTTCCTTTTTGATTTTCTGCTGCAGTTTCAGACAACCCTCCATGAGCGATTCTGGTCGTGGAGGGCAACCGGGAATGTAAACATCAACCGGAATAATCTGGTCTATTCCTTTCAAGACCGAATAGCAATCGTAGTAGAAAGGTCCGCCGTTGCAGGCGCAGCCGCCCATGGCGATCACATATCGCGGCTCGGCCATCTGTTCATGTAAGAGTTTGACCCTCCTGGCCATTTTGTGAGTCACGGTGCCGGCTACAAACATCAGGTCCGCCTGCCTGGGCGAAGCTCTGAAGATCATGCCGAAGCGGTCGAAATCATATCTCGAAGCGCCGGTGGCCATCATCTCTATGGCACAACATGCCAGGCCAAAGAGCATATACCAGAGCGACGACGCCCGGGATTGATTCAAGACCCAATCCATGGTGGTGGTCACGATGCCGCCCCCGGGCAGCCTTTCGATATAAGCCGGAGCTTTTTCTATCAGACCCACTTAAGCGCTCCTTTTCTCCAGGCATAAATCAAACCGAATATCAGGATCGCCAGAAATATGAACATCTCTATCAGGGCGAATAAACCCAACTTCTTGAAAGCTACCGCCCAGGGGAAAAGAAATACAACCTCAACATCGAAAATGACAAAGATCAGGGCAAAGATATAGTAGCCCACATTATACTGTATCCACGAGGAACCGATGGCCGCCTCGCCGCACTCGTAACTCTGTAGCTTTACCTTACCGGGACGGTGAGGACGGAGCAGCTTGGCGATAAGGAAGGTTATCAGGACAAAACCGATCCCTATCAGAAGGAATATGCCTATTATCGAGTAGTCATCAATCATTGCGCACAACCCTATTTGTGACTTATTTCACTATAATCAATCACGGCGAAAAAAACTTATCGATGACGAAATGTCAAGATTATTTTTGATAAAATCCATTAATATCCGTTTGTTTAGATATTTAGGTCTACTTATGCCACGAAACAATCAATATGTGCTTTCGGACGGTTCTTTTGCCACCATTTATCAAACTGGCGAACTGAAATTCATAAGATCTTCCCGTGGATTTCCTGTAGATTCGTCAGCCTTTATAACTGAAGGCGAAACAAGTTCCTGATAAGTTGGCCATCCAGATTTTTATGGCCGACGAGAAGTTCTCACACTCATCAAAAAAATAAGCCCATGTTTGATTGTATGAAGTCTCGAGATAACCCGATCAGGAATATGACTGTTAAATGATTTTGAGAATTTGATTTATCTTTTTTGAGGAGCAAAGGGAAAAGCTCGTCATAATGAGAACTTCTTGAATGAATATTTTGGTGGTGATAATGGTGCCCGATGAATTGCGGAAGCGAAAACGATGAGCCGAAAATATAGATGAGAGAAGATCAATGGCAGATGGTCCATGATTTTTTATCGGGGAAAAATATAAAGAAGGTTTTTCCTGAAAAAAATTGGACAATAAAAATTAAAACAATTTCATTATTTGATTTGACATAAGATTAAACTTCATCATAAAATCGCAGCGACAATATGAAAGCTGCAATTGGAAAATCGAGCAAGAGATTCGCAGAGAATCTCGAACAGCTAAAGAAAGAGTCGGCCCGACAAATAAAGCAATCATTTGCCTCTATTGTTACCATAAAGGATTTTCTCTCTGAAACGGAATCGATTGAATCATCGGAGCGGTATACGAAACTCGTATCCAAGCTGGATTCTGTGGAGAGAAGACTTTCGAGATTTGAAAGCTCATTGAACGACCGCGTTGGCAAGCTTATACGCGAATATGATAAGCTTAAGACGGAAGTCGAAAGTCTTGCGAAAGAACGAAGTATTTATAAGGCGCTTTATGATCTTTCCACGGACATTTCATCTCAAAGGGATCTGGGCGCAGCACTCCCATCGGTCATTCAGACTGCGGCAGATATCCTTTCGTGCGACAGTGTGATCCTGCAGATTGTTAACGATGACGGATCGATACGGCTACAGTATGAATCATCGAAGAAAAACGTATCCGGCGAAAAGTATGAGCCGTCCAGACAGATTTCTGATGCCGTTCTAGCCACTGGAGATCCAGTTTGTATTCACGCGAGCGAAAAGTCATCGAAAAGCGCGGTCTGCCTGCCACTGAAATCCGGTGATACGGTTGTCGGGCTTCTGCACGTGGTCAGGTCCGATCAGACATTCAGGCAATTTGATCTTGATTTATTGAAAAGCATCTCGGAGAAAATCGCTGTTTCCGTGGAATCCAATCGACTTTTCACAGACCTGGAGGAATCGCGGGAGTCACTGATTGAAGATCTTCGCGAGAAGTATCAATTTGATGAAATCGTGGGGAATTCTCCCGAAATAGCGCGGGTGCTGGCAACCGTGGCCGACGTTGCCGGAACCGAGAGCGCAGTGCTGATCGAGGGAGAATCGGGAACGGGGAAAGAGCTTCTGGCCCGGGCCATTCATTTTAACTCCCACCGAAAGGATAAGCCGTTCGTGGCAATAAACTGCGCTGCCATTCCCGAGACCTTGCTCGAATCGGAGCTTTTCGGTTATGAGAAAGGAGCATTCACAGGGGCAGTTGCCAGAAAACCAGGGAAGTTCGAGTTAGCTGACAGCGGCACCGTATTTCTCGATGAGATCGGTGAGCTTTCGCCGATCCTGCAGGTCAAGTTATTGAGGTTTCTGCAATCGGGTGAATTCGAGTTGCTCGGGGCGACATCGGTTAAACATGCCGATGTACGAATTATATCCGCCACAAAACGTGATCTGGGTAAGATGATAGAAGCCGGTGAGTTCCGAGATGACCTGTACTATAGAATAAATGTAATAGCCATCAAACTTCCACCGTTAGCTGAACGGACGGGGGATATTGAACATCTGGCAAACCATTTCCTTAGAATATGCACTGAGAAAAATTCCAAAGATATCGAGTCGATCGATGAGAGCGCGATAAGCTACCTGAAAAGCTACCACTTTCCGGGCAATATACGCGAACTGGAGAATATTATTGAACGTGCAGTTGTGCTATGCAAAAGCAATATTCTCTCAAGTAACGACCTGCCGGACCAGGTCAAACGTTTTGGCATGCCAGCCTCGGCGGAACCATCAAACTTGAGGGAGCTGGATGATCTCAAGAAAAGGCTCTGGAGAGAAGTCGTGGAGCCGGTGGAGAGAAGTTTCGCATTGAGATTACTGGATGCAAGCGGTGGCAATATCTCAGCGGCGGCGAGATTGGGTGGCTTGCATCGAAAACAACTTCAGCGGATACTCAAAAGAAATAGCCTAACATCATAAGAGATCCTCCAGCAGAAGGATCCCTGAGTACATGCCCAAAATACAAAAATTGCGACCTGGGAGTCGCAGCAGACTTCAGAGGAGATATTTTAATTTTCGTAACCTTCCCAAATATATTGCGACGTGGATGTCGCATTTTTTATCTTGTTGCGACACAATAGGATTCATCGTTAATGCGACAACCCATTGAAATATAAGCAGTTAACATGCTAACGTGGTTCTTCTGCGAAATTGGCATCGTTTTTGCATTAAGGCGGTTACGATGAATCTTATGAAAGATGGTAAGTTAGCAACGAAGAATCGGGCTTCGTCTCCAGAATTGAGAACGCAGGTAGTTGACTCTGCCCTGGAGGTCCATAAGAATATCGGTCTTGGGTTTGGCAGGCAGGAGTATAGCCGGGCACTGGCTCACGAGTTCGGCCTGAGAGATATACCGTTCGAGCGAAAAAAGAGGGTCAAGCTATCATATAAAGGGTCTGTTGCCGGCGAATACAGCCTCGATTTCGTTATCCAGAATTCTCTGGTGGTGATGATTTCGACCGGGGAACATCTAACGAATGCCGATGAAGCGAAGCTCAAGAGCATCCTGAAGGCAATTAAGTTGGAGTCTGGTCTGATAATAAATTTTTCCAAGGATATCTTGGAGATCGATACCATCGAACGATGAATCTTGAGAGGAGGTGAACTTATGCCGGCTAAGAAGAAAGCCAAGAAGAAGACGGCCAGAAAGGGAACAGCTAAGAAGAAAACGGTGAAGAAGAAAGCCAAGAAGAAAACGGCCAAAAAGAGAACAGCCAGGAAGAAAACAGCCAGAAAGAGAAGGAGATAAATAGCAGCCAGATTTTTGGCTGATTATATCATTCTTACCAAGTCCGCCATTGGCGGACTTTTTTATTGGCATTTCGACGCAAATTTATTATAGTTTTCGCCCTTATGCTTGGAGGTCGAATAAAGTCTTATCTTCCAGCCATAGTCTGGGCAGTTTTAATTTTAACCGTATCATCGATCCCTGATCTTTCTACGCCCGGCCTGGGTTTTACCATGACGGATAAGATTGTGCATTTTGCTGAATACTTCATTCTCGGCCTCCTCACGGCCAAGACTGTTAGCACATTTAATAAAGAGCCTTTAAAAATCTTCTGGTTATCATCGGCCTTGACATCCGGCTTTGGCATATTAGATGAGCTCCACCAACTCCTTATACCGGGAAGAACCACCGAAGGACTCGATATGGTCGCTGATATTCTGGGATCTATTCTGGCTGCGGGCTTGTTCGTAAGATTGCTGCAGAGACATTCGCCCGGGGTCCACTAATTGCTAAATTCTCGAACATGTTGAATAGTATTGATTTCCCGACGCGAGATATGTTAAATTGGGTTTTGACTAGTTTATGTCGGATCAAAAAATAAAAGCAATCTACGGCACCCGGGATATTCTTCCAGATGAGGCTGATCGCTGGCGGAGGATTATCTCCACCGTCTCACGCATATCGGCGAACTATAATTATGGTTTCATCATGCCTCCGATTTTCGAGGCAACCGAGTTGTTCGCCAGGGGGATTGGCGAGATCAGCGACATAGTAACCAAGGAAATGTACACGTTTAAAGATCAGGGGGGGCGATCTCTCACCCTGCGGCCTGAAGGAACCGCCTCGGTGGTCAGGGCGTATATCGAACACTCCCTTGGCGCAGCCCATGGACTGGTCAAGGTCTGGTATGCAGGTCCTATGTTTCGTCAGGAGCGCCCCCAGGCCGGAAGGTACCGTCAATTCTATCAGTTTGGCGTGGAGGCGATCGGTTCCCTCGATCCTGTATTAGACGCTGAGGTGGTAAGCCTTAATTACGATATCCTGAAAGATCTGGGTTTGGACGATCTAACGCTGGAAATCAACTCTATTGGTATGCCGGAAGATAGAAAAGCCCACAGGGAAGCTTTCGTCCGGTTTGTGGAACCGAATCTGAAAAGATACTGCCAGGATTGTCAGAGACGTTTTCGATCTAACTCGTTGAGGATGTTCGATTGCAAAGAGAATTCCTGCCAGAACCTTCTATCTGAGGCGCCTGTAGTGTTCGATTATCTCCTCGATGAGAATCGGCGGCACTTCGATGAAGTCTTAAAATATCTCGAGATCGCGGATCTGCCGTTTACCCTTAATAAGAGACTGGTGCGCGGACTCGACTATTACACGAGGACGGCCTGGGAGTTCAAATCGGGAAAGCTCGGTTCGCAGGATTCTGTTTCCGGAGGCGGCAGATATGATCTGTTGGTGGAGCAGCTTGGCGGGTCGCCGACTCCCGGTATCGGGTTTGCCGCCGGCGTGGAACGAATTCTGATGGCGATGCCATCCAGGACTGAAACAGGAGATCGAGAGAAACTCGGGTTTTTTATAGCCATAAGAAACCGGAGATTCAAAGCGGAGGCTTTTAAGCTCTCAAAGGCGATCAGGTCTATCAGTCTTCCGGCCGATATTGATTATTTGGGACGATCGTTGAAAGGTCAGATGAAACAGGCTGATAAAAGCGGCATGAGTTACGCTTTAATCCTGGCTGAAAGCGAGGTGGCGGCGGGAAAGGTGGCGGTGAGAAATATGCGGAATTCAAAGCAATTTGAACTCGCTTTGATCGATATATATAATGCTAAGAGCGCCGAAGAGCTTGGAGATCTAATTGAAACAGGACAGCGATAATATATTCGAGACTAATCTCAGAACGCATACCTGCGGCCAGCTTAGCGATTCTGATATAGGACAGAAGGTGGCTATCTGCGGCTGGGTCCACGGTCATCGCGATCTGGGGGGATTGATATTTTTAGATATCAGGGACAGATGGGGAATTACCCAGGTGGTGTTTGATCCCGACATCGTCGGCAACGAATGCATGGACGCGGCGCATTCGGTTCGCTATGAATTCTCAATTCGTGCGACCGGGACAGTAAGGCGTCGACCGGAGGGTGCGGAGAACAGGCAAAACCCCACCGGCATGATCGAGATCCGGGCGGACTCTATTGAAATATTGAATAAATCCCAGACGCCTCCTTTCATGGTGGAGGACGATACCACCGCCTCCGAGGATCTGAGATTGAAATACAGGTATCTCGATCTAAGGCGTCCGGTTCTCAAGGATAAAATCGAATTGCGCCACCGCGCCGCGCTGGCCGTGCGCAAGTATCTGGATTCACTGGGTTTCGTGGAGATAGAGACGCCTCTCCTGATGCGATCCACACCGGAAGGAGCGCGCGACTATATTGTGCCCTCGAGAGAGCACATAGGGAAATTCTACGCATTGCCGCAGTCTCCCCAGCTTTTCAAACAGATCCTGATGGTCTCCGGATTCGATAGGTATTTTCAGATGGCACGGTGCCTGCGGGATGAAGACCTCAGGGCCGACCGACAACCGGAGCATACTCAGATAGATATGGAGATGTCTTATGTCACCGCCGACGATGTCTTTCGGGTGGTTGAGGGAATGATGAGAGATCTTTTCAAGACCGTGCTCGGCGATGATATTACGGTTCCGTTCGAAAGGTTCACCTACCGCGAAGCGATGGACAGATATGGCAGCGATAAACCCGATTTGCGCTTCGGTCTGGAGATAATTAATCTCTCTTTTGAGTTCGCCGGCACAGAATTTAAGGTTTTTTCTGATGCTCTTGCCAGCGGCGGTGTGATAAGGGGCATAAATTATAAAGGAGGGGTGTCGATTTCGCGAAAACGGATAGACAATTTAACTGAAATCGTACATCGGGCAGGAGGTAAGGGTTTATCATATATCGGCCGGACCGAAGACGGCCTCAGATCGCCAGTTGCGAAAAACCTCAAAGAAGCCGAAATTCATAAAGTCTATGGAAAAGCCGGTCTCGAGGTGGGTGATATCCTATTCATAGTCGCCGATAAATGGGGGGTGGTCTGTGATGCACTGGGCGCTGTGCGCAAAGAGCTCGGCGAATCGCTGCTACATGCCGGCGACCGCAAATGGGCATTCCTCTGGGTTTATGAGTTCCCGTTATTCGAGTATGACGTCGAATCTGGCCGTTTCGATGCCATGCACAATATTGTAACATCGCCCTACAAAGAGGATATGGCCAAACTCGACTCAGGTTTTAAGTCGGATCTCGATTTGAGCGATCCCGCTCACCCCTGGGCCGATATTCGAGCCAACCAGTATGATTTGGTTCTTAATGGTGTTGAGATAGCCTCCGGAGGTATCCGGATTCACGACCGAGGTGTTCAGGAGAAGGTGCTGGCGGTTATGGGTATCGATTCCGTCCGAGCCGAGAAGATGTTCGGTTTTTTGTTGCGGGCCCTTCAATATGGCGCACCTCCTCATGGGGGTATCGCTCCCGGATTCGACAGGATCATCGCCCTCATGACAGGTTCTGAATCTCTGCGCGATGTTATAGCTTTTCCGAAGACGATGGCGGCCCAGTCATTGATGGATGGTTCGCCGGCCGAGGTAGATCCTCGCCAGTTGGATGAGCTTGGCATTTGTATCAAGCATAAGGATTGTAAAAACTAAATGGCTCTTATTCAAAAGACGGTAGATATCGGGGAGATCGATCCGCGGCTTCTCTATGGGGCACATCATTCGCATCTGGGCTTGATTGAAGAGGAGCTCGACGTTCAGCTTGTGGCGAGGGGCGATTGGATCAACATAAAGGGAGACTCCGAAAAGGTCGAAAAGGCCGAGAGAATCATTCATGATATAATCGACCATGTGAAGGCCACCGGCGAACTTAACGAACGCTATATACTCTACTCCATCGCTGTTATCAGGGATGAAGGCGTTACTCCTTCCCGCGAGGTCGACAG
>Ga0114920_10001638_pt1 | contig 10355 bp, 6 predicted proteins | sample ChitaG_FD_88683 | JGI IMG/M metagenome (GOLD analysis project Ga0114920, IMG submission 88683) | Deep subsurface microbial communities from South Pacific Ocean to uncover new lineages of life (NeLLi) - Chile_00310 metaG | ecosystem: Environmental > Aquatic > Marine > Oceanic > Sediment ...
CACCCGGCCCTGCGTGGTGAAGAACAGGATCCAGTCGTGGGTCGAGCACACGAAGAAGTGGGCCACGATGTCGTCCTGCTTGAGTCCGGCTCCCTGCACGCCCTTGCCGCCCCGCTTCTGGCTGCGGTACAGATCGGTCTTGGTGCGTTTGGCGTATCCGGTCTCGGTGATGGTAACGACGACATCCTCGCGCGCGATCAGATCCTCGTCAGTGACGTCCCCGTCCGCGGCGACGATCCGGGTGCGACGGTCGTCACCGTACTTGTCGACGATCTCGGCCAGCTCATCATGCACGATGCTGCGCTGACGATTCGGCCTGGCGAGAATGTCTTCCAGATCAGCGATCTCGGCCTCGATCTTGGCCAGGTCCTCGACGATGCGCCGGCGCTCCAGGGCGGCCAGTCTGCGCAGCTGCATGTCAAGGATGGCTTGGGCCTGGATGTCGTCGATGTCGAGCAACTCGATCAGTCCGGCCCTGGCCACGTCGACGGTTTCCGAGGCGCGGATCAAGGCAATCACTTCGTCGAGCGCATCGAGCGCCTTGACCAGGCCGCGCAGGATGTGGGCCCGCTCGTTGGCCTTGCGCAACCGGTAGGTGGTACGCCGCACGATGACGTCGAGTTGATGCTCGACGTAGTGCCGGATCAACTGGTCGAGCCGCAACGTGCGCGGCACGCCGTCGACAATCGCCAGCATGTGGGCCCCGAAACTGGTCTGCAGCTGGGTGTGCTTGTAGAGGTTGTTCAGCACCACCTTGGCCACCGCATCGCGTTTGAGTTCCACGACGATGCGCATGCCGACCCGGTCACTGCCCTGGTCTTCGACATTGGAAATGCCGGTCATCTTGCCGTCTCGGACCTGATCGGCGATCGAGGTGATGAAGTTGTCGTGATTCACCTGATAGGGCAGTTCGGTGATGACCAACGATGCTCGGCCCTTGGCATCTTCCTCGATCTCCACCACCCCGCGCATCCGGACCGATCCGCGACCGGTCTTGTATGCGTCGGCGATCCCTTGTGAACCCACGATCAGACCGCGGGTGGGGAAGTCGGGGCCCTTGACCCGCTGGGTAACCGCGGCCAGCGTCGCCTCTTCATCGGCGTCGTAGTTGTCCAGCGCCCAGAACACCGCCTCGGCGAGCTCGCGCAGATTGTGGGGTGGCATGTTGGTCGCCATCCCGACCGCGATGCCCCCGGAGCCGTTGGCCAGCAGGTTCGGGAACCGGCTGGGCAGCACCGTCGGCTCTTGGACCCGGCCGTCGTAGTTGGGAATGAAATCGACTGTCTCCTCGTCGATTTCGCGCAGCATCTCCATGGCAAGGGGAGTCAGCCGGGCCTCGGTATATCTCATCGCCGCCGGCGGGTCGTTGCCCGGCGAACCGAAGTTGCCTTGGCCGTCGACGAGCGGGTAACGCAGCGACCACGGCTGCGCCATCCGCACCAGAGTGTCGTAGATCGACGCGTCCCCGTGCGGGTGGTAGTTGCCCATCGTCTCGGCGACCGAACGGGCCGACTTGGCGTGGCTGCGATCCGGCCGGAACCCTGAGTCGTACATCGCATACAGCACCCTGCGGTGCACCGGCTTGAGTCCGTCGCGGACCTCCGGCAGCGCGCGGCCGACGATCACGCTCATCGCGTAGTCGATGTAGCTGCGCTGCATCTCCTGCTGGATGTCGACCGGTTCGATCCGGTCGACCGAGTCGTCGCCGGGTGGCAGCGTGGTGTCTGTCATCAATTCCTCGTTTTGCTACTCGGCGCCCGGCTCAAACATCAAGGAAACGCACATCTCTGGCGTTGCGGGTGATGAAGCTGCGCCGGGCCGCGACGTCCTCGCCCATCAGAATGGAGAACAGCTCATCTGCGGCGGCGGCGTCGTCGAGGGTGATCTGGCGCAGCACTCGCACCGACGGATCCATCGTGGTTTCCCACAGTTCCTTGGCGTCCATCTCACCCAGGCCCTTGTAGCGCTGGATGCCGTCGTCCTTGTTGATCTTCTTGCCCGCCTTCAGCCCCGTTTCCAGCAAACCGTCGCGCTCGCGATCGGAGTAGGCGAATTCCGGCGAGATGCGCTGCCACTTCAGCTTGTACAGCGGCGGCTGGGCCAGGAACACGTGGCCGTTCTCGATCAGCGGGCGCATGAACCGGAACAGCAGCGTCAGCAACAGCGTGGAGATGTGCTGGCCGTCGACGTCGGCGTCGGCCATCAGCACGATCTTGTGGTAGCGCAACTTGGCGATGTCGAATTCGTCGTGGATGCCGGTGCCCAACGCGGTGATGATGGCCTGCACCTCGGTGTTCTTCAGCACCCGGTCGATGCGGGCTTTTTCGACGTTGATGATCTTGCCGCGCAGCGGCAGAATCGCCTGGAACATCGAATCGCGCCCACTCTTGGCCGAGCCGCCGGCCGAATCGCCCTCCACCACATACAGTTCGGATTTGCGGGGATCGGTGGACCGGCAGTCGGCCAGCTTGCCCGGCAGCCCGCCCAGGTCGGTGGCGCTCTTGCGTCGCACCAGCTCACGGGCCTTGCGCGCGGCGATGCGCGCCTGCGCAGACGAAACCGCCTTGCTCACAACGGTTTTAGACTCTGCGGGGTTGGATTCGAACCAGTGCGTAAGCTGTTCGTTGCAAGCCTTCTGCACGAACGACTTCACCTCGGTGTTGCCCAGCTTGGTCTTGGTCTGGCCCTCGAACTGCGGCTCGGCGATCCGCACCGAGATGACGGCGGCCAGGCCTTCGCGGATGTCGTCGCCGGTGAGGTTCGGGTCCTTGTCCTTGAGGAGCTTGCGGTCCTTGGCGTACTTGTTCACCACGGACGTCAGCGCGCTGCGGAAACCCTCCTCGTGGGTGCCCCCCTCGTGAGTGTTGATCGTATTGGCGAAGGTGTGCACCGACTCGGAGTAGCCGGCGTTCCACTGCATCGCAACCTCGACCTCATGGCCTGTCCCCTTGTCGCGGAAGTCGACGACACTGGTGTGGATGGCGGTCTTGGCGCGGTTGATGTGCTTGACATAGTCGACCAGGCCCCCCGGGTAGTGGAACTCGCGGTGCTTGACCTTATGTGGCGCACGGGATTCCGCGGCCTGTTCTTCAGCTGACTTCGGCGCCTCGGCGGTTTCGCTCACTACATCGTCGACCACCGCGTCGGGCGTGACCCGCTCATCGATCAGGTCGATGGTCAAACCCCTGTTAAGGAACGCCATCTCCTGCAGCCTGCGCGAGATGGTCTCGAAGTTGTATTCGGTGGTTTCGAAAACGGCCGGATCGGCCCAGAATCGAACTGTTGAGCCGGTCTTCCTTGTCGATACACCCTGCTTCAGGGTGCCCGGCACCGAGTGGTCGTAGAACTGCGTCCACTCGTGTCCGTCACGTTGGATCTCGACCTCCAGACGGCTGGACAAAGCGTTGACCACCGACACGCCTACACCGTGCAGGCCACCGGACACCGCGTAGGCGTCAGAGTCGAACTTGCCGCCGGCGTGCAACTGGGTCATGACCACGTCAACCGTCGGTACCCCCGAGGAGTGCACCGCCACCGGAATTCCGCGACCGTCATCACTGACCTGGACGCAACCGTCCTCCAACAGCGTCACTGCGACCAAGCTGGCGTGCCCGGCCATCGCCTCGTCTACAGCGTTGTCGACGACCTCCCAGACCAGATGGTGCAGACCACGCTCGCCGGTGGAGCCGATATACATGCTGGGGCGTTTGCGAACGGCCTCCAATCCCTCGAGAATGGTGATGGATTGGGCGTCGTACTTCTCTTGTGCTTTTTTCTTCTGGGCAGCCACGGTCTTAGGTGGTCTCCTCGGGAGTCTCAGGCGGGCGGTCCAGTCACCGCAGTAGGTCGTGTCGCCAGTCTACCGTCAACGGCCGCCCCCACCGATTCTGTGGGGGCGTTTCCACCGGGCCAATCGAGCCGTGCGCGGAATATCTCGATCACCGGCGCGTCCCGCCGCTGACCAAACGGTTTCGTTCGTTCCTGGTGGCGCTGAGTTGGCCTCCGCCCCGGCCTCATCCATAGGTGTCACGCGGGCCCCGGCCCGCGATGTGCAACGGTCCCTTTCGCCACGACGGCCGGACCGGGCCGGTGATTTTCAACGACATCACCACGCCGTCACCGACAGCCGCGGCGATCTTGGCCAGCAGCTGGGCCTGCACCATCCGCAGCTGGGTCGCCCAGGCAGTCGATTCGGCCGACACGTGCAGTACCCCGTCACGCAGCGCGGTCGGGATGGCGTGCTCGGAGATGTTGGCGCCGGCGACCGACGCCCACTGCCCGAACACCGCACCTTCAGCCACCCGCGGGGACCAGCCACGGGTTTTGGCCAGATCCCGGGTTGCGGCGCCAAGCGGCTGCGGGTCGCGCTTATCAGGCCCCGGCCCGGACCAGCTTCGGCGCCGGCCACTACCGGCGACCCGGCGCCGCGCATGGGACCGCCGTCCGCGCCCGACGTCCTTGCCCTGCGTCCGCGCCGCACCCCGGGCTTCTTCCAGGGTGCGCCGTACCAGGTCCATCCCGGCCAGGTGGGCCAACCGTTCCGGCGGGTTCTGGCCACCCTCGGTGTCGCGCTTGTTCATTGCTGTACCTCCGAGACCCGCCCGCTGTCATCGTCGCGCAGGGCGATCGGTACCAGCTTGGCACCCCAGTCGGCGGGAACGTCGTCGGCCACCGCCGCGGTCACCAAGACCTGCTCCGCCGAAGCCGCGACGGCGGCCAACGCGCGCCGGCGGGCGTTGTCCAGTTCGGCGAACACGTCGTCGAGCAGTAGCACCGGATCTCCGCCGTCGGCCCGCAGCAACTCGAACGCCGCCAGCCGCAGGGCCAACGCGATTGACCACGATTCACCGTGGCTGGCAAAGCCCTTCGCGGGTTGATCACCTAACCACAGCACAAGGTCGTCGCGGTGCGGTCCGACCAGGCACATGCCGCGTTCAATCTCGGTGGCCCTGCGCGCAGACAACTGGTGCAACAGCGCGGCCTCCAGAAAATCCACATCGGTCATCGGATCCTCAGGTGCCAGTTCGAGACTGGAACGGTAGCGCAGCCCCGCCGAGCGTGAACCTGGCGCCATCAGTTGATAGGCCTTCTCGACTTCCGGGGCCAGCTGGTTGACCAGCTCGACTCGAGCCGCCATGAGCGCTGCACCGTGCGCCGCCAGGTGTGCGTCCCAAACATCGAGCGTGTCGAAGGTCTTCGAGGCGGCTGCCGTCTGCACGCCAGCCCGATACCTGGCGCCCGACGCGGTCTTGAGCAGCGCCGTCCGCTGACGCAGCACCTTGTCGTAGTCGGCGCGCACCGCGGCAATCATTGGTCGCTGCACGGTGGCCAGATCATCGAGATAGCGGCGCCGTTCGCCCGGGTCACCACGCACCAAGGCCAAGTCTTCGGGAGCGAACAACACCGCGCGTAGCACTCCGAGGATTTCGCGGCTGTTGCGGACCGGCGCCCGGTTCAGGCGCGCCTTGTTCGCCCGTCCCGCGACGATCTCCAGGTCGACGGCGAGCTCGCGCCCGTCGTTGACCACGATGGTCGAAACCACCGCTCGGGACGCTCCAGTCCTGATCAAGGGCGCATCGGTGGCAACGCGATGCGAACCCAGTGTCGACGAGTACCACAGGGCTTCAACCAGATTGGTCTTCCCATAGCCGTTAGGACCGACGAACACCGTGCGGCCCGGGGCCAGCTCCAGATCGGCCTGCGCCCAAGACCGGAAGTCGCGCAGCCCAAGCTGCCGGACGTACAACTGAAAAATCCCCGGGTCGTTTCGGTCCTGCCGACAGACTTATCCCGACAGCCCGACCCGTTTAACCGCGTGTCCGCCGAATTGGTTGCGCAGCGCGGCCACTGCCTTCATCGCCGGGCTGTCCTCCTGGCGGGAGGCAAATCGCGCGAACAACGACGCGGCGATCACCGGCATTGGCACTCGGTGCGCGATCGCCTCCTCCACAGTCCAGCGACCTTCACCGGAGTCCTCCGTGTAACCGGAGATGTCGGCGAGTCCAGGATCCTCCCGTAACGCCTTGGCCAACAACTCTTGCAACCACGATCGCACGACCGTTCCGTTGGACCAGGCCTGAATGACCGCCTGCACATCGATGATCAACTCTTCGGCCGCTAGCAGCTCGTAACCCTCCGCGTAGGCCGTCATCAGGCCGTACTCGATACCGTTGTGCACCATCTTCGCGAAGTGACCCGCACCCACTGGCCCGGCGTGCACGAATCCGTCCGCGAGTTCTCCCGGCGACCGTAGGGTGTCGAAGATGGGCATGGCGCGGGCGACGTCTTCGTCGCTGCCGCCCACCATCAGGCCGTAGCCTTCCTTCAACCCCCAGACACCACCCGAGACGCCTGCATCGATATACTTTATTCCCTTGTCACCCAACAACTTTGAGTGTGGAGCATCCTCCGTGAAACGAGAGTTGCCGCCATCGATCACCATGTCGCCCGAGCTCAGCTCGGCGGCCAGGGACACGATGGTCTCGTCTGTGATGGGTCCGGACGGAACCATCACCCACACCACCCGGGGCGCGGTGAGCGCAGCGGCGAGCGCAGCCAGCGTCGGCACGTCGGTGACTTCGGGCCGCGGATCGTAGCCGACGACTTCGTGATCACCCTGGCGCAACCGTTCACGCATGTTGAAGCCCATTTTCCCCAAGCCGACCAGACCCAATTGCATGCGTTCCTCTTTCGTCGTGGCTGACCGGTCAGCCGGGCAGCCGGACCGGCATCAACAGGTATACGTAGTCGCTTTTCACGGCGGGGAAAGGACCCTCGCCCGATGCCGGCGCGTCATCATCGGCGGCGGGGCGCAGCACGGCGGGCTTGCTCGGTGTAGTGAACCCGAACCACGCCCGCTCGGAATGCAGCGCACTGAGCCCGTCGGTCAGATAGGTCGGGTTAAACGCGATCGTCAACCGTTCTCCTGCGAAGTCGACTGGCAGATCCTCCTCGGCCCGGCCGCTGCCGTCGTCATCGCCGGCTGACAGCCGCAGCACGCCGTCTCCGAACTCCATCCGCACCTGGGCGCCCCGGTCGGCGACCAGCGCGACGCGCTTGAGGGCATCGCTGAGTTCGGTCACCCCGACGGTGGCCACCGCAGTGTGTTCGCCGGGCAGCAACTGGCGGAACTTCGGGAACTCCGCGTCGAGCAACCGGGTGGTGCTGCGCTTCCTGTCGCTACGGATGCCGAGCAGCCCGTGGGTACCGACCGCCGAGCCCGCGCCCAGGGCCAGATGAACCTCGGTGCCCGGCGTTCCGGCTTTCGCGGTCTCAGCCAATGTCTTGGCCGGCACCAGCACCGCGGTTTCGACATCACCGGACACTGTCGACCAGGTCAGTTCCCGGACGGCCAACCGGAACCGATCCGTGGCCGCCAAGACCACTGTGTCTCCGGAAATTTCGACGCGAATACCAGTCAACATGGGCAGCGTGTCGTCACGGCTTGCCGCGATAGCGACCTGGCCAATCGCCTCGGCGAAAAGCTCCGCGGACACGACTCCGGTTTCATCGGGTAGCACTGGCAGGGTCGGGTAGTCCTCGACCGCCAGAGTCGGCAGCGAGAACCTGGCGCTGCCACAGGTCAACGCCACCCGGGTACCTTCCACGCTCACATCGACCGGTTTTGCCGGAAGTGCCCGGGTAATATCTGACAACAACCGCCCAGACACCAAAACGCTTCCAGTCGAGGCGATTTCAGCAGCAACCCGCACCTCAGAGGACACTTCGTAGTCGAACCCCGAGACGGTCAGGCCGTCCTCGGATCCGGTCAACAGCACACCGGCCAGCACCGGAACGGTCGGCCTGGGGGGCAAGTTGCGGGCGACGAATGCCACCGCGTCAGCGAAGTCGTCACGAACCAAGCGGAACTTCAAGTCGGTGAGACCGACGGTGGTGGTCGCCACGTTTATAGCGTCCTTTCCTCACCCACATTTTGATAGCTACTACGACCGACACGGCAGTCGCTGAACAACCGTAGAGCTTTACCGAGCATCTTGAAAGCGAATCGGGCGGGCTGATTTCCTCGGACACCGACCGGGACTGTTCGGGGTCTGCAGACTGAGATCCCCAGCCCGGCTTTTCTAAGAAGAATCAATGTAGGGATATCAGCAACAGTATTAGGGCCTGTGCATGTTGGGGATGGCGGCGGATCACGGCTGCTACCCAAGGCAAGTGGGGTGTGGATGACCCGGTGTATGGGGGAGCGGTTAGTGCGGTGCGGCTGTGGATGGTGGTCCGCTGCGTACCGTGATTCCGGCCTTGCCGTGCGATTTGGACTGATTGTGCACAGACTGATGCACAGCTCAATGGTGTGACAGGTGAGACGTTTGGGGTGAAAGGTTTTGTAAAAAAATATTGAAAAGGTTCGCGATTTCAGCCGATGTGGCGCCCGGCGTCAGCGCTTGGAACGCTGACGGATCCGGGTGGTGAGCTCTTTGACGTGATCGTAGATCTCGCGCCGTTCGTTCATCTGGCCGAGAATCTTGCGCTGGGCGTGCATCACGGTGGTGTGGTCGCGACCGAATGTCTCGCCGATCTTGGGCAGCGAGAGGTCGGTGAGTTCTCGGCAGAGGTACATGGCGATCTGGCGTGACTGGGCAAGGGCTCGGGTTCTTCCGGGACCGCGCAGCTCTTCGACGGTGGTGTCGAAGTATTCCGCGGTGGCGGTGATGATGGTGGCGGTGCTGATCTGCATTGTGTTGGCATCGAAAATGAGATCTCGAAGAACAATCTCGGCCTGTGCTTTGTTGATCGGAGTCTTGTTGAGCGATGCGAACGCGGTGACCCGAATCAGGGCGCCCTCGAGTTCGCGGATATTGCGTTCGATGCTGCCGGCGATGAGTTCGAGTACGTCGTCGGGTACGTCGAGGCGGTCCATCTGCGCCTTCTTACGCAGGATCGCGATGCGGGTCTCCAGCTCGGGTGGCTGGACATCGGTGATCAAGCCCCACTCGAACCGGGTGCGCAGCCGGTCTTCGAGGGTGGCGAGTTGCTTGGGTGGGCGGTCAGAGGAGATGACGATCTGTTTGTTCGCGTTGTGCAAGGTGTTGAAGGTATGGAAGAACTCCTCCTGTATACCTTCCTTGCCTTCGATGAACTGAATGTCATCCACCAGCAAGACGTCGATGTTGCGGTACTCGCGCTTGAACGCGACCCGGCGGTCGTCACGCAGGGAGTTGATGAAGTCGTTGGTGAACTCTTCGGTGGATACGTACTTGACCCGCATGCCCGGGAACAGCCGCTGCGCGTAGTTGCCGGCTGCGTGCAAGAGATGAGTCTTGCCCAGTCCGGATTCGCCCCAGATGAAGAGCGGGTTGTAGGCCCTTGCCGGCGCTTCGGCGATCGCGAGGACGGCGGCATGTGCGAATCGGTTGGAGGCTCCGATGACGAAGGTCTCAAACGTGTAGCGGCGGTTGAGACTGCTTTCCTTGGCAGCGGTCGAGTCGCTGTCAGGGCGTCGGTCGGTGAAGTACGACGGCCAGTCCTCGTGGGCGCTGACGAGCGCCTCCTGGTCTTCGTCGATTTCGTCGGTATCGGATTCGGTGTGAGATCCAACGGGGTTGGCGTTGCCTTCGGGATCTTCGGTATGGGCTGGTGCAGCGATACGGACACCGAGTTCGACACGTTGGTCCAGTCGACGGCTCAGGGCCTCGATGATGGGGATGCGCAGATGACGGTCGATCTCATTTTGCACAAAGCTGCTCGGCACCGACAACAGCGCGAACCCCTCTACGACCCGGAGCGGCTGCACAAGGTTCAGCCAGGCTCTTTGTTGGGGGGTCAGTGGTTTTTGGGGGGTCAGTGGCGGGGTGCCGGCTCCGGTGTTGACGCCTGGGCCGCTGTTGCCCTCTTCGCCGTTGAGTTCGGTGACGACGGCACTCCATACCGCTGCGAATTGGGAACAGGGGTCATCGGTCAACGACGTGATCCCCCTTGGTTCGTGACGACAACTCGGCTGAGGACGAACCGTCCACACAGTTATCCACAGGTGTGGACAAGACAAGCGCCTTGGGGTGGTGGCCTACCGTCGACGGTACGTGGGATTGGTGCAATGGAACAGCCAATGGAGGTTGCCTGGGCAGGAGCCGGTGCGTCATCCTCGCTTCGTTGTCGTACGCCGTTCCGATCTGAAACGGCCCGTTCCGATCTGAAACGGCATTGCCAGAAGTTAACAGTTTTCTGTACATGTGCCAACGGTTTTGCAACATCAGTATCGCGTTGAGGACGAACGTCCACCAAACCAGTGACTGCTGTGACAACAGTGGACCTTAGCCGGGCACGGGGTGGTGGTCCGGGGGACATCGCATGCCCAGGTTTGACCCGGCGAAGCCTCGTCAGTACCCTCGAACAGTCGC
>Ga0114920_10001639_pt1 | contig 10353 bp, 9 predicted proteins | sample ChitaG_FD_88683 | JGI IMG/M metagenome (GOLD analysis project Ga0114920, IMG submission 88683) | Deep subsurface microbial communities from South Pacific Ocean to uncover new lineages of life (NeLLi) - Chile_00310 metaG | ecosystem: Environmental > Aquatic > Marine > Oceanic > Sediment ...
ACCCCCCAGCTTTGCCTTGAGGTAGCCAGGCAGTTGAGTCAGATGGTCAGTGTACCGTTGGTGTTTATGACCTATTTCAATCCGGTCTTTAGTTATGGCCTCAGAGAATTCTGCAGCGCCTGTGCTAGCTCTGGGGTCAGTGGCTTAATCATCCCCGACTTACCCCCGGAGGAAGGCTCAGAGCTGGAGGCTATCACCCAAAGGCAAGGACTCGACCTGATTTACCTCCTGGCTCCGACCAGTACTGAAGAGCGTATCAGACTGGTAGCTGAGAGGTCTCGGGGATTTATATATCTGGTCTCGGTAACCGGGGTTACCGGGGTTAGAGAGAGACTACCTACTGATTTGGAGACATTCGTGGCTAGAGTGAGAACAGTAGCTCCACAACCACTCTGTGTTGGCTTCGGCATATCTACTCCAGAGCAAGCAAGGCAGGTAGCTAAGGTAGCCGATGGAGTGATTGTGGGCAGTCGGGTAATCCAGCTTATGGAGGTTGAGAGCAAATCAATGATATTGCTCCAAGAGTTCATAAGAGAGCTCAGGAGTGCCCTTAATAAACCACGCCAAACTTAAAGCAACCCCAGCAACACAGGTTGTTATCTGGGGAATATGCTTGAGAATATGAATCTCCTAGAAAAGTTCTTGGTTTTATATAGTTGACAAATAATATGTTTTGTGCTATTCTTAATTAAGCTTTAAGTAAGCTGGTGTAGAGTATGTCAATTTATAGTGTCCCTCAATATCTATTTTACGCATATTATTGGTATTTTGAGTCCAGCAGAGGTGCTTGGGGGGCTCTGACATGAAGATGTAAAGACTAGACAGTAACAAAATAGAAGAAGTTTAAGTAACAGAACCCTCCAAGCAGAGGGTTCTTCCTTTTTGGGGAATATGTAGTACGGAGGATGAAAAAATGATAATAATGAAAACCGAGGCAACTGAGGAAGAAATAGCTAACCTAGTAAAAGAAATAAGGAGATACGGACTGAGAGCAGATGTTTCTAAAGGAGAATTTAGGACCGTGATTGGATTAGTGGGGGATGAGAGGAAAATACCGTTTGACCACTTTGCTGCTCTGCCAGGGGTGAAAGAGGTGATAAAAATTGAAACTCCCTACAAGCTGATTAGTAGAGAATATACTAAATTTTCTGAGGGGTTGAGAAAGACAGTCAAAGTAGGAAGTATAAGGATAGGGGGTGACGAGCCAGTATTCATGGCCGGACCCTGTGCCGTGGAGAGCAAAGAGCAACTATTTAGGATTGCAGAGGGGGTGAAGAAAGCTGGTGCTCATATCCTGAGAGGTGGCATTTTCAAGCCCAGGAGCTCAGTTCATTCCTTCCAGGGGCTGGGAGCAATAGACCGAAAAACGGCAGAAGAGACTTTGAAGTGGCTGAGTGAAGCTGGAAGAGAGTTTGAACTAGCCACAGTGACCGAAGTAAGAGGGGAAACACATGTTGACCTGGTGGCAGAGTATGTTGACATCCTTCAAATAGGAGCCAGGAATATGTATGACCAAGACCTGCTCACTACGGTAGCAAGGAAGAAGAAGCCCATCCTACTTAAAAGACATTTCGGTGCCGGCATTGAAGAATTCTTGTCCTTTGCCGAATATATTGCCGCCGAGGGCAACAAAGATATTATTTTATGTGAACGGGGGATATTACCGGTAGGCAAAGGCAGAGAATATACCAGGTATAGCCTTGACCTCGCCGCTGTCTCGGCAATCCGGAAAGAAACTTACCTACCTATAATCGTTGACCCTAGTCACGGGACAGGTCGTAGCGACCTCATTTTCGATATGAGTTGTGCCGCCATCGCTGCCGGAGCCCATGGGTTGATGATTGAAGTGCACTATAATCCAGCAGAAGCGTGGGTCGACGGTCGCCAGATGATCACCCCTGACGAGCTTGACAATGTCATTAAAGCCTGTCAGGAAATTAATCAACTGATTAATGAGCGGGGACTAAGGTTTAGATGAGGAAAGTTAAGGTAAGACTTGGTAGTAATAGCTACGAAATCCGTATCGGTTCCGGCATACTTTCGCAATTAGGATTCTGGCTTAAAGAAAATCGGTTTACTGATAAGCTAGTAATTATTACCGACCCCGTAGTGAAACGGCTATATGGCGATGCTCTAAAGCAGAATCTCACCCGGGACGGCTTCAGCGTAATTATTCCGCTGGTTGCCGAGGGAGAGGAGCAAAAATCATTAGCCACCGCAGGCAGGCTATACAGTGAACTATCTGCTTTCCACGCCGAAAGGACAACACCCATTCTAGCCATGGGTGGCGGGGTTATTGGCGACCTGGCCGGATTTGTTGCTGCCACTTACCTGCGGGGTGTGCCGCTGGTGCAAATACCAACCACACTGCTAGCTCAGGTCGATAGCAGTATCGGCGGTAAGGTAGCTATAGACCAGGGACGGCTGAAAAACATAATTGGGGCATTCTATCAACCAAGGTTAGTAGTTACCGACACCGCTACCTTACTAACCCTTCCCGCCGAGGAACTAAGTGACGGGTTAGCCGAGGTTATAAAATATGCGGTAATCTGGGATAAAGGGTTCTTCACCTATCTTGAGGAGAATCTTGATAAGATAAGGTCACTTGACACCGGAGCCCTCGAGGAGGTCGTTTTTAAGTCAGCCAAGATTAAAGCCGAGATAGTTGAGAAGGATGAGCCGGATTTAGGTTTGAGGAATATCTTGAACTACGGTCATACAGTAGGGCACGCCATTGAAGCGGCATCAGGCTTCAAGGTGGGACATGGTCAGGCAGTCGCCATCGGCATGCTAGTTGCGGGAAGAATCTCCAGCAAGCTCGGTATCCTTAATAAGGATGAGCAAGTTAGGCTAAAGCGCATTATCCAAAGAGCCGGTCTACCGACAGAAATTCCAGACCTTAATGTAGACAGGATAATCCAGGCGATGAAACATGACAAGAAGATTTTACAGGGCAGGATAAGATTTGTCCTACCCAAATCCATAGGAGATGTGTTCGTCTCAGATGAAGTAACTCCTTCACTAATTGAACAGGTTTTGGTAGGTGGGAATGACGAGACCTAGAATTTGCGCCGCCATAGTAGATAGTGATTTAACCACGGTAAGGAAAGCCGAAGAATTTGTTGATTTATTTGAGGTTCGAATAGACCTTGTCGGTGATAGCTGGCAGGAATTAGCTAAGCAGCTTAATAAGCCGTGGATAGCCTGCAATAGAAGTGCCGTCGAGGGCGGTCGATGGGAAAGAGGTGAAACCAGAAGAATAGAGGAGCTTATTAAAGCAATTGAGCTGGGGGCAGGCATAATTGACATTGAACTTGGGACAAGAGACCTAGCCGAAGTCATACCGGTGATTAAGAAACGGGCAGAGTGTCTTTTGTCATTTCATGATCTGACCAGGACGCTGCCTCTTGATAGTCTGAAAGAAATAGTTCAACGGCAATTAGCCACTGGTGCCGATATATGCAAAATAGTTACTACCGCCCAGAGCTTTGATGACAACATTACCATCCTCCAGCTAATCTCGGAGTTCCCCAAGGTAAAGGTGGTTTCGTTTGCCATGGGGCATTTGGGGTTGATAACTAGGATTCTCTGTCCACTGGTTGGTGGCTATTTTACCTACGCATCAATTGAGAAAGGCAAAGAGTCCGCCCCGGGACAGATAACAGTACGAGACTTAAGGAAGCTCTACGGAATGGTGGCAGGATGCTAACAATATCAGGAAAAACAAGGTACTGCGGGGTAATTGGCGACCCGATAGAGCATACTGCGTCACCGGCAATGCATAATGCTGTATTTAAGAAATTGGGCTTGGATTATGTGTATCTTCCCTTCCGGGTGAAGAGGGAGGAGTTAGGTAAAGCTATTGAAGGTATGAGAGCTCTGAATATAAGAGGGCTAAATGTGACCATACCCCACAAGGTTGCTGTCATCCCATTTCTGGATGAGTTAGATGGTCTGGCAAGAAAGATAGGCGCGGTTAACACCATAGTCAATGATGACGGAGTGTTAACCGGTTACAATACCGATGCCACTGGCTTTCGGCAAGCCTTGCTGGAAAGAGGAATTGAACCAATGGGGAAAAAGGTGGTCATCCTGGGAGCCGGCGGTGCCTCAAGGGCAATTTCTTTCATTCTAGCCGAGCAGGGCGCCAATTTGACGATACTCAACAGGACACCGGATAAAGCAAGGCAGTGCGCCAGTATGTTTTCCCAAAGAGAAGTCAGGGCTCTGGAACTCAATAGGGAAAATCTGGTAGAAGTTCTGGAAAAAGCCGATATCTTGATTAATGCTACCAGTGTCGGCATGACTCCTAACATTGATGAAACTCCGGTTCCATTCAATTTGCTTAAACCTGACCTGACTGTCTTTGATATAGTGTATAATCCAATCAAAACGAGGTTACTGAGGGAGGCTGAACAGGCTGGTGCCAAAACTATAACTGGGCTTGATATGTTGCTCTGGCAAGGAGCTTTAGCCTTTGAAAAGTGGACAGGTGTCAAAGCGCCCATTGAAGTGATGCGGGCAGAGGTAATCAAAGGACTTACAAGGTCATGAAAAGTAATGTCGCTCTTATCGGTTTCATGGGGGTGGGGAAAACGGTTGTCGGTAAGGCTCTGGCTAGAAAACTAAACTGGGAATTCATTGAGCTGGATTCACTAATTGAGCAGAAAGCGGGTAAACCTATAGCTGAGATATTTCAGCAAGATGGAGAGATAGTCTTCCGTGGGCTTGAGATTGAGGTCACCAAGGAGATTGCCAGGGAGAAAAATTTAGTTATCGCTTGCGGCGGAGGAATAGTCCTCAACAAAATAAACATCGACCGGCTAAAAGAAGAAGGCATAATTGTTTATCTAACCGCATCTCCGAGGGTAATCCTAAAGCGGGTATCAAGTGAGGAGGGGCAAAGACCCCTACTTGAAATAGACAACCCTACCCTGACCATCCGAGAGCTTTTAAGGTTTCGCAAGCCATTTTATGAACGAGCCGCCGATATTAAGATAGACACCTCAAAACTGAATGTTGACGAGGTGGTAAAAAAACTAATAGAAAAGATGAAAAGGGATGAAGGTTTTAATTCATAGAAGCGAGGTAAAGGGAAAGGTCAGCGCCCCTCCTTCAAAAAGCTATACTATCAGGGGGGTTATGTGTGCCGCCCTGGCTAATGGCGAAAGCGAAATTATATACCCATTGATTTCAGACGATACCCAGGCCGCTATAAACGTGTTACACCAGGTTGGAATCCGTATCCACCAGAACGGAGACCGCTGGCAGGTTATCGGCGGCAATTTTCATAAGCCGAATGCGGAGCTGTTCTGTGGTGAATCGGCAGCTACCTTGAGGCTTATGACTGCCATCTGCTCCATAATCCCGGGAGAGTGTCGGCTAACCGCTGGTGCCTCTCTCTCTAAACGACCGGTCAAACCGTTAGTCCAAGCTCTCAGGCAACTAGGGGTGAATTGCTCCTGTCAGGGCGATGTAGCCCCGGTAAAAGTTCACGGGGGTGGGCTAAGAGGCGGAGTGGTCGAATTGTCGGGAGACATTAGCTCTCAGTTCATATCGGCGATACTGCTTATATCCCCCTTCGCTGACGAGGGTGTTAAAATCCGGCTGACCACACCCTTAGAATCAAAGCCATTCGTACTGATGACCTTAGACTGTCAGGAAAGGTTCGGGGTAAGAGTGGAATGCCCCGAAGACCTTACTGGATTTGCGGTTGTGAAACAGAGATATAAGCCAGCTAAATACTGGGTAGAGGGGGATTGGTCATCAGCTTCCTATCTCTTAGCTTTAGGGGCGGTTGCTGGAGAGGTAAAGGTCGAAAATATAAATCCAGCAAGCTGGCAAGGCGATAAGGTAATATTAAACTTCTTGAGGGATATGGGCGCCTCAGTTAAAATAGACCGGGATTCAGTAACCGTGAGGAAATCAAGGTTGAATGCGATACGAGCCGATTTGTCCGACTGCATAGACCTTTTGCCAACCGTGGCAATTCTGGCGGCGGTGGCAGACGGAGTGAGTGAGTTTGTTGGAATTGAACGGGCGCGGATAAAGGAATCAGACAGGGTTTCTGCGGTAAGACAAGGGCTGGAAAGGATGGGGATAACGGTTGGCGAAGAGAGAAATAGATTAACTATCCAGGGCTCAAAACCCAAAGGTTCAGTCATAGTTCCTAGAGATGACCACAGGATTGCAATGGCGTTCAGCATACTCGGCTTGCTGACCGGGGAAACAATAATAAATAATGCTGAATGCGTCTCAAAGACATTTCCCGGCTTCTGGGATGTACTAAAAAACCTAGGGAGTGAGGTGGAAGTAAATGGGGAATAGTTTGGGCAGGCTTTTTGTGATAACCAGCTTTGGTGAAAGCCACGGCAGATGTGTAGGAACCATCATTGATGGCTGCCCGGCAGGTCTACCAATCACTGCCGACGATATTCAGAGAGAGGTAGATAAAAGAAAACCAGGGGTAGCTATGGCAGCCACCGCCAGAGCGGAGGAGGATAAGGTTGAGATTCTTTCCGGTGTGTTTAATGGAGCCACTACTGGCGCCCCCATTTGTTTATTAATATGGAACGAGGATGTCGATTCCAGTGAGTATGAGAAAATGAGGTTCCTACCCAGACCAGGACATGCCGACTATACTGCCTTTATGAAGTATGGGGGGTTCAATGACTTCCGTGGTGGAGGCAGGTTCTCAGGAAGAATCACCGCTACCTTTGTGATGGCTGGAGCCATTGCCAAAAAGTTACTCAATTTAATAGGTATTGAGGTTCTGGCTCACACCGTCGAGATAGGTGGTATAAGAGCCGAGCCAAAACAGTTTGATGAAATAAGAGAGAATGTTGACAAAAACTCGGCTAGGTGCGCTGACCGGAAAGCCGCTGGAGAAATGCTTAAACTGATTGAGAGGGTCAAACAAGAGGGTGATAGTGTTGGGGGAGTCGTAGAGTGCATAGCCCTCAATGTACCCGTTGGTTTGGGGGAGCCAGTCTTTGACACACTAGAAGGAGACTTAGCCAAAGCCCTTTTTGCCATCCCAGCGGTTAAGGGGGTTGAGTTTGGCTCAGGCTTCTCAGTCGCCAGAAAAAGAGGCTCAGAGAATAACGACCCCTTCACCATCAGAGACGGTAAGATAATTACCACCACTAATAATGCTGGTGGTATCCTTGGAGGAATAAGTGATGGTATGCCGATAGTGGTCAGGGTCGCTATCAAGCCAACATCCTCCATAGCCAAAAGCCAGGAGACGGTTAACCTCAAAAACATGGAAAGCGCCAGCCTGACGGTTAAAGGAAGACATGATAGCTGCATCGTGCCTAGAGCGGTTCCTGTTGTCGAATCAATGATGGCAGTAACCCTCTGTGATTTTGTGATGAGGGCTGAATTGCTGCCGAGGGTAGTAAAATGAGATTAGAAGACTCAAGAAGCAAGATAGATGAGATCGATGCTAGGATAGTCAAACTTATCGCTGAGCGGATAAGGATTGCCGAGGAAATAGGCGAGCAAAAGAAAGAGGCGGGAAAACAAATTGAGGATAGAGAACGAGAGGAGACGGTCTTAGAGAATGTCAAGCGTATCGCCCGAGTGGAGAGGGTAAGTCAACGAGGTATAGAAAGCATCTATCGGCAAATAGTGACTGCCTGTAAAAGGATGCAGGGCATAGAAGTTGCCTTTCAGGGTGAAATTGGTGCCTATAGTGAGGAAGCAGCCTTTTGCTTTTTTGGCTCTCAAGTCCAGACTAGACCTTGTGACCACCTGGAGGATGTCTTTAAGGTTGTGCAGCAGGAAGAGGTGACCTTTGGCATTGTTCCCGTTGAAAATTCACTGCAGGGAAGTATAGGACAGGTGTATGACCTGCTACTGAACTCAAATGTTAAAGTGTGTGGCGAAATAGAGCTCAGGGTTACTCACTATCTAATTGCTAATCCGGGGGTCAGGCTGGATGCGATTAAAAGGGTCTACTCTCATCCCCAGGCTTTAGCCCAGTGCCAGGCTTTCCTGAAACATCTCGGCGGTGAGTTAATTCCAACCTATGATACGGCGGGAAGCGTCAAGATGATAAAGGAAAAGGGGATAACCGACGGTGGTGCTATCGCCAGTGCCAGGGCTGCCCAACTCTACGGCATGAAGGTCCTGGCCGAGGAGATAGAGGATAATCCGAACAATTTCACCAGGTTTTTTGTTTTATCTAAGCAGGATTCTCCACCGTCAGGGAGCGATAAAACATCTATAGTTTTTTCAGTAAGGCACAAACCCGGAGCCCTGTATGAATTCCTTAAAGAACTGGCGGCTAGAAATATCAACCTGACCAAGATTGAGTCCAGACCAACAAAGCAAACGCCCTGGGAATATAATTTCTACCTAGACTTTGAAGGTCATCGAAAGGATGTGGTAGTTCGGGAGGCTCTGGAGAACTTAGACAGGATTTCTCTCTTCGTCAAAGTTTTGGGTTCATTTCCTAAAGCAAAGTAGCCATTTTTAATAGCCTCATTTTTAGCCTAAAGTTTAACCCTCACCCCCTGTATCCCCCTCTCCCAGAGGGAGAGGGGGAAGATATATAAAAGAGGGCTACCGCCCTCTTAAACTCCCTTCAGTTCGAATCCAACTTGGGCTACCAATGCAAAATCAGCAAAGCGCAGCTTAGTTACGCTTTTTATTTTCCTCGCTTTAGATTAGAATGAGAAGTTGTCTTTTCTGTAAGAAAACAGGTATCTTGCAAACCAGAGAGCATATAGTACCGGAATCTCTCGGTAATGATACAGACATTCTCGAAGGTGTTATTTGCAATAGCTGTCAAAATTACTTTGGGAGGGATATTGAAAAACCAGCTCTTGAGCAAACTCCTATTGCTTTTTGGCGAAGCTACCTTGGTATTCGAACAAAGAAGAGGCATCTTCCTTCGGTGAATCTTGCCCCGCCAGCAGGAGGAGCTATACCAGCCTTCCATCCTGCGTCAGACGTTGGCGTAGGATTTAGTGCCCACGAAGATGGATCCACTTCAATTGATGTTGATAATTCCGTATTCATACAGAGGCTTCTTTTACAAGATAAAGATGAATACCGGATGGTGCTTTCACCCTGGCATTTAAGCATAATGGGGCGATTTCTGGGTAAAATGGGACTCGAGTACGTTGCATTAGCAGATCTTGATTGCGCATTCGGTGTCCAGTTCGATGATATACGGTCATTCATACGCTATGGATCAACGAAGCATCTATGGCCTATATATTGGGGACAGCAAGGTAAGTTAGAAGATTTGAAAGAACCCATCATTTGGGACGGCTCGGAAGGCCGTCAAGAAATTGTATGCTATCGCTATGCTTTGGGCAAGATGATAAGAAGCGAAATGATTTTCGCCTTCTCAATTGGCATTGATCTTATGGTCATTTGCTTAACCAAACGTTTTCCTATTCCAGATATCGAGAATTGTATTGCAGGCATTAAACTGTCTTGTGCCTTTTATCCCGATGGAAGCTGGAAAGAAGTCCAGAGTTAGAGAGCAAAAGCCAGCCTAAAAGTTCTGTCTATCGTACAACTTGCTCTACCAAGAAAATTGGGAAGAACCGCTAAAATATCTCAAAGTAAATAAGCGGGTGTTAAGAGGGGCGAAGCCCCTCTTTTTTAATTTCCTCCCCCTTCCCCTGAAGGGGAAGGGGGACACAGGGGGATGGGGTTACTGGAAAAAACTAGCGAATGGGGCTAAAATAGTCCCAAACTGACAAGGATGGACAAATGAAAATAGCAATAATTGGTGGTTCGGGGAAAATGGGGCGATGGTTTGCCCAGTTTTTACTAAAAGAGGGTAAGGAGGTGGTAATCACCGGCCGCAACCAGAGGAAGCTGCTGGAAGCCAAGCAGCAACTGGGGGTTGAGGTGGCTACTAATATCAAAGCGGTTAAGAACGCCAATGTGGTTCTGCTGTCAGTCCCGATAGACAATTTTGAAGAGGTTGTTGAACAGGTCTGTCCCTATATACATCCTGAGCAGGTCATTATAGACATTAGCTCCGTCAAAGCATTGCCGGTGGAAATCATGCATAAGCACATAAAGACAGGCTCAGTGCTGGGAGTGCACCCCATGTTTGGTCCCGGTACCACGGGAATTGCCAATCACAACTTTATTCTGACACCGACTAATGACGCCGAGACAGCCCTCGCCCGAAAAGTGAAGGAGTATTTGGAAGCTAGAGGCGCCAGAACTATGCTGATGGCTCCCAACGAACATGACGAAATAATGAGTGTCGTTCTCGGACTCTGCCACTTCATTGCTCTGGTTTCAGCTGACACCCTGCTCAGCTTCGGTAGAGTAGACCAGATGGCAGCAATCGGTGGGGTTACTTACAAGGTGTTACTA
>Ga0114920_10001640_pt1 | contig 10348 bp, 17 predicted proteins | sample ChitaG_FD_88683 | JGI IMG/M metagenome (GOLD analysis project Ga0114920, IMG submission 88683) | Deep subsurface microbial communities from South Pacific Ocean to uncover new lineages of life (NeLLi) - Chile_00310 metaG | ecosystem: Environmental > Aquatic > Marine > Oceanic > Sediment ...
AAGTACTGCTGTGAATCCAACTATGGATACGTGTGCTCTATGAGCGGCGGCAAAAGCGTCGCTGACAAATACGTCTACGAGTGGCGCAAGTTTCTTCACAAACTCTGATCTTGCATGTTCTTCAGGAGAACCTTTCTTCCGTTCGTCAGGGAATGTTCGAACATTTTCTAGAACCAGTATCTCCCCGCTTTTTAAGGTTCTAATAGCATCTTGTGCTTTCTCTCCAAAGAGGTCGTTTACGTATTTTACTGGTCTGCTAAGGATTCTGCTGAGAGCTTCTGCGTGTTGTTTGAGTGGAATAAAGTCGGTTTCGCCTGGTCTCCCTTGATGGGCCAATATTACAACTTTAGCACCTTTTTGAGAGAGTTCTTTTATTGTGGTCTCGCCGTGAGCCCGGATTCTCGTATCTTCTAGAATCTCCTTTTTGTCAGTGTCTATCGGAGAGTTAAAGTCTACTCTAACTAAGGCTACCTTGTCTTTGAAGTTCAGGTCGTCCATGGTTAGGATGCGTGTCATGTCATCACCTGACTGCTATAGAAAATACTTCTTTTGACTCTAGTCTTTTATGCTTTACCTATAGGCTTGTTTCTCACATTTTTTCGTTAAAGGGCATGCATGCACAGAAACTCAAAGAATCTACTCCTCACACAATAAAAAACAAGATTATCATTACGAGCTGTATTGAGTCGCAATGAGGAAATTCAGCACCCAAACCGATTCGTTTCTTTGAAATCTCAAACACAACCATTGGTTAGATCACTCGCCTTTCTGGTTCTTTTCCAGCTTCAATAACCCTGCAACAAAAGTTCAGAACGAAGGCATCGGGGAAAGCCTGCCAAAGCTTTGCCGTTGCTTTGAAACCTGTGCAGTGGCACGGTGATATTAGACCTAATTCGAATTCTTTCAGCTCCCCAATCGTTTGTTCAAGGTATTCCTCCGAACGCCCAACAAGATGTGTGCCACCTACTAGCCCTAGTATCTTACTGAAATGACCAATCCTCTTAACCTGTAAAAGAGTGTTCACTGGTCCAGCATGGGCACAACCAGTAATCACAAAGGGACCAATTCCATTTACATCCATCCATAACGCTTGGTCGTCGAGAATGTGATCGTCGATCTCTTCACCATCAACGATTATGATCAACCTTTCCTTTTCGGAAAGTGATAGTACATGCTCGAAGGCTGTCACTCTCTCAACCTGTCCCGTAGTCCAGACTCCCGGTATCACCTCAGTCGGCTCTGTGGTTAGCAATACCTTTCCCCCAGCCTTCTCAATCTCTTCCAACCCTTCCTCATTAGGCACCCCTATCTTCCGCCGTCTACCTGTTTTGCTCTCAAAAAACCTTTGAAGGAAAGTGTGAGGATGTGCATAGACCTTCACGCCTCCTCCTGCAGCCTGTACCACTTCAACCGTGGCTGCTGTGTGGTCGTGATGCCCATGACTCAACACGACACAGTCCACATCGTTCAAATCTGCTTTCAATCGTCTTATGTTGTACATTAGTGCCTCCTTGTTGTCACTGGTATCGAAGATCAACTTCCTGTTATCACCCTTTGCATCCATAAACTCCAAGAGGAATGAGAGACCTCCTTGGCCCATACCCCCAATCTGAACTAGGTTGTCCGCTAAAGTCGTAATTCTCAAATCTTCAATCAAACCGCATTTTCACCAACCAAATGTTCCCGCTTTAAATTAAGAATTTTTGCACACACAGTCTTGCTCACATGCATGCAACGTTGAAGCTTACGCCATCAGCCGCTAGGAAATCATCACAGTACTTGGTCAAACTTGAGTCTCAATCGAGTTCCGCGTTTTTTCACTCTACCTTAGATGATACGGGCGCCATCAGTCACTCCCATGTTCTAGGGCTGAAAGAATCTTTTTCCACATATTCTCTATTTCTATGGCAACATCGCTTTCAGGAGCAAACTCCACTATAGACTTTCCATTTACCATGGCTTCCGTAACCACAGGGTTAAAGGGAATTTTCCCAACAACCTCTATACTGTTTTCTCTACAAAAACTCATGATTCTATCGGCATTATCTCTGTTTATGTCATACATGTTCACGCAAACAAGAGGTGGTACACCGAAATGTTTCAGCAGTTGTAGTGCTCTTTCAAGATCGTGAATCCCAGACATAGTTGGTTCCGTAACCACCAAGCCAGCATCTACCCCAGTGACTGAAGCTATAACGGGGCAGCCTATTCCCGGCGACCCATCAATTACTATCAAGCCACTATGCTCCTTTTCGGCTAGTATTCTGGCGTTCTGCCTCACCAAAGTGACAAGTTTTCCTGAATTCGCCTCGCCGGGACTAAGCATAGCGTGAGCCATAAAACCATGTTTTGTTTTTGAGATGTATGCATGGCCAGAAATTCGTTCAATCAAACTGATGGCGCTCACTGCACAGACAACGACGCAAACGCCGCAGCCCTCGCAGGAGATGGAGTCAATTTTAATGTCTTCTGTTATGGCGTCGAATCTGCATTTTTCTCGGCATTCACCGCATTTTGTGCATTTTTCTTCATCAATGACTGCTAGTTTTGCACCCTTGAATTCTTGTGTTTTAACTACTTTGGGGTGAAGAAGCATATGAAGATCTGGTGCATCCACATCACAGTCAGCTACAACAGTGTTCTTCGCCAAGACTGCGAATGAAGCAGTTATTGTTGTTTTACCCGTGCCGCCTTTACCGCTCAAAACCGTTAATTGCTTCATTTACCAGCAAGCTTCCTAACTTCTCTGAAAAGTTTCTGAAATTTTGGTTTCCATTCCGGCATTTCCAAACTGAAGGGAACGCCTTTCGAGTAGAACTCTGCTATTTTTCTTCGGTGGGGAATCTCCAGCAGTATGGGAATGTTCTTTTCTTCGCAGTACTCATAGACTCTTTTGTCACCTATACCTGCACGGTTAACAACAACGCCGAAGGGAATCTCCATATCCTTCAAAACTTGAACCATTATTTTCAAGTCATGTAGACCAAAAGGAGTAGGCTCAGTTACAAGAACGCAAAAATCACTTCTCTTGACACTCGCTATGGCGGGACAAGAGGTTCCCGGAGGAGAATCAAGAATCACAATTTTATCGCTTTTGATTTGTTTTTTAACTTCACTTATCACGGGAACAGCCATGGGCTCACCTACATTAAGCTCGCCATAAACAACCTCTAAATCGTCAGCTGAACCACATTTCAAAGCACCAATTCTGTGCTGTTCTTCGCTGATAGCTTTTCTAGGACAAACAATGACGCAGCCGCCGCAACTGCTGCAGAGCTCCCGAAAAACCAAAACTTTTTCTGGGCTGACAAAAATGGCGTTGTATTGGCAGAATTCGCCGCATTTTCCACAGTGATCACATAGTTCTTCATTAACCTGTGGAGTTGAGACGTAGACCGTTTTCTCTTCATTTATGTTAAGGTGCAAAAGTAAGTGTACATTAGGTTCCTCTACATCACAATCTAAGAGTTGAACATCTTTAAGAGACAGTGCCATGTTTACAGCAACCGTTGTCTTTCCGGTTCCTCCCTTCCCACTGGCGATTGCTACAATCATTTGTATAGCCTCTTTAGAGAAACATGCATGTTAGCACCATTCCACAATTAGGATGGTTTTGTGTTTAGGCAGCAAGGCAATCACAAGCTATTTTGCAGTTACCATGGTCTTCTTTGGCAGTTTTTCATACGTTGTGATTGCTTTTTGCAGTGTTATGACAGCAAGTTTCGGACAATGGAGTTTTGCTTCAGGTAGCCCTCCCAATTCGTGTAAGATATCTTGTTCAGTTATTTTCTTTGCTTCTTCCAGCGTTTTACCTTTAGCAATTCTGGTGATTGCAGAGCCAGATGAAGCTGCCGCTGGACAACCTAGGTATTGAAATTTGGCGTCTTCTATGACAGTGTCATTGCTGATTTTTAAACAGAGTTTCATGGTGTCTCCACAAGGACCCGTGTAGGCTAAACTAACATCTGGGTTCTCTATCACGCCGACGTTAACTTTTTTCATATAGATTTCGATAGCCTTGGCTGAATAACCAGCATCTTTCAACAGTTTAAACTCATCTTTCGTCAACTTTGGCACGTTTATTCCTCCAAGGAATGATCTAATTGCTTCAGATTCGTCTATCAGTGTTGTGCGTGGTGGCAACCTTCAGTCAACTCTTCAAGCTCGTCATTGCTGTACGCGGATACTACATCTCTAACTGTATCTGCGTTTGCTTGTAGCACAGCAACGTTGGCACCTTGAAAGATGTTTAGTGCGCGAGGGCCCATTCCATATGTGATGAGGGCGTCGGGTTTGAACTGTAAGATTCTGTCAGGTGGGTGTCCAGTGCCACCAAAATGTTCACTTGTGTTAGGCACAGTTCTTTGGCTTACAACACTTCTGTTTTTGTCTAGTTCAATAACGGTGAAGTATGGTGCTCTTCCAAAATGCTTTGATAGCTGAGCATCCAAACCAGTTTTATCCACTACTGGGACGACTATTCTTACCATTTCGCCACCTCCTTTCTATTTTCTTTGTCAAAGGAAAAACTTCTTATTATTGTCCTCTTCTCCGACCGTGTCCTCTACCAGCTCCCATCCCGAAATGTCCTCTCACAGTAGGCTCTCTAGTCTCGGAAAGAAGGCCTTTCTTGTATTTTTCGATGACCTCTCTCACTTTTCCGGAAGCGCCTGTAATAACGGTAATTCCTGCCGCAGAAAGAGCACGAAACGCGTTGGGTCCAACATTGCCGGTTATCAAGACTTGAACTTGTTTACCTGCGATGGTTTGTGCTGCTTGGATTCCTGCTCCGCTTCCTGATGTTGCCGCTAAGTTGGGAACGGCTTCGAACTGCATAGACTCGGAGTCCACTAATACAAAGTAAGTGCATCTTCCAAATCGTGGATCCACTAGAGCTTCCATGTTATTTCCTGAAGATGATACTCCAATTTTCACTTATTCACCCCCTTCCCAGTGGTTTCCAGTATAGCCATTGTTTCCAGCTTCTTTCTCTGTTTCAGAAATCCTTCAACTTTCTTGACGATTTCCTTGAAAGCTTTTGACGCTGGAGAGTGTGGATGTTCTATTGTGAAAGGTGATCCTTTATCTGAGTCGCTACAGATTTGCGGGTCGATGGGAATCTTGCCGAGAAAAGGAATCACTAGGTCTTCTGCTATTTTCTTTCCTCCGCCAGCTCCGAAAATATCTACGTGTTCGCCGCACTTTGGACAGATGAAACCGCTCATATTCTCTATAATACCGATTACTGGAACGTTTAACCTCTTGGCGAAGGTGACTGCCTTCTTCACAACGATCTGAGAAACCTCCGATGGAATTGTCACAATAACTACACCATCCATATCTGGTAGAAGTTGCATTACACTTAGGGGTTCATCCCCTGTGCCTGGAGGAAGGTCAATGAAGAGAAAATCAAGTTCTCCCCACGTTATGTCTGAGAGAAACTGTTGGATAGCCTTCATCTTCAAGGGTCCTCGCCAGATGACGGGTACCTCATCGCTAGCGAGAAGAAAATCCATAGAAACAACTCTCATTCCTAAGGGACCTTTCGCAGGAAAGACGCCTAGGGGACCAGCTTGAAGCTTTTGACCTTTTATCCCCAAGATTTTGGGTATGCAGGGTCCCGTGATGTCTGCATCTAAGACCCCTACGCTGTTTACGTAGCCATGGGTTGCGAAAGCCATCGCCAAGTTCACTGTCACCGTACTTTTGCCCACACCTCCTTTACCGCTGATTACAGCGATTTTGTGCTTGATCTTAGCCATCTTGAGTTTGAGGGTTTTTTCTCTTTCTTCGTACAGTTGCTTTTTGGGGTTGGCAGATGCTTCTGAGGTTTTGTTTTTTTCCTTCATTAATTTTCACTTTCCACGGTTCAATGTAGCAGTTTCTTCCGCCAGCTTTCATGTCGTAGAAGATGGGTTTAATAGGTAAACAATATTAATATATTGCGTTTATAAAATAAACCAAATGTGCGTGCACTGGTGTGATTCATGGACGATGTTGACAGAAAGATAATCTCACAGTTACAGCTTGATGGGCGAACAACCTTTGGTAAATTGGCGAAGATGGTAAACTTTTCAAGCATGGGTGCAAAAAAGAGAGTAGGGAAACTGCTTCGAAACGACATTATAAAAATCTCGGCGCTAATCAACGCTGAACAGTTAGATCTTCATGCAGCAATTGTTCTAATTGAAATGGAAGGTGCAGAAGCCATGCAGAGGCTTCTAGACCGCTTCAGAGAATGCCCACGTGTGGTTCATATTTTCACAACCTTAGGAGGATACAATATAATTGCTCTTGTAGTGGCGGAAGATCAAAAAACCCTTGAGAGCATATCGGTGGAAAAGTGCTCTTTAAGAAGCGGAAAAGGAATTCGGAGATCTGAGTTCTATCCAATTGACCACATTTACTATTCACCGTTTCTACTGATAAGAAAACGCCTCACAGGTAAGAAAAGAGAAATTACACCTTGCGGAGTCGACTGTCGTCCCTGCAACAGATACAGAGTGGACGGGTGTGTGGGTTGTCCAGCAACAAGCTACTATAGAGGCAACCTGTAGTTGCAAGTGCACACACGTTCTTATGAAAGAGTTGAAGGTATGTGAAAAGAGTTGTTGTTTAAATGAGTGGCAAAGCTGAAGTGAAATTCATCGGGTTGGTTAAAAGTGCTGGTGAACCGTCGAAGATAGAAATCTTTCCTGAATTTTTCCGAGGAATAGAGGGTCTTGGCGACTTCTCACATGTAATTGTTCTTTACTGGTTTCATTTGAAAGATGACGATAAGGAAAGGAGTACTCTCCACGTTGTTCCAAGAGACATTCTGGCGCACCGCGAGTGGGTGTTTTTGCTTCCAGAAGCCCAAGTCGACCCAACCCAATTGGATTATGCGTTGTAGAACTGGATAAAATCGAAGGCTGCATTTTGACAGTGAATGGACTTGACGCTTTGGAAGGCTCTCCAATAATAGATATTAAACTATACGTTCCAAGAGCAGACGCAATTCCTGAAGCCCGAGTTCCAGAGTGGACATCATATGGACCCCTAACTTAATTGAGGTGAAGCAAATGGTCTTGTACAGATTTGAAGGAAAAGAGCCAAGAATTGGTGAAGGAACCTACGTGAGCCAAAGCGCAGAGGTTATTGGGGATGTCACGATTGGAAAACAATGCTACATAGGACCAGGCGCAAAAATAAGGGGTGACTACGGAAGCATTCTGATAGGAGACAAAACTAGCATAGAAGAAAACTGCGTTCTTCACGCTAGACCTAATGAAACGTGCGAAGTTGGCAACATGGTAACTGCAGGCCACGGTTCAATCCTGCATAACTGCACAGTAAAAGATTATGCAGTTATAGGCATGGGGGCAATCGTTAGCGACTATGCAGTTGTAGGTGTTTGGTCAGTCGTGGGCGAAGGATGTGTCGTAAAGAACAAACAGATCATAGAAGACCATAAAATAGTTGTTGGTGTACCGGCAAGAATTGTGGGTGAAGTGTCAAAAGACTATCAGAGATTGTGGACGAGTTATAAAAACTTGTACGCAAAACTTGCGTTGAAATATCCCGAGACACTAGAAGAGGCGCGTGTGTACAATAGTAAAAGAGATTGTAGATAGGAGATGAAGAATAATGTTTGATACCAGAGAAAAATGTGTTGATTGTCTAGTGGATTTTACAGTTTTCTGGGGGGCTGTGGAAAAGAAAACGGGGAAACGTGAACACTATGCGACATCAAAACCTGCGGTTCATACCAAAGATGGTTGGCTCTGTGCAAAATGTGCAGAAAAGAGGAGGTGTTGACATGAGAACTGAAGAAGAAATTAAGAAAGCGTTGAGAGAACTCAGAGAAAGCAGAAAACGTGGATCACCACTTACTGAGCGACAGAACATTGCTTGGCACGGAACTAAGCAAGCTTTAGAATGGGTTCTTGAACAAGCCGATACCTTACTAACATATTAGCTCATATGCATGCATACTACACCATCTAATTACATGTAACCACAAAGTATATTTTTATGCATACGCACAATTTTAACAAATAGAAATATGGAAAGGGATAAAAGAAGGTTAGGAAGATGGCAGAATGTAGGCTTTGCGGGAAAAATGGTAAAAATCTAACTTTGCTTTCAGCTGATCACAAGGACATGGGGCGAATCATGGTCTGTGAAGGGTGCTGGAAGAAACTTTGGAATAGAAATCGTATGGTATGTGGCACTAGTGGTTCGGGCGGCACGTGTCCAAGCTGCGGATAAAAACCAGAGTTACTATACAAGTGAAATATCTAACAACCTGTGCATGCATGCAGTCGTGGAAGAGGATCTCTTCAACAGCGGAGTACACAAAACAGAAAAAGGGTTAGGGTTGTCTTCGTTTTCCTTGGATGAGAAAGATGTTTCTGTTCCCACACCATTGACAATCCCTGCGAATGCTCTGCCCTCTTCTAAGATCGATAGTCTCTGTTACGTGTTGACCACATTTCGAACAGCAATACCTTACCACTATTTCCAACAGATCACACTTTTTTCTTCAGCCGTTCTAACTCTTGTTCACGTGGACACTTTAAACCGAACACTCTGTATGTATGGATGGGAAACCAGAACTGCGTTGAATAGATATTCTAGACACTTTTTGCCATCTCTCACTTTTCAACTTTCTTCAGGGCTTTTCTAATAGATTCCTTGACGGAAGTGCCCGGTTTAACTGCTATTGTGGCTACGTCGTGTTGCTCAAGTAGCGCCGATGCGCCGGGACCAAGTTCAGTGGCTAGCACCATGTTCACACCTGTGTCTATCAACATTTTGACGACTATGGGTCCAGCACCGTACTTGTAGGATATCGCAGGGTTCTCCAGTATTTTCACCCCTTTAATCTTGCCTTCTTCGGCATCTATGATGGTGAACGCGTTAGCTCTGCCAAAGACCTCTGATACAACATCTTTTAAGCCTTCGCGTCCTTTAGTTGCAACAGCTATCCTAAACTTCTTCATTCTTAAAACATTCCTTCTATGCAATCTGAAAGAAACGCGTGTATTTCATCGTCTTATGGTTGGCTTTTTCCTTGTTCAAGCTTTGCCCTTAGCTCTTTGATTGTTGCCTCAACTTCATTCATTTCTTGTTCGAGTTCTGTTTTTTCTGCTTCTAGATTTTTCTTGTAGTCTTCGAGTGCTGCGCATTCCTCTTCTGGAGACTGTCGAGTTGCCATTGGTGGATACATGGGCGGGGGATAAGCATATTGGTATTGTGGTGGGTAACGCCACAATCCTCTGCCAAAGCCTGCACGGAAGCCCCTGCCACGTCCTCTTCCAAAACCTCTGCCATAGCCTCTTCCAAATCCAGGTGTCGGGTTCATGAATCCAGGGATAGGATAACCAGCACAATAGCCTGCTGCTCTTCCAGTTCTAGGTCCTAAGCCTCGGGGTCCTGTTCTATCTCCTCTTGGCATTTTTCATCTCACCTCTATTTTTGTGCATGTGCACATTATTATTTATTAGAATATGCACAGAAATATATAAAAGTTGCGCTGTCACATACGTAAACAGCGCAAAGGAATAGTCAATTCGATGTGGGGACAAGGACGCAGACGAAGGCGGGGCAGAAGAGGGCGATTCCCAAAGCCTGTTAGAATAGGAATTACTCCACCAATTACGGGTTTGACTCCTAATCCACGTGGAGACCTTGAACCTATTTTTATAGATAGAGCAGAACTTGAAGCTTTTAGACTAGTCGACTTGGAAGGATTATCACAAGAGGATGCGGGACAAAGAATGGGTGTTTCAAGAGGAACCGTATGGAGACTTGTCCAAAACGCAAGGAGAAAAACAGCGCTAGCACTCACGGAAGGAAGGCCACTGCAAATAATCTAGTATATGATGTGCGCTAGAACTGTAAATGGGTATATGTGGCATATGCATGCATTCTTATAAAATTCTAGAGGTCAAGAAAAATATATCCATGTTAAGACAATGTTTTATCCTCTAAAACTAATGCATGCAGTAGCCCAGTTCAGTTTTCGGGTTTTTGTCCTTAAATCTGGCAAGCTCTGGCAATTTGATAGCATTGCCGCAAGTTTTATATCACATCTCTCTCCTAGCTTGAGCTGATCTAACATGTGTGAGTTTACCGTTTTCCTTGGAAAAGAAATTGTTCATAAGGACGTAATCTACGCAAAGGTTGAAGCAGACAAAGTGTTTGTAAAGGATGTCTTAGGTGCTTCCAAAACATTCGAAAGCTGTAGAATTGTGGAGATTGACGTGAGTTCCGAACGGTTAACTATTGCCTCGGCAAAATAACTACAATAGGTAGTCTTGCAGACTGGATATCAAACCTTGAAGGAGCACCTATGAAAATCGCT
>Ga0114920_10001641_pt1 | contig 10348 bp, 9 predicted proteins | sample ChitaG_FD_88683 | JGI IMG/M metagenome (GOLD analysis project Ga0114920, IMG submission 88683) | Deep subsurface microbial communities from South Pacific Ocean to uncover new lineages of life (NeLLi) - Chile_00310 metaG | ecosystem: Environmental > Aquatic > Marine > Oceanic > Sediment ...
CCAACTGCTTTTTTCGGCTTTTTCTTGAGTTCGTTGTTTACCATGCTATTTTGGAACTTGGTTGCGCCCTGGGTAGGGTTGGGGGGAATAGGCTATGTCAATGCTATGCTGATTACGATAGCCCTGTGGCTGATTATCGCGCCGGTCGCCGCTGCCATCAGCAAAAGAACCAAGGTAGAATAGCAATCCAATAGGCGCATGAACACGGCACTGTTCATCTGCTCTGTGCTAGAAGCGATAGGCTGTCACCGTTCAAATGCCACTGCATCAACTGGCATCATGTTAAATGGTTGCACAGGGGCACTCATTTCACTCTTGGTCAAGTGTAATTCCTCTCCACAGGGGGCAAGCCCCTTCTCAAGATTTCTCTGGAGAGTCAGCCAGTAGCCCCATGACTTTTGATATTGAACTCGTTACAATGATTTCTATGAGGGAAAAGAGACTGGGAACAGGCGGGTTCGCGCTGCGATTCGAAAGAAAACATTAGGGCAGTGCCTTGGGGAGGCCATGGTAGAAGAGACCGAGGGGGAGCAACCGAGTTAGAATGCTTTGGAAACTTGTGCTCATATTCGTTCTTACGCCACTGGTTGAGCTGGCAATTCTCGTTTATATAGGAACCATAATAGGTGTTTTGTATACCGTACTCATCGTCGTGGTAACGGGTATTGTTGGAGCCGTTCTGGCGAGGAATCAGGGCTTGGCAACTCTTTCCAGAATTCGTAATAGCTTGGAGCAAGGAATCATACCCTCCAACGAGCTCTTTGCAGGTGCCTTGATTCTTGCGGGTGGTCTATTGCTGATTACACCGGGAATAGTTACGGACATTATCGGGTTTGCGGTGCTAATTCCTCAAACAAGGCGTATCATTGGAAAATGCCTTCGTAACTTGATAAAGCGCAGGATTCAGAGAAGGGAAATTGACTATTGGGAATTGCGTTAGGCTTCTGCTTCTGTGTCCTCGATGGTCGACCACGTCAGCGTCGCTGTGATTAAGCTCCTTGCCGCCTCCTAGTGGGTCTTTTGTGTAGTCTTCTCGATTCTGCGATGTACTCTTCCGTGAAGCAGGGCTGTGCTATACTACAATACGGCAACAAGTATCTAGTTTAGTTAGAGGGATGTATGCCTAGCCCGAGTTCGTACGTACCGAAGTTAGGCGAAAGCCCGTCAGGGAAAGAAACCGTGTTTAGCTCTAGAATTGATGACGATTTGGAACTTAGGTCGCTTGAAGAAGCGCACGCCGAGGGGCTATTCGCTTTGGTAGAACGGAATCGAGAGTATCTGCGGGAGTGGCTTCCGTGGGTAGATGATAATGCGTCTGTCGAAGATTCCAAGAAGTTCATTGAAAGCTCTCTCGGGCAATCGGCATCTGGCATCTGGTATAACGGCAATTTGGTTGGTGTTATTGGCTACGGCACAATTGACCGGTTAAATCGAAAGGCGAGCATTGGCTATTGGCTGGGGGCTTCTTTTCAAGGCCATGGCTTAATGATTAAGGCGTGTCGAGCCATGATAGAACATTCATTTGGCGAGCTTGGCATGAATCGTGTAGAGATACACTGTGCTGCCGAAAACAAAAAGAGTCGAGCGATTCCAGAGAAGTTGGGCTTTGTACAGGAAGGGACAATCCAGCAAGGACAATGGCTCTATGATCATTTTGTTGATCTTGTGATTTATGGCATGCTTGCAAGTGAATGGCAGGACTCCGGTGCAGAAATGGAATAGAAGGAAAAGGGCTTGCAAGCGCAGGCTCCACGCAGCCCTTGCCAAACCTGAAGACAGAAACTAGAATTGCTGGTGGCGGAGTGGTGGGCAATTTAGTCTATTCGGTAGGAGTTGTTAGAGTGCCAAAAGATATTCTCGCCCAGATTGGAGAAACACCCATTGTAGAGTTGGCCAGGATGAATGGCACCAACTCGACCATCATAGCCAAATTCGAAGCACTTAACCCCAGTGGCAGCATAAAGGATGTGATGGCATCCTACATGATGGATGTTGCTGAGAGGAGAGGTCAGCTCAAGCCTGGAACAACGATTATTGAGGCCACCAGCGGCAATACAGGCATTTCTTTTGCCATGCTAGCTGCTCTAAAGGGCTACCACTTCATAGCGGTAATGCCTGAACACATGAGCGCCGAGAGAAGGCAGATGATGGAGGCGTTCGGGGCAGAAATTGTATTGACGCCGAAAGAAGAGGGCTTCCCCGGTTGCCTGAAGAAGCTGGAAGAGCTAGCGGCCAACAACGCAGGTGCCTGGCTGCCACGGCAGTTTGATAATTCAGACAATACTGCCGCCCATAGAGAAATTACTGGCAGGAGGATTCTGCAGCAAGTGGAAGGCAGAATCGATATCTTTATCTCAGGGGTAGGCACTGGTGGCACTCTGATGGGCGTTGCTGAAGCCATCATCAAGGTGCATCCCGATTTGCAAGTGATTGCGGTGGAACCGGCCGAATCGGCGGTAATGAGTGGCGGGGAGCCAGGAACGCATTTGATACAGGGCATTGGACCGGGATATATCCCAAGTTTGGTGAACATGGACATCATAAATCGAGTGATAGCCGTGAGTGACCAGGAAGCCATTGATATGACGAGGAGGCTGTTGAAGGAGGAGGGGCTGATGGTGGGCATTTCTTCTGGGGCGAATGTTTTCGCTGCTCTGAAAGTGGCCGATGAATTGGAGGATGGGCAAACCATCGTTACCATTCTGCCAGACAGAGGCGAAAGATATCTGAGTATGAATGTACTATAGCTCGAATTGGGTCGGCACTCGTTGCAGTTCTGGCTTTCGAGACAGCAATGTTCGCTCAAAGATCATGAGACGAGTTTTTTCACAAGGGGAATGACATGTTGATACTTCGGGTCAAGATGATTCATCCGTCAGCAAAGCCACCGAGCAGGATGACTCAGGGCTGTGCGGGTTTTGACCTCTACGCAGCAGAAAGTGTGGAGATACCGGCTGCACAGTGTAATGCAGATGGGTATGTCGAGGTTGGCAGAGGCTTAGCGCCGACAGGTATTGAAGTGGAACTGCCACAAGGCACGGTTGGCAGGATAGCATCCCGCTCTGGATTATCGGTCAATTCGAATATAGAGGTGGGGGCTGGGTGGATTGACAGTGATTACCGAGGGGCGTTGATGGTAGAATTGAAAAATCTTAGCTCCAAACCTTATAAAGTTAGCCAGGGAGACCGGATTGCACAGTTAGTAATACTGCCAGTAGTGGATGTTGAAATCGAAGTCGTGTCGAATCTTAAAGAAACAGCGCGAGGCTCATCAGGTTTCGGGTCAACAGGAATGTAGTGCTGAATATCATAGCTCTGAGTTAGTTTGCTGCCTGCACGATTGAAATAGGGTTTTCGCTTTATAGATTCATTTTTGGAGATCAATCGCTTGCTGTTTTGGTTTTCACTAGTCTGGTGCGGTAGGCCCTGATAATGTCATGGCGGCGCAATACTCCAAGTAAGTGGCCCTTATCCTGACGCTCCACAACAGGGATCCGTCCGTAGTCTTCCTCGCTGGCTTGTAACACTTCATATAACGATTGGTCTGGGTAAGCTACTAAAGGCGCTCGGGTAGCATATTCGCTTACAGGAAGGTCAGCATTCCCGTTTTGTAGAGAGCGTCCCAGGTCTGCTAATGTAACCACGCCAAATAATCGTCCCTGCTCATCCAAAACTGGGAAGCCATGATGGCCTGTACTGCGCGACAGGTTACTTATTTCTTTCATGGGCATAGTAAGAGACATAGTGGGAAAATCACTGGTCATAACCTCTCCGACACTGATGGTCTTCATTATGTCTCCCACCTCTTCATGGTAAATCTGCAATTCCCTCTCAATAGGAAAGTCTATCTGCTCGACAAAATACTGATTAAAGTCGAGACGGGAAGACAGCTCAATGTGCTCAATGGATTGGGCGAGCTCGTTGGCCATCGGCCAGTAATCTGTACATAAAAGCACCATGGAGGCCCCGGTGCTGGCAGCGTTACCCAACGATGTGATAATCTCTGGATTGACACTGGGAATAAGGCCGATGCGCATGGCGCTATATGGGCTAATATAATTCCCGAGTGCGCCTGCCAGGTAAAGACGGTGAATGTCCTCGGCCCCGACTCCCATTTCATCCATTAATGTGCTAACGCCAGCTGCAATAGCCCCCTTGGCGAGCTGAAGTTCGCGAACGTCTTTCTGGGTGAGGTAGATTGGCCTGCCATCGTAGCTTTCCTCTGCGGAAGCGATGAGAAAGTCGTGGACCCCTTCCCTACTAACTATTCTTGAAGTCAAGGCCTCTGACTCTCTTTCCCGAGGGTAGCGAATCAAACCCTCATGATCGATTATGCCGAGATCCAGGAGTAAGGCAACCAACTCCACCAATCCACTGCCACAAATCCCTTTGGGCTTGATATTACCAATGACCTGATAATGAAGGTCGCCTTGTTCAAAACTGAAGGCTTCGATCGCTCCAGCCCTGGCGATCATGCCGTGGGAAATGTTAGCGCCCTCCAGGGCGGGTCCAGCAGCGGCGGAGCATGTCATCAATCTTTTGCGATTTCCAAGAAAGATCTCCCCATTGGTGCCAATATCCAGCCCTAATATCATTTCGTCGTCCTGTTCCGAAGCACCAGAGGCAAGAATGACGCTGATTAGATCCCCGCCAATGTAACCTGATTTGGTGGGCATCACGTAGAATAGCGCTTCGGGATGTAATTCGAGACCAATTTCTGCCGCTTTCACAATTAGTCCGTCATTCAACACAGGTGAGAAGGGTGCTTCGGCGATTCCCAATGGGTTCAGACCTAGCAGAAGGTGTTGCATGGTGGTGTTACCTGCTGCAACAGCAACAAAGATGTCACACGGGTTGAGCCCTCCTGCTTTTAGAAGGCGTGTTGTTATCTGGTTCAGGTCCTCGATGAGACGATGGTGCAAAGTTTCCAGACCATGCGTGTGTTCTTTGATGTACTGGAGACGACTGATCACGTTTGTGCCGTACTTCATTTGCCCATTGAGGCAGGACACGACTGCGACCTCACTTCCGTCTGCCAAACTTATAAGCTTGCCAACCAGGGTGCTCGTCCCGATGTCGAAAACCATACCATAGTCGCGGTCCAGTTCCTCCGGGTTTTGCCAGGCCATCAAGCAGTCCTCGTGGAGCACTGCTGCTCCATGGAATTGTGTTCTTTCTAGCATATCTGGTAGCGTGCGAAGACAGTGAAGCGAGGCTTTCAGGTTATGGTGTCCGGGAAGCATCACCTGTTTGATGCGGTCCAAGTCGGAAAGTCCTCCATTTTGGAGGTCAGGGGGTAAGGTAATGAGCCGCTTGTAGACAAGCGGCTTGAGATGCAAAGGGGGCCGATGGCCAGTTTTGAGAATCTGTAAATCTTCAGCGCCATAGTCATTCTCTCTGGTTCGGATCACTAAATCCTTATTCACCTCGGTGCGGCAAGCGAGGCGGATCCCCTGTTCCAGCTCATCCTCATCAAGAAGCTCCTCTTCCTGCTCGGATGGGGAGCCTATTGAAGAGACGACTTTGATTTTGCATTTGCCACATTTTCCCAATCCGCCGCACTCCCCTTCCAGTTCCACCTCTGTATTCTGTAGCACCTCCCAGACAGTATTTCCCTGGCGAACCTTCAGCCAGAGGTCATCTGGCAAAACATTCAACCAGAAGTATCTTGTTTTGCGTTTTTCAGATGTAGGAGATCCGATAGAGTGTTCTTTCGTCTTTGATCTTTGATCCTGGGGCATTTTCGTCTTCACCGCAATAGAGTGTGTGCTAGATTAACTCAATGAGATTGTTTTCAAGATACGAATAATCAGCATCGCTAATGTCCAGAGATAGCTCCAAGAAATCGGCCACTTCGCCAGCCTGGACCTCAAGGTCTGGGTCTGACGGCTGCCGCACATAGAGTAATCTCTTGTAATGTTCAAAACAATACCTTCGCATTTCCTCGTCTTCGAGTTCCAAGGGGCGCACGCAATATTCTTGAAAGTGGAGAATAAGGTCTTTCTCAGCAAAATAGGTTCCCGCCATCTCATTAATGAGCCGCTCGAATCGCTCGCTGCCGAGGAGCATTTCATAGCAGTAATGCCCGGGCACCTTAGCTACCCCGTGCTGTTGGCAAAAGTGTTCGATATCGGGGAAACAGTCCCCATAAAGGCATATGATCCGCTCATTCCTTTTTAGAGCAGAGATTGCCCTAGTTTTTAGGCGCTTTTTCAGCTCTTGTGGTCTCAGATGTAGGTTGGATGGCAAATAAGTCAAACGCACATTAGGGTATCTTTTTTCCAGTTGAAGATACTCAAGGGCTGGTTTGAAGACTGTGCAAGCAATGATGCGTGTGATGTCTCCGGCTTTGTTCGACATTGTCATACTAGATATTAATTATACCGGGAAAGGTTTTTTTTATCTCAAGAATCAGCTCTGGATCCAGGCGTCCTTGTCTTCCTTCGTCCAGAGTTTTCTTCACTAGGACGTTGGCACGGCTCAGCATATCCGGCCGACCCCTTTCTTCCCAAATATCAAAGCTACAACGAACACTCAGGTTGGGGTAGAAGAATTCATCCATCATATGGTCGATAGTGTGGTCTTCTGCCACATAGTTGCCCCCAGGGCCGACCTTCTCAATCACGTCGAAGCCCAGAGTCTCTTCGTTCACCTCTATACCAGCTAGTTCCCTGTGGATCATTCCTAGGATTTCATTGTCGATGACAAATTGCTCATAGGAAAGGGAATTGCCTGAATCCATCAAGCCGGCCGTCAAGTGAATGAAGTCTGCCCCGGTCATGGCTACAATCAAATTGGAAAAATTCTTTTCAAAGCCAGCCTGGATGTCGGGTCTTTTGGCCTCGGTGAGTCCACCCGAGGCGTAAATGGGCAAATTGTAGAGCTTCGCCAGTTGGACTGCAGCAGCGTTCATCATCCCCATTTCCACTGAGCCCATAGTGTATTCCATGGTTCGCAAATCCATGGCCGTAGGAACGGCGCCATATAGCACCTTGGCTCCCGGAGTGAGCACCTGAGCGATAGCCACCCCGGCCAGGGATTCGGCATGCATTTGGGAAAGGGTGCCAGCCAAGGTGGCGGGTGCGGTAGCCCCGGCAATGGGTGCCGGCGCGCAGGTGGCAGGGATGCCATGTGTAGTACAGAAATTGAGAATACCTAGCGTGTTGCCATCAATGGTAAGCGGGCTTATAACGTTGGTGATTACCGAAACGAAGGGCTTTTCTCTTAGTCTCTGTTCTCCTCCGGCGATAAAACTCGCAAGTTCCCACATCTGCCTAACGCCTTCCAAATTGTCGCAGCCTCCCATCACATGTTTCGTCGTATGATAGAAAGCGCGAAAGTAGTCGTTCAAATGGTAGCTTTGAGGTTCTAGGTCATGGGCCTGGCAGGCAATAATATAGAAGCGAATAAAATCCAGGTGATCCACCAGGATGGCGGTGTTGGCTACATCTCGTAGCATGGTGCGACGGTAACCGCCTGTTGCCATGTCGAGAATGCGAAATACCCGTCCACCGTTGCCGAAGTGGACCTTGCCTTCACCTAAGTGGAGGTCATTTCTTCCATCTCGAGAGTAGAGGATAAATTTGGAAGGAGCACGACCCAGAACCTCATCAAGCCAGTCCCCTTCAAAGCGCACTATCTGGTTGTCATAATCGACCTGGGCCCCTGCCGCTTTTAGCGTGTCGAGAAAGGTGCTATCATTTATTCTGATCCCGATACGTTCCAGTATTCGGCGCCCCGTCCGGTCAATCTGCTTCGCATCTCCAGATGTGAGCGGCCTGTAAAATGGCAAACTCGTTCCCATAATTGAATACCTTATCAGTGTCCGTGGAGAATTTGATCGATTCCTTTAAGCACTTCATCAGGTTTGGGTTCTACCTGATGTTCTGAAAGGATCCTTTTCGCCTCGATATTGCACCGCTTATATAGGTCCATAGCTCCGGCCTCTTCCCATGAATCGTAACGGGAGCGCTCCAAAAGCTTCGGTAGAAACTGGGCCTTCATGAAATGTTCAAAGGTGTGATCGTCTGTGAGGAACATGGAACCGGCTTCCTTAGCTACTCTTTCGATGGCATCTAGGGCTAAGGTTTCCTCATTGACAGGAATCCCATCGATGAAAAACCGGCTCATAGCCACCAGTTCGTTAGCCATGTTTACCTCCAGAGAGGAGGTGGTGCCAAATTCCAAGAAACCGACATCGTGGATCAGGTTAGCTCGCGAAAGCATGGCGCTGATGATGGAAAACATGGCTTCGGCTCCTGCCTGGGCGTCCATCACTTTGGCATCCGAGGCTCCGGCAAAGGCCCAGATGGGCAGGCCATAGATTTCATCACGCATATCGGCAAGCGCGGCCTGAGTGAGACTCCATTCGGGACAACCATACGAGACCACGGCGGACTTCATGTCCAAAACGCTGACATTGGGGCCAAACAGGAAGGGAGAGCCTTTGCCGGCTAACTGATGAACAACGAGTCCTACCAGGTTTTCAGCGATTCCTAAGGCCATAGCTCCGGCAAGTGTAACTGGGGCACCTCCTCCGGCGTTGGATCCAGAGGGAAGGCATATAGGTATCCTCTTTTCAGCACAGAAAATGAGTTTCTCCATAACGTTTTCAGGGAAGCGCAAGGGGCTGATGGCCTCTGAGTAATTGAGTACAAAGGGCTTCCTTTGGTGCTTTTCTTCACCACCCGCCACCTGGCAAGCAATCTCGTAGATTTTGGCAATGTCTCTGCCACTGTCTGCGATGAAAACAATGGGCTTATTAGTGTTTTTAACCATCTCAGCAAAAGCATAGACATAGATATCTTCTACAGGAACATCTTCAGGATTGGCCATGGACATGGTAAATGCCATGTTCTCCAGCCCATCAACCAGCTTGGCAAAATTGGCGACATCTTTTAAGACAGTCCGGCGACGTTTACCAGTTTCCAAATCCAAGGTGAAAGTGGCGTCGGAACCTGTGCCATAAAAGGGGTTGCCATTGACGAGAGGCATCGTTTTGTTACCCTTCTGGTCGTAAAGGGCAATCTGCCTGGGGGCTGATCGTAAGGCCTCTTCAGCAAGGTGAGCGGGTAGCTTAACCCAATCACCGTTAGAAACCTTGCACCCGACATCGGCGAGCATTCCCAGAGCGCCGGGATGCTCCATTTTAAACCCTGTCTTTTCAAGGATTTCTAGGGAGGCTGTGTGGATTGCCAAGGCCTGTTCACGGTTCAGGACTTTCAGCCGAGGTTGAAAGGTGGGAATCTCTATCGGTTTCATGGCCCACTCCTTTATATCGCAAAGTTTGTTGGTCTGTGGTTATCTGGTTGATAGTTTGTTCATTGATGTTTTGCTGGCTGTTTTCAAGTAGCGTATGAAACCTTGCAGTAATCTGGCAACTTTAGTACATTTGTCCATCAACAAGTTTGAATGTGTCATTATCAAGATAGTGCAAATCTAAGGCCGCGTAAATTTGAGATTGAACCTCTGCGTTAGAATGTAGCGAATAACCAAGAAAGACGATAAAACCCCTATTCGTCTGGCTTACAAAACCTTCTGCGATATTAGACATAACGGATATGGCAGCGCGCTGTATCTGTTCTCTCAATCCCCAATCATTTTTAAATGGCGCTTTAGTGGTGGATTCGTAGATCATTCCGACCAGCGCTCTTGCCTCCTTCCACGCTTCAATATCTTCAAATCGCTCGATTTTCATAGACTATCTAACCATCAACCATCAACCATTAACTATTAAGAAACGCCGAGTAATTCTTTGGCTTTGCTCACGGCAGAACCTGCATCCGATGCGTAAGAGTCGGCCTTGATCTCCTGGGCATACTGTTCAGTGACGGGTGCACCACCAATCATGATCTTGACTTTATCCCTGATCCCAGCTTTCTGCAGCGCCTCGATGGTATCGGGCATGGCTGGCATGGTGGTTGAGAGCAACGCCGACATGGCCACGATATCCGGCTCTATTTCTTGCACCTTTTGGACAAACTTTTCGGGAGGGACATCTACGCCCAGATCCGTGATGGTGAATCCTGCGCCCCCCAACATCATGGAAACAAGGTTCTTGCCGATGTCGTGCAAGTCGCCCTTGACCGTCCCAATTAATATCTTTCCCTTGGAGGTGACATCACCTTCTTTGAATAGAGGCTCGAGCAGGTTCATGCATTCGTTCATGACCTTGGCGGAGCGCAACATCTGCGGGACGAATATTAGCCCCTTTGAAAAATTCTCGCCCACCTTATCCATGGCGACAATGAGCCCCTTATCGAGAATGTCCTTGGGATTGCTGCCAGCATCCAGAGCGCTCTGAGTTTCCGCTACCGCCGTCTTGGTGTCTCCCTTGATCACAGATTCA
>Ga0114920_10001642_pt1 | contig 10348 bp, 10 predicted proteins | sample ChitaG_FD_88683 | JGI IMG/M metagenome (GOLD analysis project Ga0114920, IMG submission 88683) | Deep subsurface microbial communities from South Pacific Ocean to uncover new lineages of life (NeLLi) - Chile_00310 metaG | ecosystem: Environmental > Aquatic > Marine > Oceanic > Sediment ...
AAAAGACTCTCTTCAGCTGGGCTGCTAGAATACTTAATGTAAACCCTACCGATTTGATAGCAAGGGATCGTCTCATTCATCTAGCAGCATGCCCCTTCGTAAGTATCAGCATCCGAGAGGTGGTAGAAACTGCACATGATTGTAACTGGGGTACTGCTATTGGGGCTGTTTCTATAAAGGCTTCGGCGTGCCCTCCCACGTTCACAGCTTTATTCGTAGAGGTTGATGTGGACACTATGACGGGTGAGGTGAAGGTGGTGCGAGCGATAACAGGTGCCGATTGTGGCACCCCTATCAACCTCCAAGCCGTTCGAGGACAGCTATTGGGAGGCCTACATATGGGATTGGGCTTCGCCTTGACCGAGAACACTGTCTTTGATGGTGAAGGGCATACGGTCAATCCTAACCTGTTGGACTATAAGATTTTCACAGCGCAGGACATGCCGAGCACGAAAACTTTCCTCGCCGAAACCTACGAACCGAGCGGACCCTTTGGCGCTAAGGGTCTGGGTGAGGCTACCTTGAATCCTGTGGCTGCCGCTGTGGCCAACGCTATCTATAATGCTATTGGCGTTAGAATCAAGGAGACTCCTATCACCCCTGAAAAGATCCTTGGGGCTCTTAACAAAATCTAGCTGTAAAGGAGGTGGATGGTATGTAATGGCAATTCTATTCCTAATCGGCGGCAAAAATAAATGGAATAAATAGAAGAGGAAGGTTGAAAATGAAGAAAGTTCTTGTATTATTGTTAGTGGCAAGTTTGGTGTTGGGTTCTTTGCTCGTTGGTGGTTGTGTGGAGGAGGAGGAGGCACCCACCATCAAAACCCTAAGAATAGGGGTTACCGCAGCCTTGAGTGGTCCAGCAGCAACGTGGGGTTTGCCTGTTTTGTATGGGTACGAGATGGTTCGGGACGACATCAATAGCAAAGGCGGCATCGAGATCGGGGGCGAGACGTATCTGCTAGAAATTATTGCTGAGGATAACTTCTTTACCTCCGAAGGAGCAGCAGCAGCGGCTAATCGGTTGCTCGAGAAGGAGGTAGACATTGCATACGCTTGTATTGTCACTCACACGACCTTGGCAGCACAGGCGGTTCTAGATCCGGCCAAAGTGCTAACTATTAACACTGCCAATGACGACCGCGTACTCAGTGAGTCGAACTTAGGCTTTCGAGTTTTCTGGTCCCCTATGCTTATGGTTCCACCCCAACTGAATTGGATTGCCAAAGAACACCCCGAGGTCAAAAGATTTGCCAAAATCGATGGCAATACAGAAAGCGCTTGGTTTAACCACGAGAAGATTCTCGAGTTTATGCCCCGTATGCCATTTGAATTGGTCGCTGCTGAGTTTTTTGAGCCAGGCACGGTAGATTTCTACCCGCTCTTAACGAAGATACTTGCTGAAAAGCCAGATGTTATCTACTCCCTAGACGCGGTTCCCGCTGAGTGGGCCCTGATACACAAACAGGCCAGTGAACTCGGTTATGAGGGGCTTTTCATGTACGGAACGGATTGTCCCGACCCAGAGCTACTGGAAGTAGCGGGCAAAGAAGTGGCAGAGGGTTCAATTGGCGTTAGCTATGCCGTGAGAGGGCCAAATGCCAGCGAAGAGGCGAAAGCATTTGTGAAAAGTTATGAGGATGCGCATGGAGCGTTTGCAGGAGGCTCGATAATGGTAGCGGCACCGATGTATGCTATCCTGCAGGTTATGCAGGATATTGGCAGCATTGACAGCGTCAAAGTCGCTGCAGAACTAGAGCTTGGCAAGGAGTATCCGATGCCCTGCCTTGGTGGTGAAATGGGACGCTTCGGGGGGAAAGAGACATTCGGCAGAAATGCCCAGTGGTATGGCCCGCTGTGGCTAACGGAAATGCAGAATGGAGTATCTGTTCCAATCTACAAAATACCAAGTGAAGACTTGCTACATGGATGGGATTAGGCAAAGCAAAAGCAGACGCTAATGTAGAAGGAAGAGGAAACCAGCGGGATCGGGCTAGGAGGTACTTGAGCATATGCGGGGGCGGCTTCGTCTGTTGGCAGCTAGGAGAGTTCGAGGCCGCCTCATCAGGCTCATGTTCGAGACGAAGAGGAGGGGTTGTGTGACCATTTTTGCGTTGAATAAGGTTTATTTGAGGCAATTGGGGTTTCAGCATAGCAAAGGCTCTAGTGAAGCTGTTAACGATGCGGCAGATCAAAAACCGTCTGATCAGGGTATTTCAAAAGAGGGATGGTGAGGTGCAGTGTTTAGCTTATACCAAGACTGTCTTCCAAATGTTGTTACGCTCACTAACTTCACTTTAGTTGCGAATGCGCCAAGGGATAATGAGTAAAGCTAATACTCTCATATGCTTCTTTTCTGGGGTTCCTCCTAAACGCCCTGGCTTATCTCTTGCCAAGACTATTATGATTCATCTCAAGCCAGTCCTTGCGGCCATCCTTCCAGTCTAGCTATTACAGAAACCTATTAGCCTCGGTAGGCGTTGTCGGTTGAATTTGCAGTCCATATTATTTACTAGTAAAAGAAGGGGTTAGAAGACGGACAAAGATGGATTTGATCATTCCATGCCTACTTAATGGATTGGTAAGCGGTTTGATCTATGCTTTGCTGGCCGCAGGCTTTAATCTAATCTTCGGCGCAGCAAGAATAGTTTTCTTTGCGCACGGCGAGATATACATGCTGGGGGCAATAGGGGCTTACTGGTTGATCATGGGAACCGGTATACCTTATCCCCTGGTGCTAATTTTGGTTCCGCTAGGCGTTGGCCTCTTTGGCGTAGTAGTTGAGAGGATTATCTTTCGTCCACTTCGCGGCCACGACTTCCCTATTTTTGTCTCATCGCTGGCATTAGCCATGATTATTTCCAACTCCGCTTTGCTCACTTTTGGGGAAAGGCCTAAGGCAATCGTCAGCCCATTTACTGGCAAGATAGTCCTATTTGGTGCTGTTCTTACCATGGATAGGCTGATACTAATCTTTGTTTCCGTAGCTGTAATCACGGCTCTATATTTGTTCCTCCATCGGACCAGAGCTGGCCGTGCCATACGTGCTGTGTCGCAAGACGCAGAGTCAGCTGCCTTAGTGGGAATTAGCATGAACCGCACTAACATGCAAACCTTTTTTATCGCCCTTGCTATTTGCGCAGCAGGAGGGGTACTGATAGCACCCCTATATGTAGTTGACGCGTTTATGGGGACCCCTGTTCTTTTGGTGACTCTGATAGTAGTAGTTTTGGGTGGTTTGGGGAGTTTTCCTGGCGCTATTATAGGGGGGCTGCTTTTGGGCTTGATACAGAGCTTTGGCTACACTTTCATTGGTGGAGTGACCAGTCTAATTAGTTTCGCGGTGGTTATTATCGTGATAATATTCAGGCCTCGAGGACTATATGGCCGTGCGTAGAATTAGTTCGACGAAAGTAATCCTGACACTACTAGCCGCTGTGCTTCTTGCGATGCCAGTAATAATATCGCAAGACCCGCGTCTGCTACATACTTTCGTCATGGCTGGTTTGGCCATTATACTTGCTACAAGTAACCGGCTGGTATACTTCACTGGTTCAGTGCATTTCGGACACATTGCTTTTTATGCCATAGGCGCCTATACTGCAGTCCTGTTAGTGACAAAGCTAGGTGTACTTTTCTGGTTCGCTTTCCTGGCAGCAGGTGTAGTAGCAGGAATTGTCGCTTTAGCATTTGCCGCTGCTACAAAAGTAAAAGGGTTCTACTTTACCCTTCTAACCCTAGCTTTCGTCGAAGTTGTAAGGCTCACAATTACTTTTACACCGGCTTTGGGTGCTTCCAGGGCAATGAGGTGCCCTCCCCCAAACCCTATTACCATTCCCCATTTGTTTACGATAGAGTTCGCCACTAGGGTGGAATACTACTACTTCATCCTCGTTTTGGTCGCAATAACGTTAGTCGTCCTATACTTGATTGAAAAGTCTCAAGTTGGTGCAGCTTTGAGTGGCATTGCCCAGAGCGAACCTTTAGCTGAAAGCATTGGCATAAACGCGGCACGGCATAAAGTCTTGACATTTTCCATATGTGCTGTTTTCGCAGGCCTTGCAGGTGCTTTTTACGCTCCTTATGCCACGGTCATAGGCCCATCAAATTTCACTATCTGGGCCTCCGTAATAATTTGGTTTCAAATGGTTGTTGGCGGGGCAGACTCCTTCTGGGGGCCAGTGATCGGTGCCGTATCTCTAGTATTCTTACGCGAATTTATGCCTGGTACTGGTGCTTATGAAAACATATATTATGCTGTCGCTGTGCTGGCGACTCTCTTTTTTCTGCCCGGGGGGCTTGTAAGTTTACCTCGGGTAGTTCGACAAAAGGGCTCGAAGGGCATGGTAAGCCTAAGACTAAGAGAGAGACTACCTAAGAGGGTGCTTGCTAGTTTGGTGGCACGCCGAGAGAAGCAAGGAGGAAAGGGTGATACTGCTTCACGTTGAGGGCTTAACCAAGTATTTTGGTGGTCTGGCTGCCGTTAAAGATCTCGACTTTGATGTCACGAAGGGGGAGATTTTGGGGCTTATTGGTCCCAATGGGGCTGGGAAGACTACTGTCTTCAATTTGCTCACTGGGTTTGATCGGCGAAGCAGAGGGAAAGTTATATTTAAGGGCCATGATATTACTGGTTGGAAACCAAGCAGGATTGCTGCTCTAGGGCTAGCTCGCACTTTCCAGATTGTCAACGTGTTTGGAAATCAAACCACCTACGAAAATGTGCGGCTCGGCCATTATCTGCAGCAAAGGAATGGGGGTTTTCACTCGATATTTCGTACTCGCTCTGCCCGCCGAGAAGAGGAGGAGCTGCAGCACCGAACTATAGAGTTGTTGGAGCGTATGGGATTGATTGACGTGAAGGATGAACTTGCGAGTTCTCTGCCCCAAGGGCTTCAACGAGCTTTGGGGATATGTATCGCCTTAGCTACCAGTCCGGACTTGCTACTGATGGACGAGCCAACTGCGGGCATGAGCGCCGAGGAAACTGCGAACATAATGGCCATGATCCAGCAAACACGGGATATGGGCGTTACGATTGTTCTAGTGGAACATAATATGAAGATGGCTATGGGTTGCTCCGACAGGATTGTGGTGCTCAACTTCGGAGAAAAGATTGCCGAAGGGACTCCTGAGGAAATAGTAGGCAAAGAGGAGGTAATTGAGGCCTATTTAGGGGTTAGAAGGAGCCAGTGACATGTTGCTTGAGTTAGAAGATATAAGAGTTTCTTATGGCGCTGCCGAAGTGGTTAAAGGTGTGTCTCTGAAGGTTGAAGAGGGAAGCATAGTTTGCGTGATCGGGGCCAATGGCGCTGGCAAGACAACCACTCTGAAGGCTATATCCGGCTTAGAAAGGGCTACATCGGGAGAGATCCGGTTTCGGGGGGAAAGGATAAATAGAGCCTCACCCCAAAGCATTGTTGAGCGAGGCATTGTGCAGATACCTGAAAGAGGGAGGCCTTTTCCTGACATGTCGGTATATGAGAATCTAATGATGGGTGCTTACCTTCGCAAGGATAAACCAGAGTTAAGTAGGGATCTGGAAATGGTTTATCAATTCTTCCCCGTATTGAAGGATAGGAACAAGCAAGCAGCAGGAAGCCTCAGCGGTGGGGAACGGCAGATGCTAGCTATAGGACGTGCCCTGATGAGCAAACCAACAATACTGTTGATGGATGAGCCATCACTCGGGCTAGCCCCAAAGCTGGTGGCAACAATGGGCGAAATCATTCTTGGTCTTAACAAGCGCGGGATTAGCATTGTCTTAGTAGAACAAAATGCTCAAATGGCTCTTAGCCTTGCGGACAGGGGCTATGTCATGGAGACAGGGAGAATTATCTTGGAAGGTGATGCTAAAGATCTCGCCAATGATAAGCGTGTAATAAAAGCCTATCTTGGAGGGTAACAGTCTGAATCTTAACTAGTGCAGGCCGAGCTAGCAGACAGTGGTATCCTGAGAGAGATTGGCCTAGCAAATTGACCCACTCACTACCTTAAGGAAAGAGGCCAGTCCACGAAAGGGCTGGTCGCTATATCGATAAAAATATCATACCACTCTTGATAGGAGTCACATTATAAGAAATGACTTAGCAAGACTGAGCGATTTCAACTGATTGAGAAAGGAAATGGTATAAAGGAAGTGGTATAAATGAAGGTAAGCTGATTAAATCATTGGTTACTTTATTTCACAAAGGAGAGGAAATGACAACACACATAAAAAGTAAGCAGATTGACCGGCAAGGTGCAATTCATATTCTTATTGGTATTTTGGTCTTTGGTTCTGTTTGGGGGTTGTGTGAAGTTGCCTTAGGTGGTGGTTTACGCGCAGCACATTTTCCCTACCGAGCTGGTCTACTGACTGGCATTGGCATAGCTCTTATGGGCATCGCCTTAGTTATCCACAAGAAACCAGCTATGCTAATAGGAATAGGCTTAGTTACAGTGTTAGTTAAACTACTAGCTGTGCCTATTCTCCACATTTCAGTGATGTGCAAAGCAAATTCATGCATTGCTGTTTTTACAGAGGCAGTTGCCCTAAGCCTAGTGGCATTCTTATTGATGAGTGAGATGGGCAAGAGTATCCATGCCCGCATGGGGACTGGAGCCCTGGCTGCCATTATAGCCTCGGTTGGCTTTTACTTTATTGGCATGCAGGTAGCACCCTGTAAATACTTGTTATCGTTTAGCCCAGTAGGATTCATAGTTACAGAAGGCTTAATCTGGGCAGCTTTCTCAGCCTGCTTACTACCTCTAGGCTATTTGGCAGGTATGAAGCTTGAGCCGAAGGCTTTCTCCTTATTAACAAGAAAGACTTCGCTTTATTATGCTGCCACAGTGGCTACCATATTTATTTGCTGGGGCGTGAGTTGTATAGCTATTGTGTCAGGACTTTAATAACAGGAGGTGAAACACAGTGGCAGATCTTGTAATTAAGAATGGACTGGTGGTAACACCAACAGGCGTAATTAAAGGTGGGCTTGCCATTACTGGGGATAAGATAACGGAGGTTGGCAGCAATGAGTTGTTGCCCAAGACAGACTTTGAAGTTGATGCCGGAGGTAATTTCGTGCTTCCCGGTATTATTGACCCTCATGCTCATCTCCATCGAGTAGGAGAGGGTCCGGCTCTTCTTTTTAGCGAGGCAATCAAGACAGAATCCGTGAGTGGGGCGGTAAGTGGTACTACCACTGTTGTTTCGACCGCATACACGCCTATAGAGACTCCCAAACAGCTGGCTACGCTTAGGGAGCTGAGAGAGGCAGGCAATAAGAACTCTTTCATCAACTTCAAGTTTAATACCGTTATCTTTTTTGATAGTCACATTGAAGAGATACCTGAATTGGTGAAGGAGGGCTTTAATGTTTTCAAATTCCTGATGGGCTACTCGGGAGAAGAAGCAGCGGCTCTTAAGCTGCAGGCTCTTAACTGGGCGGACTTCTACAAAGCTGCTGAAGTGATAGCTCGAATAGGCCCTCCTGCTATTCAACTGATCCACTGCGAAGAGCCGGAGATTGGTCACACGTTATGCGAACGATTCAAAGCCGAAGGCAGAGCCGACCTAATAGTATGGGAGGAGGCTAGGCCAGCTGTTACTGAGGGGATGCATGTCTTTACCGCTGGACTTATTGCCTACCAGCTAGGTTCTCCTCTCTATATTGTTCATGTCAACTCCGAGGAGAGCATAGATGCTATAAATTATCTGAGGGCAAAGGGAGTAAAAGTATGGGCCGAAACTTGCTCTCACTACTTGGCTCTCACAAAGTATTCCCCCTTTGGCACTATGGCCAAGTGCTCTCCTCCATTACGCGATGAAGCACACCAAAAGATTTTATGGAAGGCCTTAGCCAACGGAACTCTGCAAACCGTGGGCTCTGACCAATGCATGATAACTCACGCAGCTAAGGAAAAGGGCATATGGGAGGCCGCCCCCGGAGCAGGTTCAATGGCCTCGGTGCTACCTGTCATGATGACTGACGGTGTCAACAAGGGAAGGATAACCATTGAACAATTCGCGAAGCTCTGTTCAGAGAACGCAGCCAAGGCCCTTGGCATATACCCTCAAAAGGGAGTACTGAGCCCCGGCTCCGATGCCGATATCATTATTGTCGATCCCAATAAGGAATGGGTAATGACTGCTGCAACTACGAAATCGGCCCTGGAGTTTTTCAACTTCGAGGGCTACAAGGCCAAGGGCAAGGTGATGAAGACCTTCCTCAGGGGAGAACTGATCGCCGAGGACGGTGAGCTGGTAGCTAAGACCCCCCGTGGAAGGTATATATGACCCGTCGTGCCGTAGGAGGGACAGAATGTTTTATGGCAATATAGGCCTTACCGAGCAGATTGACGCTGAGGCGTGGGCGATTGTCGTCTTAACCCCTTCAGAGTCCAAGCGACTCATTGCCAAGGCAGTTGCCACACTGCCTGAGGTGAAGAAGGCACTCACCAGCGGAAGGATGATTATCAGTGAGGGCACTACCAATGCATACATTGTGGAAGAACTTCTTGGTGTCAACATACCCCGGGAGGTCTATGCCTGTGGTGTCATAGCTGGTGGTGGCATGTCTTCTGTCCCCACAGAAGTGAGGATCATGCCCTATTTGCTTAAGTGTGGGAAAGTGGTGGATAATTCCAGGGCTAACTGGGAGCTTCATGCGGAACTAACCAAAGAGTTTGAAGCCGACGATGTTCTCATCAAGGGAGCCACTGCTGTTGACCAATGGGGTAATGCTGGCGTATTTGTTGCTGAGGGTGACGGCGGAGGCATTGGCCGCGATTTACCAGTGGTGTTGTCTCGAGGATCGCACCTGATAGTCCCAGTAGGGCTGGAAAAGCTAGTTCCGTCTGTGGCTGAGGCGTCGAGAAACTGTAGTATCTTACGCTTTAAGCATTCCTTCGGGTTTTGCCCCGGGGTTATGCCCCTGGTCAATGCCAAGGTGGTAACCGAGGTTCAGGCACTCAAGATTCTCACGGGCGTCACGGCCATCCATGTGGCGTCAGGGGGAGTCGGCGGCTCCGAAGGGGCTGTCGTATTAAGCCTTGGCGGAAAAGAGGATGCTATAGACCAGGCTTTTGAATTGGTTAAATCAATAAAAGGGGAGCCACCAACACCTATGCCATCTTTGATAACCGGTATACCGCCTGAGATGCGCTTTGTACGTTTTATTCCTTTCTAGGCTTGGATATACTGGAGGATGCCGCAAGAAATCTGCGGCAAGAGTTTGAGGAAAGGAGAAGAACATGAAAATCCTAATCATAAACCCCAACAGCACTGAGGAGATGACACAGGCCATTGAGCAGACAGCCAGGGCATATGCAGCTCCCGATACCAAAATTACCTGTCTTACTGCCTCAGAAGGTCCAAAGGCAATAGAGAGTGCTTATGACGTAGCTGTCGCTGCGTTCCATGTATTAGAGTTAATTAGAAAAAACGAGAATAATTTTGACGCCTTTATAATTGCTTGCGGCGCTAACCCTGGCATCGATGCTGCTAGGGAGATTACCAGAAAACCGGTCGCGGGTATTGGGGAATCGGGCATGATGACTGCCTGCTCAGTGGCAGGCAAGTTCTCAGTGATAAGCCCCGCTATACCGGGGGGCACCGCCCTCGGGTGGGAGGGAGTACGTGCTTTATTGCTGGAAAGGAGATGCGCCTCAGTTAGGAGCACAGGCAAAGGGGTACTGGAAGGTTTCTTTATAGAAAAAGGTGAGTTGGTAGAAATGCTTTACCGAACTGGCAAACGAGCGGTTGAGGAAGACGGCGCCGATGCTCTGGTGCTTCTCTGTGCTGGCATGACGGGTACTAAAGAGATCCTTGAGAAGCGGCTGAAAGTGCCAGTTGTGGATGGAGTAATAAGCGCCCTTAAGACTGTGGAACAATTCCCACCCCGCAGATAGTTTGCGTCATGGAGTCAGACGAAGTGAAAATAAGGAGGGTAAAATGTTTGATGTGTTAATAAGGGATGGCATGATTATTGATGGAACAGGAAATGTTGGTTTCAAAGGGGATATTGCCATAGAGGGAGATCGAGTAAAGATTCTGACAGGTGACACTTCATCTGTACAAGCGACAAAAATAATTGATGCAGGCGGTTACATAGTGGCTCCCGGCTTTATCGATGTTCATACGCATTCTGGGCTAATTGCACTGTCCGAACAGTTACACGAGCCGAAGATAAGGCAGGGGGTTACTACGGAGATAGTGGGGCTTGATGGACTAGGATATGCGCCACTGTCAAAGAAAAATCTAGAGATGATGTTGATACGTAATTCAGGCTTGGATGGCTACCCTGAACTAGACTACAACTGGAGTTCGGTTGCCGAATACCTGCAGCGATTCTACCACAAAACC
>Ga0114920_10001643_pt1 | contig 10346 bp, 7 predicted proteins | sample ChitaG_FD_88683 | JGI IMG/M metagenome (GOLD analysis project Ga0114920, IMG submission 88683) | Deep subsurface microbial communities from South Pacific Ocean to uncover new lineages of life (NeLLi) - Chile_00310 metaG | ecosystem: Environmental > Aquatic > Marine > Oceanic > Sediment ...
AAATCTCTGATATTAGGATTGGCAACGGCGAAATGGTTGGCATGAGTTATTATACCGCCATCTGGCCATATCACATTATAATCCTCTGGGGCAGCCTCAATATCTACAGCCTCGCCGCCGACATAGCCTATCAAGTAATTACCGGCAGAGGCTCTTTTAACTGCAAGAACGGCTAACATTGCATCTGACCAGCCTTCTGCGTTCAATATCTTGTGAAGTATGATATGCATCGGAACCCCGAGGCGCCACTTGTCAGAAGTTAAAACATTCGCAAGCACACCTATTCCCGCCGAGTTAAATCCGATTTCCCCAATTCTCCCCGCTTCAACAAGCTGAACAACGTTTGGTCTGCCCTTCTGTTCCTCCTTCAATATTACAGTTATCCTCTGAGTAGAAGGCTTCCAGTCCCAATTTTGAGCTAGAAGCAAATGTTTAGAAGCAGTTGCATCCGGTGTCGCAGCTACTGCCGTACACCCTTCCTCTAGACCTCCTGCCTGTGCCAAAAGCGACAATTCAGTCCTCACGTTTAGAAGCAATATTTCATCAAGGGTTCTACCCGAGCCTTCAGCTATTCCTCGCATCTCTTCCATACCCATAGGGTCGTATTCTTCAATAAAAGGAATAAATTTTCTTCCTAATTTTAATGTTGGGTCCCAGTCAAGGTTCGAATCAACCTTAAACGATTTACGGTATAGGCTCAAAGCCTCCTCTATCAGTTTCTTACATTGAGAACCGTATTGGCACCCCCGCTGGCGAGCATCTCCCTCAACAGAAATTATAGGAAACGGTGAGTGATTAGCCATATTTTATTCTTCCCCTTTTCTCATTTTGTGTCTCCTGCTCAACAATTTCGAATTTATATGGATAAACATGAATTCCGCAGGTCGTGTTATTTACTCTGCTTTTCCCCCACCAGCCACCAGAGGCGGGCTATACATACTCCCTCAGTTCCTAAGGAAACCTAGCGCAACTCTAATATGCATTTCTGCTCCTATAGGTAGGCTATCCTCATCAATGTTAAAACGAGGGTTGTGGTGAGGATAATCTGTTCCTCTATCTTTATTGCCTGAACCAATAACATAATAAGCCCCCGGGACTTCTTGTAAAAAGTACGATACATCGTCATATCCCATAGTTTGATAATCAACAATGTGCTCCTTACCTACGACTTTTTCTGCGATAGACTTCACTAATTTCGCTTTAGCCGAGTCATTTACAAGTGCAGGGACTCCAGCTTGGTAATCAAGCTTGTACTGAGCACGAAATGCTTGACAGACTCCTTTAATAATCCTTTCCATTCTCGTAGGTATCTCCTTGTGGAGACTCTCATTGAAAGTCCTTACAGTCCCGGTAAATCTCACATCGCTTGGAATCACATTAAATGCAGTCCCACCCTCTATTTCCCCAATAGTTAGCACAATAGCCTCAATAGGATTTACCTCTCTACTTACAATAGTCTGAAGAGCTTGGATTACATACGAAGAGATAACGATTGGGTCGACTGTTAAATGGGGTTTAGCGCCATGTCCTCCTTTCCCCATTACGTCAACTACAAATTTATCGCCAGCAGCCATCATAGCCCCTTCTCTTATGCCTATCCTCCCTGTGGGCACACTACTTGTTAAGTGTATCCCAAACGCAGCATTAACGTGTGGATTTTCAAGAACACCATCATCAATCATAGCTTTAGCTCCACCAGGCATAGTCTCTTCGCAAGGCTGGAAAACAAATTTAATATTTCCTTTTATCTCGTCTTTATGTTTTACCAGTATTTTGGCGGCAATAAGAAGCATTGCGGTATGCCCATCATGACCACAGGCATGCATTACGCCGTCACTCTGCGATTTATATGAAACATCATTCAGTTCGTGGACAGGAAGAGCATCCATATCGGCCCTCAGCATAACAGTCTTTCCTTTTCCCTTATCCCTTAAAAGGCCGACTACCCCAGTTCCTCCAACCCCTCTTTTTACCTCCAATCCAAGACTTTCAAGATAATCCCCCACGATTTTTGATGTTCTAACTTCTTGGAAGCCCAATTCAGGATGCATATGGAAATCCCTTCTCAGAGCAACCAACTCATCCTTTAAATCTACAACTTCCCCCCTTATAGTCATTTTACCTCCGTACTCAGTTTTGGCTCTTTATCTTCGGTAAACCCCATTTTGCTTGCAATCCAGGGCTTTTCAACCTCCTTCCGGGGGCAGCACCCACCATTGCCTTACACTAGATTAAGTGTTGAATTCCTGCTTTAACTGTCTTCTTCATAAGCATCAGCTATCTCTGCCATTGTCGCAATCCATCCATTGCGTAAAATCACATGTTGAATTACTCGTTCAAGCAGTTGAATCATATGAGCACGACCGATTGTCTGAGGGTGATTTGTTAGTGCGAAAACAGCTCCAGGACAGTTATCAACAGCATAATCAAAGATAGAAACCCATCGATCATAAAGGTCATTTACCGGACACAGGCCAGTTCTGTATCCTCTAATAAATTCCATTGGTGGGAAATCGTCAAGAAACCAAGAAGGGGGAATCTCTATTACTTGGTCTGGCGGTCCAAAAACATTGGCTTTATCCAGATGTATTTCACAATAACGAGGATGATACGGATATAAATCGTTTGCCATTAAACTACTATCGTATTTAAAACCATACTTCTCCATAAGCTTAAGTGTATTTGGACTATAATCCCAGGATGGTGACCTGTAACCACAAGGTTTTACTCCAATGCGGCTTAGAGCCTCCAGTCCCATTTTCATTACATTCTCCTCTTCCTCAGCACTAAGATCTGATATACCCTCGTGGGCATACCCATGATGACCAACTTCATGACCACGTTTCACAATTTCCCTGCACGTCTCAGGGAAAGTGTCCACCGTATGACCTGGAATGAAGAATGTAGCTTTGATGTTATATTTATCAAGAAGGTTCAAAACTCGTGGCACACCCACTTCAGCACCAAATTCTCCTCTCGCCATAGTGCTTTGCGTCTTAAAGCCAATTGAATACCAAACTGAACATGCGTCAAAATCCAAGCCAAAATTCACCGCAATGCTTTTCCCCTCGGGAACCTTAATCCTTCCGCTTACTTGCTTGCCGATTTTCTTTTGCATAATCTCCTCCTTTCTCATTTTAATAGTAAGTCTTTACCTCTTTCTGCCTGTTTTAGATAATACCCAACCTTTCCAGTTCAATAGCTACGTCGCTCAGCTCCAGTTCCTCTAGTTTCTCCTTAGTGGGAACCCCTGTTTCTAGGTTAGCACCTCTAAGCTTATAGTACTCGTCCCTCATTTGTTCGAACTTCTTAAGGTCAGCTACGGGTGGAGATGCAAGCTTAAGATCAAAGGCTGCTAATTTTTCCTCAGGTACTCTAAAATAGTAATCCTCTACAGTGTCATTTTTTTTGCGTCGCCCCTCTCTTGCCATTATGGCTCGTTCCAAATTGAATATCCTCTCTCCCATCTTCATCCATTCCTCTTTATCCACCTCATCCCCCGTGGCAGCACAATAAAGTCGCCTATCTGCATCCGGGTCACCACGATAGTCAGGGGGGTTATTAGGACTAGTAGTTATGGGAAAACGCCAATCACAAAGAACGAGGCTGTTTTTCAATCTGGACGTATTTTGTATAACAATGGCAGTTTGGGCTTTAGCCTCATATGAAAATGCATCGGCTGCCTTCTCAGTGCCAAAGGCTTCTCTCGCCCTTGCTCTAGTTTGCTCCGAAGTTAATGCTCCTTTCTGGCTCTTAGGCCAAAACATGCCAGCCCAATAAACCAGACTCGTCCAATTATGTGCATCAATAATCGGGTCCCTATTGTCTGTAGCCCATTGCATAAGTATTACCGGGTAGGCTCTCACCGAGTAATGTTCACTCTGGTTTCGGGCAGGAAAGTACGCTTTGTAGAGTTCAACAGCCTCAGGCCCTATACTTTGTGCTGCTTTTGATGCCCCCTTAGCGAGAGCATCGCCAAATCCCTCCCGATAGGCAATTTTTGAAAGCAAAACATTAATAAACTCACTTGTTCCAATTTTGCTCCACGGAATTTCAGTGTCTTTTTCGGTTATAATACCTAACTCGTAGCATTCTTTTAGCCACCTTATCATGTCGTATAGAGTAAACTGGCACAGCCCAAGTTTATCAGACAGAAGCTTTCCTTCCCAAGCCTCTCTATCTCCTGCCCCCAGCCAAAGATAGTAATATGCCAGACACATTATTTCGCCTGAATCCATTCCAGACATTTCTATCCATCCCCTACAAGATACAGGACAATTAAAACATGCATTATTCTTTGTTCTATATTTATCAAGAAAGGCTACCGATGACTCAATAGGACCACCAAGCGTCCACTTTCTCACTGGATGATTTACGATAAGCCTGCGAACATGCCAGCATACGTCTCTAAACTCTTTCCTTCTGGCAATTTTTACCCCACCACTTCCTTTTACAGCAACGGCTTTAACATTCTTAGACCCCATTACGGCACCCATCCCGGATTTCGCTGCTGTATACCCTGTTTCACTCACTATGGCAGCAAAGTCAACTAAATTTTCTCCTGCTGGACCGATACAAACTGTTTTAAAGTCTTCCCCATATTCATGCAAAATTTCTTTCTGGGTAATATAGGTATCTTTGCCCCACAGATGATTTGCATCTTCTATTTTTACATTACCGTCCTCGATTACTAGTAATACCGGTTTCTCAGCCTTACCCTGAATTATTATCCCATCATACCCGGCAAATTTAAGTTCAGGTCCAAAAGCTCCACCAAGCCCGGAGCGAGTACACGAAGGTGGGTCAACCGCAGGAGCCTTGGTACAGATTTCCATTCTTCCTGATGTAGGAGCTAATGTTCCCGTTAGGGGTCCGGTAAGAAGAAGGAGCCTGTTTTCAGGGTCAAAAGGAGCCACTTCAGGCTTAATCTCGTCCCACATGATTTTAGTCCCCAATCCCATTCCCCCTATAAACCTTCTTGCCCTTTCCATAGTCGGTTCCTCGGAGACCTTGCCTGAGGACAAGTCTATCCTGAGAATCTTCCCCACCCACCCATAGAGCTCATTAGCTATCACTCAACTCCTCTTTCTGTAATTTCAGAACTCCGACGGGACACCACCTCACACATTCCATCTTACCTCCACACAAGTCACAATCATTACTTATCTCTATTCGTGTCTCGCCGGTGAAAGGCTCTCTGTGCACTCGGATTTTTGACAGCGCTGGTCTACATTCCCCTTCATGGGTGAAAGAGCATATGACCTCGCAAGTTCTACACCCTACGCACCTTGATACGTTTGCAACACTCACACTTGCCATTTGGCCTAAAGTCCTCTGAAACACATATGCGACAAGGTTTCGCTTATAGAAACACTTTAGTCTGTTGTCTCCGGGCTTTCTTGTCTCAGCCAACCCGGGATAATCAATTATCTCCTCTGTGTTTCCTCTCTTTTCTTAGCTCTGCGGTAGCTTCATAGTCTACCTCATAAGTCTGAGGGTCAACAATGACTGCCTCAGCTTTCCTTAGCAGCTTGGGCAGGGTCTTCCACAACCTCTAGATAGTTATTCGGCTTAACATCAGCAAAGATTGCCGTTAAGATACTTTCTTTTTCCAGCGGTTGTTTTACCTTGTCGAGCAGGCCTGATTCAACTATGCCTTTGTCGGTAACAAGTAGAACCTTCTTTGCCCCAAGCTCTTTGGTCACTTTCCCTATTTCTTATTTTGCAACGAACTACCAATTGCCTCTCCAAGAATTGTAATTGCTTTACTCATTAATTCCTCAGTAATAACAAGTGGCGGTAGCAAACGTAGGACATTAAAGTAATAACCAGCTTTCCATACAAATAATCCTCGTCTAAGGCATTCTAATAAGACATCGTCGAGAAGTCCCTTCCAAGGCTCCTTAGTTTCCCTATCCTTAACAAACTCAACTGCAGCCATTAATCCCTGCTGCCGTATATCACCTATCACCTCATATTTATCTTTTAAGTCATTCAGCCCCTTATTCAGTATCTTGCTCATCGCTTCAACATGGTTTAACAAGTTTGCTTCCTTAATAAAGTCTAAAGCTCCCACAGCGCCAGCCATTCCTAGGACATTCCCCCTAAATGTTCCTATGCTTGTTCCAGGCGGGAACTTGTCTAGCTCTTTCTTATAAAAGACCGCTGCTAGAGGAATCCCTGCACCCCCAATTGACTTTGATGCAGCCATAATATCGGGAGTTACCCCATAGTGCTCACAGGCCCACATTTTGCCTGTTCTGCCCATTCCACATTGTATTTCATCGAATATCAAAAGGATGCCCTTTTCCGTAGTAATTCTTCTGAGTTCTTGTATGTATTCTCGAGGGGGGATGTGTATCCCACCTTCTCCTTGGATTGGCTCTAAAATTATTGCTGCTGGTTCACAGACACCTGAAAAGCCGTTTTCCAATACGTTCTTTAGAAAATCAAAACACTGCAAACTACAACTAGGATAGCTTCTCCCGAACGGACACCTATAGCAATAAGGGAATGGAACAAAGTGTACGTCGGGAAGCATTGGAAGATGCTGGCACTTATAACCGCCCGTCCACGAACTTACTGCCATGGACTCACCGTTCGCGCCATGATAACTCCCCCAAAACGCTATCATGGTATTGCGCTTTGTTTGCAATTTAGCCAGTCTGATTGCCGCTGTTACCGCTTCGGAACCAGTTGGGGCAGAAAAATAAATTTTACAATTGTCCTTTAGTCCCAATGGCGCAGTATCATTTAATTTTTGAAGTAGTTCAAGCCTTAACGGTGTTGGGAAATCAAGGCAGTGGGTTAACTTATCCTGTTGCTCCTTGACATATTTCATTATATAAGGATTTGAGTAACCAAAATTCATCACACTTATGCCAGCAAAAAGGTCGATATATGTATTACCATCCACATCTTTAACTGTTGCTCCCTTCCCCTCTTCTAAAGCTATAGGCAACACTCTTGGATAAGAGACGTAGTTGCTGTCAAACATCATATCCTGTTCAATAATGGATTTGGTTTTAGGACCAGGTATCTCAGTAACAATTTTGGGTGCCTCTTTGAAACTTAGATCCGAAAAATTTATTGACATCTTTACCCTCCTCGTATGTATTTTTGAAAGATTTACTTTTAGTACTGTTAAGAGAACTGGCAGACTCCTTCTATCACCCCTTCCTACTTACATCCACTTCAATACCCGCTTTGACAGCTTCCTTAAGGAAAAGCTCAGGGGGAACGCATGCCTCAGGATAGAGTACACCCCTCTTCTCGATTTGCCCCCGGGCTACCATCATGGCCGCTATCCCTCCGTAGATACCGGTCCTGTAGGAACTAAATACGCCCCTCTCTCGCATCTTGGCAGTCAAATCTGCACTGGCATACTCTGTTATCGTATATTCCACTTTCTGGCCGCCTTGCTCACCCTTTACAACTACTATCATGTGGCCGCGGAAATCGGGAGCTTTCTTGGTCTCAGGCGACTGATTATGGAGTAATTTGAGCATGAGTGCTCTCGGTGATACTTTTACACCATCGACCTCTACTGGCTCTGTCTTAAACAAACCAAGCTCTCGCAGGAATGTCATTTTCTCTTCAAAATCAACGTCAAACCCAATCTTCCAGCTCGCGTGCTTAAGCCCTAGAGCCTTGAAGGTTTGCGGTAAGCTTACGTTCTCGGTGTGTGGGGTAGTAGCTACCATGACCTTCCCAGCCGGCGGCCTGAAATCAATCCACTCCGGGTGTGACCTAGCTGGCGCAGTAGTCATCTCTCCGTCAACGAAGTAGGGATGTTCCATAACGAATTCTTCAATTATGCCCTCGATGGCATAACCCCAATACAGTGGATGGCTATGCTCTGTATCAGGGACCATGTCCACACAGGCGTCTTTGATTTCTATTGACTCTGGTTTGTCCAGTTGTTGTACACCATAGGCAGCCATAATGCTAGACATACCTGGGGCTGTCCCCATACCCAAAATAGCAAGTAATCCCTTATTTTTGAATTCATCATGAAGTGCAAATTGCTCATCTTTCTTAAAGCCACCAAGGTCAAGGTAGCTTACTCCAGCCTCAAGGGCTGCTTTAGTCGTAGCTGTTCCTGCAGTCATAAAGGCACAATTGTAAATTACATCGTAACCTTCAAAAGCTTTGGCTGTAGCCTTAATATCAGCCATCAGGTCTAAAGCTTGATACTTTAACCTCCTGTCTCCGCCAAGCTTATTTACTCTTTCTTTGAGTGCGCTCTCGCTAAGGTCGATAAGCAGTATTTCGGTAACATCCGGCTGCTCTAGTAGATAGATAGCAGCTGGCCATGCCATAGCCCCGGCCCCACCTGCTATCACAATTTTCATCTTGTAACCTCCTTTCTCTTGGTTTTAGCTCCCCATATTTTCTGGTTACTTTGTTAGGTCTTCTTTCACCATGACTTGTACACGCATCTCTCGTTTAGCCAGCTCGTTGAAGAAGTATTCCAGGTCTATTACCTGTTCCGGTGCCCATACCCCCGGTTCTTTAATCATTCCCTTAACTTGCATCTGGGCAGCGATGGAAGGTGGAACTTGTGTAGCACAAAGAGCACCCCAGCGACTGTGAACTCCGGAAATACAGTCAAGGATATATTCGACCTTCTTACCGTTTTTCTCACCTATCACCTGAGCGTGTCTAGTCCTGATTATATTGCTCTTGAGTTCTACTCCTTCAAGTTTATCCTTGACCTGCTTAGCCACTACCGCAGCCATAACTTCCCGCGGCACTACTTCCATACCTCGCACCTTAATCGGTTCTGCACTCCCAAAACCAACAGAGGCCAAGAATTTAGCTCTTTCCACAAATTCAGGAGCTAGGTCTAACTTCCAGATGACTTCCCTAACCCCCTTATCTTTGAAAGAAGCTGGGATTGTAGCTGGTTCAGAGTGTAAGGTATGGAAGCAAATGCGTCGGCCTATAGGTTCCGGGTAGGTTATTTCTTCCATTCCAGACAGGGGTGGAAGACTCTTGTATTCCCCGTCAATGAACTCCACAGCTTCATCCAAAAATTCTTCCATAATCGTTATGATAGAATAGGCCGGCTTAAAAACGTCAATGCCTTTCATATCTGTTAGGTCGACACCGGCGGAAGAAACATGCACTGTCTCAACTTTGTCTAACCGGTCATAAGCATAACGAGCTAAGATATTAGTTGTACCTGGAGCACTGCCAATACCCAGTACAGCGGTCAATCCAGCTTTCTTGAAATCATCAAAAAGCTCCAGTTGCTTTAGGGTAGTATGAAACAAGCCTCCCAAATCGTTGTAATGGCACCCTGCCTTGAGGCAAGCTTTCATGGTGCTCATATTAACATTGTATATGGCCGAGTTAATGACAGCATCATAGCCTTTAATTAGATTGGCTGTTTCCTCAATATCGTAGGCATCCACGAAGCTTCCTTTAATTCGAGAGTCTTTGAAGGAAGCCGCCAATTCCTTTGCCTTTTCCCCTTGATAATCAGCAACCAGGATTTCTTCCACACCAGGACTTTCACTCAGGTCTCGAACTGTTAGGGGACCCATCAGCCCAGCACCACCAATGACAGCAATTTTCACCTTTTCTCTCCTCCTTTTATTTTGTTTTTCCTCAGCTCTGTAGTAGATTCGTCGTTCACCTCATAAGTCTGAGGGTCAAGAATTACTCCATAATCCTCCTTCGTCCTTTCCAGTGATACAAAACCATCCAGTACATCTTCTCGAACCGATTCTGGGTCTCTATCTAGAGGGTCGCCCCAGCCACCACCCCCAGGGGCTTCAAAGGTATAGGTTTCCCCCTCCTCTATGGGGAAATTGGCAACCATAGACATCTTCCACTTCCCTCTGTCATATCCCGCTATTACCCTCTCACCTTCCTCCCCGTAGTTGATTATTGCTCTTCCTACCCTGCCTGGTTTCCCGCCTTGCACCCCTAGGGCGCCTTGTTTGAAGTCACCACATACCTGAGACATCAGACCCCTTTTGTTTAGTCGCCAGGTCTGTCTTTCAGCGAGTCCACCTCTAAATTTGCCAGGACCTCCTGAATCAATAATAAACTCACGCCTCTCGCAGTATACTGGATTTTCAAGTTCAGCAATTTCTGGGGGCAAGTCCAGGCAATTACCGGCACGAGCATAAGCAACACTTAAACCATCGCAGTAAGGAGTGCCTCCCCAACCACCGGATGGAAGGTCCACTAACACGGAGTAAGCACCTGTTTTAGGGTCATAGGCTGCAAGGTAAGTACCGCCAGGAGTGGCAACTGATGCATTTACTTTGTCCGGCATTGCTTGGGATAAGGCTAGCCATATAGCGTTGGTAAGTGCTTCGCCCCCTACTGTG
>Ga0114920_10001644_pt1 | contig 10346 bp, 11 predicted proteins | sample ChitaG_FD_88683 | JGI IMG/M metagenome (GOLD analysis project Ga0114920, IMG submission 88683) | Deep subsurface microbial communities from South Pacific Ocean to uncover new lineages of life (NeLLi) - Chile_00310 metaG | ecosystem: Environmental > Aquatic > Marine > Oceanic > Sediment ...
CGTCACTCTTCGCTCCTCTGGAAAGCCTAAAACTCCTCCAATACGCTTAACAACAGGATTGGATGCCCACACTATTAGCATTTCAAAGGATGGCCAGAAGTTGGCTTATTCGGTTCTTGACTACACATCCAATGTCTGGTCGATCGAGATTCCAAAAAAGGGAGCAGCCTCGGTTTCAAAAGCACAGCCCGTCACGATGGGAAACCAAATAGTAGAAGCCATGGATATTTCCCACGACAGTCAGTGGTTGGCTTACGATTCAAACCTCAGAGGAAGCATGAATATTTACAAAATGCCGGCAGCAGGAGGAGAAGCCGTCCAGCTAACTTCCCATCCGAGGGATGACTTTATTCCATGCTGGTCCCCTGATGGAGAGAGAATAGTGTTTCACTCTTTCAGGCAAGGAAATAGGGACATCTACTGCATGACAAAAAACGGAGAGTCTGTTCAGGCTTTGACAGATTATCCGTCTCATGAAAGAAGTCCAGATTGGTCATCAGATGGTTCGAAAGTCATATTTTTCTCGGACAAAACGGGCCGCAATGAGGTGTATGTGATATCAAGTGATGAGACAGGATGGGGAGAGCCGCAACAGTTTACATTCGAGGGAGGGACTTTTCCCAAATGGTCCCCGGTCGGGAATTCTATCGCCTATATTTCAGAAGATAGCTTAAAAATCATTTCATACGATGATGGAAAGACAAGGACTCTCGTAAGGGCTCAAGATATAATCAATTTTCCGAGTCCAAAGTTTTGTGCTTGGTCTTTAGATGGAAAAATAATCTATTACATAGCACAAGATCGACATAGTAATGTCAGCATATGGGCAGTACCTGCTTCGGGGGGAGAACCGGAGCTAAAAATTATTTTCGATGATCCTTTCCAAAGACTTGGACTATTTAACTTTTCCACAGACGGTCAACGGATTTACTTCTCATTACGTATGAATGAGAGCAATGTGTGGATCATGGATTTAGTATTGTGAAATTAACTGACTTTAAAGAAAAATCTCATGATTCATCTGCCTCTGGAAAGAAGCTGACCCGGGGATTCATGAAGTCGAGGATGCGAAAAACCGATTATCATCTTTGCGTGTACAGTAAAAAATTCAAAATGATCTCTTATTAAAATAAGCATTTGAATTGACATTTAATACATAAATACGCATATATGTATTGGAGGCATAAGCAATGAAAAGACTTAATATCACAATAGACGAAGATCTGTACAAAAAAGTCAAGGCCCTGTCCTTCTTCCGCAACGAAAGCATATCTAAAATCATCCGGAAATCTTTGGAAGCCTGGCTTGATAAAAAGATGGGAAAGAAAGAAGAGCTTATCCTTTCCGCCAAGGATGAAAAAGAGATTCTTGAAATCATTTCTTCCGATGAGTTTGTCAACTCAGAAGAGGTGAAAAAAACACTTGGTATATGAGATTCCTATACAGCGGAACCAGTGTACGGTATCTCCAAAAACTTGAAAAGGACATCTCCCGGAAAATCATCGGGGCTGTTGAGAAATTGCCAAAGGAAGGGGACATAATAAAGCTAAAAGGGAAAAAAGTGAAAAACATATACCGTTTGCGAGCAGGTAAATACCGAATCATTTTTTCATGGGAAAAAGATTTAATAAAAGTAGTCAAAATTGATACACGAGGCGACGTGTATAAAAATTAATTTGACAAAACCATGAAATGCCATAAATGTAACACGGATAATCCAGACTCTCAGCGGTTTTGTGGGGAGCGTGGGACTCCACTCCCCTCCTCAAAGGAAATTTCTGTCACAGAAACTCTCGAAACACCGACCGAAGAATTAACCAGAGGAACCACCTTCGTGAATAGATATGAAATCATCGAAGAGCTGGGAAAAGGGGGCATGGGCAAGGTCTACAGAGTTGAAGACAAGAAGACCATCGAACGCTTCAGCAATGAATTGAAAATGGCCCGAAAAATAAGACATAAGAATGTCTGCGCCATGTATGACTTTGCTGGGGTTAAGGATGCAAAGAAGAGGTTGACCAATCTTAAAGACAGATAGAGAAAACAGAAATGAAAATCAAGATTAACAAAAAGAACCGTTCCAGAATTCAAGAATATTCACAATACCGAAAAATATGTCCCCAGACAGAACCAGTGTATCTTGAAATCCTGAGGAGCATGGATGGAGAGAAAAGGTTGAAGACGGCTTTTAAGCTTTACGAAATCGCGCTCAATCTTTCCAGACAGAATGTGCTTGAACAAAACCCGAACATTACAGAAAAAGAATTGAAAAAAATATTGTTTAAAAGGTTCGGATATGGTCCAAGAAGATCTACTAATAAAAGTCCTGGATAGGATCAACCAACTCAATATTTCTTATATGATGACCGGTGGAATAGCCGCAATCTATTATGGAAGGCCCAGACTCACTCATGATTTTGATATCATTGTGGAGATAGATACTCATCAAATTTCAAAACTTGAAGATACCTTTAAGAATGATTTTTATATCAGCATAAATGCCATTCAAGAAGCAATTGATAAACGAAGCATGTTTAACATAATAGATTATGACTCAGGTATTAAAGTTGATTTTTGGTTAATTCAAGAGGATGAATTCGACAGGAAAAGGTTTGAAAGAAAACAGAAACATACTTATGGAAGGAGAGATATTTTCTTCACTTCTCCTGAAGATATTATCCTAATCAAATTACTCTGGTTTAAAGATTCTCAAATGCAAAAACATCGCGATGATGCCAAAGGGGTGTTGGAGATTCAGCAAAACCTGGATATGGACTATCTCAGAGAGTGGGCAAAGAAATTGTCTGTTCAAAACTTACTCGGACATCTAATGAGAGAGGAATAATTAGCAATGAAATGCCCAAAGTGTCATTCTGATAATCCCGATACCCAGCGATTTTGTGGTGAGTGCGGGACTCAAATAATTCCTCAAGAAGAAATCCCTGTCACCAAGATTCTTGAAACTCCCACAGAAGAACTCACCAGAGGCTCTACATTTTTCTTCCTATTGCTTTTTCTTCCAAATACCAAGTCCTTTTTCTCGGGCTTCCTTCTCCAGCTCAAGATAATGTTTTAAATCTTCCGGCAGGTATTCGTGATCGACTCGGGCATATCCTTTTTTTAGTAAAACTTCGTTAAAGCTGACGGACAATCCCTTCCCGTAATAAATCTGGACAAAGGCATTTCCCTTCTCGTCATAGACGATACCCTCTCTCGTATTATCCGTTGTCCAGGTAAAGATCTTCACTGTTTGGCCTTCCAGTTGTCTCTTGGTAAAATCAAAGATCTTGTAGCCGAGGACCTCATTCCGGGGAGGCGCGGCGATTCCGGTGAACCTGGCGACGAAGGAGTCGCCGATTTGAATAAGATCCCCGCTGAGTACCTTTTTAATGACTCCCGTGTTGCAGATGACTGTGATCGGAACCGACAGCACAAACAGAATAACGAATATAAGCCTGAATTTTTTTTCGAACATGATAACCTCCTGTTTTTTAATTTTCAGATTGAATTGAATCCGATAATTGATCAGACCCTGCACAACATTAATATAAAAGGAAACTCCTGGGGATGCCACTTAAATATTCCTGAAAATCTGGTAAGGAAGCTGCACTCTCCATGAAGCCTTAACATTGAGTTGACAAAGGCAGTAAATAATTATAAATCAATACTAATTAATTGAGGGAGAGAGCGAAAAAATGGAAAAACAATTCGTAGATTTATTCGACCAGAAAAAATATGGATTTAACTTCTTCGCCGCCATTGGGCTTTTTCTCGGTAATCGATGGTGGAATGACCTGCGGCAGCCCTATTGTATAAGGGTTTTATTTCTTGAGGAAACGCTCTCGGAAAGTCGGTGTGTGGCCGGCCATCTTTAAAAAGACATCCAAAGGAACCAGCTCAAACTCCGGGCCGAGCTTGTCCAGGATACTCTTTACCCTTTTTACGTTGCTGGATTCACGCACATGCACCAGCAAAAAATACGGCCTCTTGCTGTTAATCGCCGCCAGTTCTTCCAGATCAGCCACAGCCTCCTCTTCAGTCCGGGTGGGTGAAAGATAGTAATCATAGGAGATCAGCGGCTTTCCATCTCTCACAGTGAAGGTAAACGCAGGGGCATAACCGTTCACAAATCCCAGGACATCCGGCATGCCTTTATAATAGGCATCGACTACTTCTCTGGTCAGCTCGGTGTTTCCCTCAACTGTGGCACCTTCGGAATAGTCCATAATCTCGAACACCTTGAGGTCAAGCTGTTTCATGAGCTGCTCTGCCTTTTCGATCAACGATGACAGCTTGTCTGGGGGGACGGCCTTGGGATACATGTATCCGGGCCCTGACAAGCAGCCGATAAAATAATCATTGGGCGTGGCCATGGAATAAAAGAATTCCTGCATGGCTGGCGCCAACCACACGTAGTTCATGATCACTTCCCAGGCATAAGGGATTTCCCCTCTCCCTGGCTTCAACCAGGCGCCGATTCCAAGCCCATCTGTTTGGATACAGGTGATATATACTTTTTTCCCGGGAATGTACTCTTTGCCGGGCACAATGTTGTGATTGTTTGTAAACTCGAAACCAGGAGTAAGCGGGACCTGACAGCTGAAACTCATGTTGGGCAAGGTATGCAAGCCTTCGACGCGGTGTCCGAAACTGGAAGTCAACTTGACATGTTCCCGCTCCAGGTCTTTGGCATACGAGTGCCAACCCATAACCAATGACATGGGTTTCATTTCGCCCAGCAAACGGCGGGCCAAGGCATATTCTTCCGTGTCGGATTCTCTTGTCGATAGATCATTAAAGAAGGCCTTGTTGTATATCCCCCAATCGGCCACTCCGGGCTTCATGACCTTGCCATGCTCACCTCCCATCCAGATGATGAGCTCTTTGTTGCATCTCTTCCAGTACTGGTTATAAGCCCAGGCATAAATTTGAGCATCCGTTTGCCCTGCGAATTTTCCCCGGAAATCCTCGACCGGCTTTAGACCCACTTTCTCAACCAAAGGGATCAGATCTTCACTCACAACCACAGCTCTTTCCAATCCTGCCGCTGTAAAAGCCACAATGAGTGAGGTGCGCACCGATTTATCCCAAACCACATACCCTCTGACATGCTGCTTCAAAGAATTCAAGGCTTGTTCAGCAGTCCTCAATTGCCTGAAAGTGAAATTCTTTTTCTCCTTGTAGAAATCAAAAACCGAAGCTGTGTAGGTAAAAGCCCAGTTCTCCGGATAGATGAAATACAGCCGGGGCGCCCCAAGGTTAGCCACTCCCTGCAAACTTAAAAGAAAGGCCTGTTCAGGGAGGAGGCCATCGATCTCCCAGTTATCTTCAAGCTTCATGAAGTAGGCGTGTTTTGTTCCGGCTCGTTTCAAGACATACCTGATGGGAGGGCCAGTCTTCCGAGTGGACCGTTTGATGGTGTAAGTGAGTGTTTCTTTATCACCGGAAAGTTCATATAAATGGACGGCCCAAATAGGTGCTTTTCCCTGAGAAGCCCTGATGTGACTGCGCTCTTCGAGTTTTAAGACCGAGCCATTCTCTTCCCATAGGGCAATAATTTGCCTGGAGTCTCCCACTGGCTCAGAAAGCCCCATAAAAACATTTGTGGGGAACACGCGGTTTGTGACCGGCACACGGTTGCTCTTCCCCCCTGTCTCTAAAGTCAATCTCTCCTCCAAGCTGCGGCTGGTTCCCCATTTCTGTGTCAGGATGACTATCGTCCCCTTCTGTTGAATCTCCAGCGACAGTGTGCGGTAAAGACCTATTTCCGAGCTTTTCTCGGGAATGAGTGTCCATTTGCCGTCAAATTGTGGGTCTCCCTGACCGAAACCCAAAGCAGGAAGCAAACAGACGATTAAGAACGCATGTGAAAAAAAACGCAGTAAGCATGACATTTGAGTTCTCCCGTTGATGAGGATGAGGTTATGTCAACATATCAAAGCGCCAGGCCCCTGTCAATTTGGCGAGAGGATTTCGAGAGTGGAAAGGATGGACGATAAAATACCGCTATTCTGTAAAAGGTTTTAGTTTTTGACTGGAGCTAGAACGCTTTAGTTTTCTTATCGCTTTTTCCTGGATTTGCCTGATTCTCTCACGCGTAACTTTATATTGCTGCCCGACTTCTTCCAGGGTATGTTCGTTGCCATCCCCCAGCCCAAATCTCATTTTTATAACGTTTGCTTCTCTCTGGGTATGAGTTCTCAATGCTTCCTCAATTTTCTCTCTTAAATTAATATGAATGACTTCATCGGGTGGAGAAAGGATAGCCTTATCTTCGATAAAATCACACAGACGACTTTCCTCTTCTCCTATTGGCGTCTCGAGGGAAAGGGGCACTTGGGCAATTTTCATGATTTTTTGAACTCCACTGACAGACATATCCATCTTTTCTGCAATCTCTTTACGTGTTGGTTCTCTACCTTTTTCCTGGACTAGACTTCTTGACACTCTGTATAACTTATGTATGACTTCGATCATATGCACAGGGATTCTTATCGTCCTTGCCTGATCAGCAATTGCACGTGTTACTGCCTGCCTTATCCACCAATGCGCATAAGTTGAAAATTTAAACCCTCTTTGGTATTCAAATCTATCTACGGCTGTCATCAAGCCTATGTTTCCCTCTTGGATCAAATCAAGAAACTGGACTCCGTAGTTGCTGTATTTCTTGGCTATGGAAACCACGAGTCTTAAGTTAGAGGCGACTAGTTCTTTCTTCGCTCTATCACAGATCTGCCTTCCTTTGGCGATGGTTTGCAGTGTTTTTTTTAATCCCTGTGAATTAAGACCCGTCTCTTTCTTGTATATTCTTAGAAGCTTGTCGATTTTTTTGATCCTAAGTTTCAGCTCTTCTTCCGCCTTCTTGCCCTTAGCTTTAGGGAAAGAGGCTTTCAACTCTTGCTTGCTAGTTTCTAATTCATCTATGATCTTTAGCCATTCACAAAGACTCTCAATAATCTTGTCTCTATATGGAAAGCAGATATTAAGTTCCCTGATGAGGTGGCTCATTTTAATGGTGAGACGCCCACGTCCAAAAGTATATTTCTTTGTTGCAGGGAGTTTTTCTAAATGAGTGCTTATCTTTCTTATTTTATTGATCTTGGCTAGGATCTCCTTTTCTTTCTCAAGTTTTCCCTTTGAGAATTCATCTTCGTTGGAATCGAACACGGCTTGGATAATTTCTTCGTCTTCATTGAATCTTTCTTCCAGTGAAAGAATTTCATTGTGAACAAATCGTGTTTTTGAAAGAGCTTTAATAATTATCTCTTCTCCTCTTTCTATTTGCTTTGCTACATCTATTTCTCCCTCCCTTGTTAGCAGCTGAATGTTACCAATCTCTCTCATGTAGATTAGGACAGGATCAAGTGTTCGCCCCGGGCTCTCGGACGAAACGATAGAGGAGTTTCTTCTTTCATAGTGAACTTCCCTTTGTTTATCGAGAACTTTTATCCCGTGGTCATCCGTTGCCATTTTCAATGCTCCAATTCAAAAAGACCTGAATTGATAATGCTCCTTAAAAATCCTTTAATCGAACAGCCTGATATTTGCAAACAATCAAGAACATAAATCAGGTATTTTTCAGGCAGAATTTTCCTTTCTTTTGACTAGAATGATATGTGTACTTACGAATTTGTGAAGACAAGCGGGAAGGCCAAGCAATCCTCAAATATACTTTATGGCAAAATTTAACTATGATTTTGAATGTCTGAGTGTTCGTTATGAGAAGCGTCTTTTACTCCCGAAACCACCTCAACCGAAACCTCCTCCACCCCCACGGTCATCCCGACGAGGGCGGGCCTCATTGACTCTAAGATTGCTCCCCTTCAAATCTTTGCCATCAAGCCCGGAGATCGCGGACTGGGCTTCGGAACTGTTGGACATCTCCACAAATCCGAATCCCCTCGGATCACCAGTAAATTTGTCTGTGATGATTTTGACAGATGTGACCTGCCCGAAGGCCTCAAAAGCCTTTCGCAAATCTTCTTCAGTGGCCTCTCGCGGTAAATTCCCTACGTAAATATTCATTTCTGACTTCCTTTTAATATTGGACTTTTTAAGGGAGGGTATATTTTTTTCCTCTTGAAATTTTCCCTAATCCCTTGTGATCCCTGCCTATTCTTGTAATCGGACAGGTCTTTTTAATTTCAACTTGAACAATACTATCACAAGTAAAGTTCAAATTCAATTAAATCAGAAAGCAGTAAAGACAATTTAGGATGGAGGGAATTTTCATGATTCAGAGTAATCAGGAGGACTTTTCATTTCAAAAGCATGAAAATACTACCAATCCCGCGTTATTTTTTCAATGCACTAGAGTGTGATACTTCGTTATCTTCAAGAATATCGCATAATGTATATATTTCACTTCATTCACTAAATTCCATCAGGAAAAACAGAAATGGCGTGAAATAATTAATTTAACGCCACTCTTTGAATTCAATGTGGAAATCTTACTTGCTGTTACTCCTTCATATTCATGACTTCTTGTTGTATTTCCCGTCTTGAATTCTTTGAAACCTCCACTCGCACAACTGTTTGAACCTGTTCAGGACGTTCGCAGTGACTCTATTATGGATTTTCTCCCAAATCTTGTTGACTATGTTTATGTTCGGTCTGTGTTCTTTTCCGTAGAAATTGAAACCTACGGCAAGAAAGAGCTGGGCCTGTTCAACTTCCCCTCGTTTGGGAATGGCGGATCTGACATACATGGTGAAAATCCCGATCGGATAGCCTCCACTGCTGTCATACAGTAAATACCGGGCGTTATCGTCTGAAGGACCTGGCAGGTGCTGGAACTTCATGGCATCCAGACTAAAGAGGGGGATAAATTTCAGGCCGAAAAGCCCATTCTTGAATCCAAAGGGGTATTTCTTACGCCCCAGCAAAAAAATCTGAATATGTTCGAGTCGACCGTCCAACCGATCCACGGCTGCGATATGGTTTGGCCAGCATGTGGAATCACCATCCCAAAGGAGTAATTCTTCAAATACATATCGGACAGGAACGTGAATCCCTATCCTGTGGATGTTCAGCACGGAATATTTAGTGACATCTATCCCGATCCGCTGCATGATCCGGTGACTGTAGTCTTCTTTTTCCGCCTCGTTAGAGAACTCGATCAGTGTAGGGATAGCCGGTCTATGAAAGAAGAAAGACTTGATGTCGGACAGAATTCCATAGCTTCGTTCAGGAGGACTTTTCATTTCAAAAGCATGAAAATACTACCAATCCCGTATTATTTTTGCAATTCTGTGAATATTACTTCCAATATTAATTCATACTTTCCTTGAGAGGTAGGATGTTCCATTCTCAAGATCACTTTATTTTTACCAATTTTGGCAAAAGTTTGTATTATTAAGGTATCGTGCCAGTTCAAAAACAGAGTTTCATCATTAACGAAATTACAAGTTGCTTCTAAGAAATTTCCTGTACTTTCAAACCACCAATATCTATATACCTCCACTTTTTTATCCCATCCAAAAATTCCATGTGCTCCTCCCTTTTGTTCTGCTGCTTCTCCTTTTGTCAAAGATGCTGAGTAATCAAAATATACATACCTGTCATCTAGCGCTCTTTTAAACGTTCCAGTTCCAGTACCTGTCGCTACTTCACTGAACTGACTTTTTGGAACTCTGTATTCTAAATTCCAATTTCCTAGTAAAAAATCAAATTTCTCCATCCTTTTTAATTGTTCAGCCATCGATACCTGCTCTTTTGATTATTTATTCTGATCTAAGTTGTTAGCTCCTACTTTTTTTGGATGACAGAGTCAACATAGATACTAATCAATACTACCTTCAAAAAGTGTGACATAACCATACATCTTTTGGAATTAATCTAAGCCTAACGATCGCTATACAGCAGGCTATATTTTGAAAAAAATATAGCTGAGCTGAGCATACTGAACCTTCACCAACGACCAAGCTCACCTGACGCTATGAAGCGCAGCGGAATAGCGGTTGGGTACAGCGCTTTGTTATGTTTCGTTATTATGCTCCACAGTTATGACTACATTTCCCTTTTTGTGTCCTTTTTCAACATACCTGTGAGCCTCGACAATTTGTTCCAACGGATAGCGTCTATCAATGACCGATTTTAACTTTCCCGCCTCCATAAGCTCTTTGAAGAAAACGAGATCGTCAGTCCCTCCATCCATTGCCAGTGCACATATTACCTTCTTGCTACCAAAGAATTTGGTCCTCAACATTTGCATAACCTTTCTCATTTTAAAGCTGGCTAACAGATAGCGTCCTTTTGGCTTCAGGCAGCTTTTAACCTGTGAAAAGGAACTCTTGCCCAATATGTCAAAAATAAGGTCATAGGTCTCACCCTGTGTGGTAAAATCC
>Ga0114920_10001645_pt1 | contig 10342 bp, 8 predicted proteins | sample ChitaG_FD_88683 | JGI IMG/M metagenome (GOLD analysis project Ga0114920, IMG submission 88683) | Deep subsurface microbial communities from South Pacific Ocean to uncover new lineages of life (NeLLi) - Chile_00310 metaG | ecosystem: Environmental > Aquatic > Marine > Oceanic > Sediment ...
GACCTACTTCCACATCATCTATGAGGTCACCATTTCTATATAGTCTGAACTGTAAGAAATTAGTTAGAATAAGATTTGGCAGGGAATTCCGGTATCTCTTGAGTTGCTCGGAGTCTTCAATTTCTCTAAGGTTCGCATCTGGTGATTTGGCTTCGACGTATCCGACAATCTCGCCATTTGCGTCAATACGAAAATCAGGGATTCCCGCTTCTGTCTTTTTGGGTAGGACAAGGACGCTTGCTTCCGCTTGCATCTGGAAAAGTTTAGAACACTCTTCAATGAGACTTTTAAGTGACGAATAGAAGCTTTCTTCTCTAAAATCACCACCTGTATAAATTTTATGGATTTCCTTAAAGTGGACGCTAAGAGCTCTCTCTAATTTAACCTTTTCTGTCTTGTTCATATCTTTTTACCTTGCCTTACTTTGGCCACCGTTTCGGATAATTGTGAAGTCAGAACGGTTCGGAAGAACAAAGTCAGCCGCATATCCACCTGTTATACGCCCCGAACAGAGCACGAAGTGCAGAGTGAGAGTACAACGTGGCAAGGGAGCAACAGCGACCGAAGTGTCGTGAGTAAAAGGCTCTTTTTCTCTCAGTTATTTTCATGTTGACACTTCAATACCTCTTTTATTTCTAAGTATATCCATCATTGCGAGATATGATTCTAGCAGAAGACTAGGCGACCCTCCACATCCCCCAAACGGATAATCCGGAACAGTCTTTTGGATTTCTAGAGTTCTCTCTAGCCTACTTAGACGATAGTCTATGGTCTTTTTTCTCATTTGCAACAATGTATCTTCTTTTATATTGCCTATTGCTGTGAGTTCTGGCTCTCGTAACATAAACCAACTACAACTAAGTCCCGTTTCCCTATCAACTACACAATTACCTATGTTATCTATGTGGACACTCGTTAATGCTGCTGGACATAAATTCCTGCAGTAATTGTAGCCAAATAGTTTGTCTACCTCACTTTTTAAAACCCTGAGTTCCTGCATAGTAACAGAGAGTTCATTGTATTTTTTCTTTGCTTTCCCCGCATATTCCAATTCTCCTATAGATGGAAATATACCATGACCTTTGCAATATTCAACTATTTGGAGGACACCTTTTAAATTCAAACGGGTAGGAACGATAGATACTGCTAGACGTGAATGTCCTAAAGAATCAATCATTGGATAACCTATCGATAGAAGATTCTCTAAAGCTTTATATACCTTTTTTGAACATCCTTTTTTTCCTAGTAATTTATCAAAGGTTATCTCATCGAAACTATCAAGTTTGAGGATTATAGATACACCGTTCTTTAATAGAAAATCAGCGATATCCTTGGTAATTCCTAAGCCATTTGTAAACATCGAAATTTCTATCGACTGTTCACTCAATAATTCTACTAATGGTATAAACTTTGGATCATCAAGTGGTTCTCCACGACCACATATATGCACCCATTGAAGACCTAAATCCTTCTTATCTAATGCTCTTTTGATTTCATGCAGTGCTATTTCTCCCGGCATTGCTAATCCCACTTTTGAATCGCAATATGTGCAACTGTTATGAGAACATTTTGCACTAAGTTGAAGGTCTAATGTTGGTAGATCCCCGTTAAGATAACGTTCAATACACTCATCCATTACAGTTTGAGCCCAAGGTTTGTAGGTTAGTTGTGTACTCATACAGATCCCTTTAATGCGGCTTTTATATTATTCAACTTGTTGAGCGTTTCTTTCTCTTCCTTAGAGACTTTCATTTTATCCCAAATTTTCTTCTGACAGTCAAAAGATGTTCTTCCCACTGTTTCTTTAAAGATTTCTTCTAGTTCTTGCTCTAAATTTTGCTGTGAGGCATATTCTTCTAACAACTTGACCGGACTTTTTCTAACTTCCTGCTTTAGTTGATGATATGTGTTCTTGTATATATCAATTCCAGTTGCTTTAATTTGACCACCGGCAAATGCAGGTGGGCAAATCTCATCGACAAACAACAAAGTTGTTCCATCCTTCTTCTCAAAAATTGTAAATCCCTCACCTATCCTACTCCTAAGCTTCTTGTTTGTTATCCACTCCTCTAGTACAATATGAATGTTAAGTCCATCTAGAAGATGCATCAATATTATCTTTCTATTATCTTTTCCACGTAGTCGCCCAGAACTAGATAACAATATTCGTTCTACATAGCTTCCCCTTTTTCTAGCGTTTACGTTTTCCCGATAGTACCTCATTTCATTGGGTATTTTCCACCACATTTCTTCTAGCATATTACTAACTGCAACAAGTCTGCTATCAGTTTCCCGTGTTGCAGTTATTAGCCATTCGTAATACCAATAATCGTAAATTTTTCCGTCAGCCAACTTCCTGAGAGCGCTTATAGAATCTTGAAGTATTTCATTCCTTACGTTAAAATACTCTTTTTTCTTTACTTCTGCGAAAGCTTCTAGTATCTCGAATTTAAATTTTTGATTGTCCAGCGTTTTTTCAATCTCTGATTTCACTTTCAAAGGTATCGCCCAAGTTATATAACCAAGCATAAGACCAATACCAATTGATAAAAGTATCATTTCAGGCTGGTTTAGGAGATAGAAGAGAAAGCTAGTGACGGTGGTTACAATCGCCTCAAAGACAAGTGCAATTCGCATATCCTCAATTAGCTTATTTGTCCTCATACCCCTCCCTCTCAATTAATAAATTAATGGCACCATGAATTGATGATACTACATATGAAATATCTTCCTCTGCTGGTATACCTGATAGAATATATCCTGACGGCATATTATCATAGATATTACAATTTCTTATAATGATTCGTTTCTTTTCTAGAGCATTTTTAATCGATTCGACACTAATATTTTTGTTTCTTACTCTTATGAGTAGAAAAGAAGTATCTGTATTGACCACGGATATGTGTGGTATTTTTTCTAGCCCCGAAAAGAATAACATCTTTCTACATCTAAAATCTTCACATAATCTCTCGATTTCTTCAGGTAGTTCCAATATTTTTGATGCCGATTGTGCTAATCTGTCCAGCCTGAACGGAGAACAGTTATCAACAACTCTGTTCATGGGATTTATTAAGTACTTGCTACCTATAGCATAACCAATCCTTAGGCCCGCTAGAGCTAACGCTTTTGAAAAACTTCTTGTTACTATCAGGTTGTTGCAATGGTTAACTAGGTCAATATTCGTTCTTCTACAAATTTCAAAATAACACTCATCTAAAATAAGTATGCCATCAAATTTATCAAGAATTTTTCGCGCACTATCTCTTTCTAATAGAATATTCCCTGTTGGATTATTCGGATTTGCTATAAATATTAGTTTTGTTCTATTAGTAATAGAATCAATCAACTTATCAATATCGAGGCAAAAATCTTCGTTTAGAAGAATATTTTTCACTCTACCCTCCATCAACTCTGAAACACTGCGATATGTTGGAAAGGTTGGGACGGGGATGATTATTTCGTCACCCTTTTCAATAAATGTTTTAGCGATTATATCTAGGATCCCGTCAATACCATTGTCTACTATTATTTTATCAGCGGAAATACCAACATATTTAGCTATTCTCTCTCTTGCTTTGGAACATGCGGAATCTGGATATAAGTTAATGAGATTTAATTCTTCAATAATCGCGTCCGGTATACATTGTGGGATTTTTGAATAATTCTCACCAAACGATAACCTTATATAACCTGGCGTTGGACGCTCCCAATTAATATTCCTCATGTTTTTCACAGCTTTTCTTTCGAGTTCCATTTTTACGTCACCCACCTCCATCACTTATACTATAATTTTTCATATAACTCTCAATTCTAGAGTAATTCCTATCAATGTTGACCTCCATGGAACAACCGCCGCACAAACCACAACCGCCTGTTCTCTGTTTATGTGGCTCTACATGAAATTTCCTCATTATTTTTACCGCATGCCAAGAAACATTCATAAAACGGAGGGGACTTAAAGGCGGTTTGTTTGCAAAAACTGCCCCTTTAAGGGGTTTAAAAGGAAGTGGGTTTGTCATAACCCCCAGTTGTGCAAGGTACTCAACCCCCTTTAATAATGATTGATCAGAGTCTAGGCCCACGATTAATGCACCATATGTGCACAATCCCAATTTTCTTGAATATTCGTATGCTCTCCAATAATCTTCTCGAGGTATCATTTGCGCCTTAGATGGGCAGATTTCTTTCCTTTTATTTTCGTCAAACACCTCGAAATTAGAATTGTATGATGTGAGACCTGCCTCTTTTAGTTGATCAAACAAATCCAAATCTGTAGGTGGCGACGCTTCAATTTCTATCGGTATATGTGGTAATTTATCCCTAATTGCTTGAACATACTCTATATATAATTCAACCCCCCTATTGATATCGCCGGTATTTCCTCCCGTCAATGTTACTGTAGTATTTTTTTCTTGATAAGCATCAGATGCCACCCGAGCATAGTCTTCTGGTAGAATATTCTTTTCTTTTTGTTCTAAACTGCAAAACTTACAGGGTTTCATTTTTGGATAGAAATATATACAATCCTGTCGTTTATTAATCACCGGTACTGTTCCCATAAGATTTCCAAGTTCATACTGAAAAACAGTATTTTTCCTTATCCCAGGTTTAACCTCTTCATTATACCAACTAGGAGGAGGGATTATATTCACTTTCATTAATCTTTTGCCATATATAGTTAATATCCATTCTTCCCCATCATATGTCAACCCAACTGGAATCTCCTCAATTGAACCTATCCATTCAAGGAATGCAACTGTGCGTAAATCCAAACCAACCTCGATACCAAAATTCATGCTTAATCCAATATGTCCTGTTCGCCATTCGTCCATATACGCAAGAGTATTGTCTAGTTTATGGTCTATACCTATCCCACAGCAATTAATAAAAGCGTTAATTTTTATTGCATCAATCGGGATAGGATCATTAGGATTTATATCTAGTTGCGATAGATATTCATTGATTATGTTTCTTCTTTTCATATTAAATCCAAGAGGCCGCTTATTTTCGTTCTATTTTCTCGATCTTCATGATAGCTTTCAGGTATACCCTCCCATAACATTTCTCCTTTAAGCCTTTTGCTCACGATTGCGTATAACGTTTCCAGTAAAAAAGAAGTTTTACGAAGCAAAATTTTGGGTGAGTGCCATTAGGCACGAACCTCTTATGCTGTGTTAGGCGACCAGAAAGGCGAGCCACAATAGTGGCGTAGCGTTTTGCTTGGCGGTTCCATATTATTAGCCCTCCTCTAACCGTCTTACAGGGATTTGCGTAATAACAAATCTTGTAGGAAAATCTTTCTTAACTTCTCTCTTATCGTACCCCGCTTCTGCAATAACTAACATAGGTATTTCGATAGGATAATTTCTCCTGCTAATAAATTCGTTCAAATCTTCCATTGCTTCCTCTATTCCTCGTTTTTCGCCTTCCACAGGTATTGGTATTTTTATTTTCAAGTTTTGTCCAAATATCTTTAAGGAAATATTAATCCATAACACACTATCAGGTCTATCAAACTTATGAACATCTTTTGGATCTAAAGACAAAGTAATATCAGCTTTGCCTATTTTTACTCCCTTGGTATCTTTAAACCTCAGAAGAGCGTTATATATTTTATCCTCTCTAACTTCCGGCATTTTAACTCTCCTCCTCGATGCCTTTAAGAAAAATAGGACGGAGAACATCTAACGTTCGTTTGATATCATTTATTTTAATGCCTTTCGGAAAGTCTGCCTCGCCTTTTAGGAAATTGAGCAATTTTATTCCAGATTCTCTAAGATAACCTAAACTTCTTTCTTTCATTTTACGTACATATTCTTCTAATTCAGGTATCGTTTTCTCTTCCAGTCCTGAAATATCACTCAGAGCTTCGGGGATGTCTTCCTCTAATGATTTTAGAATGAATAAATATATTTTTAATTCGTCTATTAACCTTCTTTTCCTCTCAGCACAATTTTTTTCCATTTCTTCGATAATTTTGTGTGCTTCTGAATATGCTTTCTCCTCTATTTTTTGTTTAATCTCTTCTTCCAAAATTCCGAAATTATCCATGATGTCACTAATCTTTCTACTTAGTGTATTCAAATTCCTATAAAGATCCTCAAATGGGAGACTATATTCAATCAATATTCCGAATTTAGTTAGGTAATCAATATTTGAAATTATCTCTTCCGCTTCTTTCAAAAAGCTGACATCTTCTAAAACTTCTGTTAGAAGTTTATGTTTAAATTGCTCATTAATTTCCTTCTCAATAATCTCTTTAATCCCTGATTCAGCGTCTATAATGTCTCGGAGTTTTTGTTCAATTTCATCTGGAATATTTCCGAGCCCATTCTCTATAAATTGTTCTTCAATCAAGATATTCGTGAGTTTATTATCAATATTTCTAATATCTTTAAAAAGGCTGATTATACTATTGACTAGTTCCGTGTTATCTAGGACCTTTTCTGGTATTTTTTCAATATCTACCCCAATCCCTTTTAATTTCTCTTTATTTTTGTGCCTTATCGGATTAATTACAGCATCTTTTACACTATCTATGTGTTTTTTAACTTTATCTTCAGACCAATCGCTAATTGTTGTAGAAACCTTTTTTCTCTCGTTTGGTGATAAACTCTTTGACTTTTCTACTATTTCATCCACTCGTGATAGAATCTCCTCCGCAGTCCAGATTTTCCTATTAATTATCTCACCGATATCCTGTGCCATTTACTTCCCTCCTTTTATTTGAGATAGTTTTTCTTCTAGTTCTTCCAACTTACTCTCTAATTCAGCCAACTTTACAGAGATTGCGTCCAAATACTCTTTTCTTTCTCTTGCTTTTTCTTCTATTTCCTCTAACTCAAGTGTATCATCCATCTTTACTTGCTCATCGATTACGCTCTTCATATCTTTTTTCTTTAGTACAAGAAATTTTATTGCCTTTTTGTATTCCAAAAAATTACTCTCTAAATTTTCTGCTGATTCTTGTAGCTCTTCCAATGCTCTTTTAGCATTGTTATTCGAATTACTCAATTCCCTAATATCACTATCAATTTCTTCCATATTCTCAGCAAGAAGGACAGTAATAGATTTGACAAGTGGAGAGGTGTTACGAGATTTGTTAAGTATTTCCAAAAGTTTCTCAAATGAGGGAAGAGATTTAACTAACATTTCATAATTCCTAAAATCTATCCCACTTGAACCAAAATTACCTGCCGTTCTTTCCAATTCCTTGCACTCCTTTAGAGTGGGAATTATATCGTTCTGTAGTTTTACTGACAGATCTGCTATTTTCTCTTCCTCTACATCAAATTCTCCTCTTGTTATTCTCCAAAGTGCCTCCAGCAACCTGGTTATATCTTCATCTTGGTGCAATCTCAGGAAATTATTGAGAGGAAGGATGCGTGCTAATTCCTCTATTTTATTTATCTCTTCACTACGCCAATAAATCCTTAATTTTTCAATACATTCTGTATCTCTTATTCTGGCACCTTTTGCATGATATGCCAATAAACGGTCTGGCAACCTTGTATGCCCTCCTTTACCGGGAGCTTCTCTACCGGAAATTAAATACCGGAGATCACCTATGCCTTTACCTTCTCTGCCACCTTTAAAAAGTTCTCTAAGGTCTGCTATAAGAAGTCTCTCTTCTAGTTTTAAGCTAGAAAATGCTAAGGCAACCCCGTTCACCGCTATTGTTCTATATCCTATTTGGGTTCTTCCCCACACAGTATCAGCATCTGGTGGGTTCCCTTTGTAAATTGTTTTGGGTTTAGTGAGGCCATCCTTTATAGTATCGTCTATAGCTTTTTCATATATTTCGGTTTTTCGTGAGAGAAGAATATCTTCTTTATCTTCCCTGAAATCCCTTAGACTTTCTTCTAAATTTCCAGGGATAGTGTCGAGTTCCCCGGAGGCACTCAATAAAAAGTCTGTTAGCAAATGTGGAAGAGGGATAACTTTCAGTTTACCACTTTCTTCTAGCCATTTGAAAAGAGGTTTCTTTTCCTCTTTCTTTAAATCTTCCCCATGGGGTAGAAGGCATAAAACACCTTTACCATCTGGCAAAGACAACGTGAGGAATTCATCTGTCTCAAAGTATGCTATAAAGTCCCTTGCCGAAGCAAAGAAAAGGATTGTTATGTTTCCTTCTGTCCATTTCCATAAAGGTCTGTCTCGTCCTTCCCATTTTTTCTTCATATTATCTGGCACATGCTCTTTCACTATTGGATTCATTGTTGGAAACGGAAATGCTCCTCTGATTTCATCTACCGAGAGTGATAATCCTTGCCCAATTTCTCTCCGTTCCCACAAAGTTCCAATGGTTCCATGCATTGCTGCATGTTCTTCTTTACTTCTTTCATATAGACTAAGTATCTCTCCAAACCTCTTCGAGAGCTCGGGGCTTCCATGCTCGTATTCAAGAAAATGGTCCAATACAAGACAAAATAATTCCGGTAAATCTCTTTCATCGATATACGTAAGCCATCCATCATCAGATAGAGCACGCACTGTCTTTTTGAAATATTCTGATATAAGTATTGCATTATCATTACCCATTTTAAACGCTTCTACAAGTCTCTCAGCAAGTTCTCCTGTTTGTAGTTTCTCGGCGTCAATAATATATCGTCTCCCTCCCTCACAAGTTATAGGGTCAAGTTTAAGCAGGAATGGTATCTTAGAAGGACTTATCTTATCTGTAACTGCTGCCGGCACTTCTGTTGGCGGTTGACCAATAGAATCAAGTTCCCCTTTTATAACCCGGGAAGCCTTAGCTGTATCTTGGAAGTATTCACTCTCTAATTTTTCAAGAACTTTTACCGTCTTAAAGAGTTGCCTAGCCTTCCCTCTGGAAAGCCACCAGGAAGCATTACTTTTTCCCGCATTTTTAATTAGATTTTCTCGTACATATTTTACATCTGCAGGTGGTAGTACTATTCTTTTAACTCTATCTCTATCCGCGCCACCAAGTTCGTATATTCCGGCGGGTGCAAATGCCAAAAATTTAAGATGGGTTTTGCTTTCAAGCGACTCTCTCAGGGGCGATCGGTCTTTTGTTTGAACAATTTCTTGGAGATTCCCATATTGGCCTTCTAATTCATCCACAAGCAAAATAATTTTAGAGTTTTCTGAAACATTTCCGGAAAATTTCTCGAAGACTCTTTCTATGACTTCGGGGGAGTCTCTTATTATTTTTCCTCGTGGATCTATTATATTTTTTACTTCAGAGGAGTTCCCCAGGGACAAATATTCCTTTATTTTTGTAATTTTATTCTCAATTAAAGAATATACTTCCCCTGATGTCCATAGGCGATCCTCCGTAATTACTTCTCTAAATAAGTCTTCTGCTAAGAAATATAAGGGTATAATTTCCCTTTCAATTGAACATCTGTGGATATGGTAGAGAAACTGAGTTTTGCCAACACCATAGGTTCCCAAAACAGCATATGCAAGATATTTTAGCGGTTTATCATCTCTGCAATAATCTAATATTTCCTGAACTTCCTTATCTTTTATCTCATGTTCTTTAGAGAGATATTCCCACTTTGTGTTATAATCTGCTACTAGCATTTTCTCAACCTCCTGTTTTTATGTATAGACCGCCAAGCAAAATGTCGCCTAACTTGTTCATATACGCAATGCGGATATACTCTCATGTTAGGATGATATCTGCGTTGCAGATATACTACTTTTGGATACAATGATCATCTCCTTCCCTCTTTTATTGTATCTAAGTACTTCCTACTCACAAAAGCATGAGTCTTTGTTGTCTTTGAATACTTGGGGCCTGGTAATTCTTGGATATATCTTAAGTCTATTTCATTTTCCAAAAGATAAGTGGCAAAGCTGTGCCTTGAAGCATTCAAAGACACTTCTGAAAGAATTGTATACCGGTCTTTCCTCCCTTTTGAAGCTTTTATGTAAATTAATTTTCTTTGGCTTCTTCGCCTCACTCATCCAAGAAATATCCAGCTGGTTTTTTGAGGACTTTGGCAATTTTGACCAGAGTTTTTATAGATGGTAGTGATGCCCCGGTCTCATAACCAGAAATGCCTTTCTGTTTGCCATTAATCTTGTCGGCAAGCTGAGTTTGGGTTAGATCAAATTCTATGCGGGTTAACTTTGTGTTTTTGCCAAATTTTCTTACCTCTATTCGCTTTCTCATTGTGGAGAAGAGCTCGAGAAAACACTTGCCAGACTATACCCCTTGCGGTGTCATTTCCTCACAAGAGAACCATTGTCCTATATACTTCACGCTAATAGATAGTATATATCTTTTTATGATAAAGGCAAGGTTTTTCTGTTATGAAAGGTGCAGAAGGTAAGAAAATACCGGGACAAAAGATTCAAACCCTTGCCC
>Ga0114920_10001648_pt1 | contig 10340 bp, 9 predicted proteins | sample ChitaG_FD_88683 | JGI IMG/M metagenome (GOLD analysis project Ga0114920, IMG submission 88683) | Deep subsurface microbial communities from South Pacific Ocean to uncover new lineages of life (NeLLi) - Chile_00310 metaG | ecosystem: Environmental > Aquatic > Marine > Oceanic > Sediment ...
GACTGCATTAACATCATCACTTGAGTTTGCTACACCATCACTCACCAACTTCTCACCAATTTCCTTAGTCTTCTTGAGGAAATTAACAGCAAATTCTGCACCAAGCGTATCCATTTTCTTTAAACTATTAAAATGGTTTGCCAAAGCATCTCCTTTCTTAGGATTCATAAGTAGTGATTTCCATGGAGCAAATCCCTCGGGTAGAGGCCCTATCTTCGCATCTGTCTTTTTCTTCCATTTATCCTCAATAATAAAATACTCCTGCTTTCTAAAATTATAAATACCAACAGGGCGATTCCTTTCATATTTCAGGAAACCGTCTTTTTGAGAACCATCAGCATACTGTCCACCCAGTACATTTTGCTTAACCATTTTATCAACGAGTTTACTCTTTAAGGTTTTATCACCAAGATGTGTTCGCATAACCTTTAATATACATTGAAAAACATCTATACCGACATAATCAATGAGTTGGAAAATACCCATGGGTCTCACAAGGAAATCCTGAGTGATTCTATTCATAATATAGATAGCACCTGGATACCGGTGTTTTCCTTTTAACCTTTCTACTTCACTTATCGCATAAAGACCATCGCGTATAAAATGACCATTACCAATAAATCCAGATATGTCATTGGCAGGTACTAATTTTTTGCCCAAACGTTTACCTATTTCTTGACCGATATTTTTTAACTCTTCGATAGTGGTCTTCGCACTTATTACTTCAACCAAACGTTGCACTACTGGTGGATTGTAAAAATGGTAACCTATTAACCTACCATCAAGTCCTGCTTTATCATCAAGATAAGAAATAGGGATACTCGATGTATTAGTCAAGAACAATGTATCATTTGAACATAATTTCTTTAATTTTTTATAGACCTTAATTTTTATCTTTTCATTCTCAACGATTGCCTCAAAAATCAAATGGGCATCTTTAACTATATTTAAATTCGTAGTGAAATTCAATACGGCAGACGATGCATCAACAAATGCATTAATAATGTCAGCATTTTCTACTAAGTCTTTCCGATCTTCATATATTTTTCTTAATAGCACAGTAGATTTTTCTGCCCGTTTTACAAGTTGCGCTTTCATATAACTACGTAACCCATCTAATGCATTTTCACTAATATCAATAAGACTGAGTCGATATATTTTATCCTTATTCTCTGGTTTTAATTTCAATCTTGCCATCTCCTGGGCAATCATAACACCGATACCACTGCCCATCTTTCCCGCAGCACCAATTATAGCTACATTTTCTAATCTACCATCTAATGTCATCAAAAACCCCCTCTTAAAGCAAATCTCAAATTCCAAGCACCAAAATCCAAATAATTTCCAAATCACAATATCTAAACATTTTTTTGTTTGTCATTTGGAATTTGGGTCTTTGAAATTTGTTTGCCATTTGGAATTTGTAATTTGGAATTTAACTATTTATCCCATTTGGGCTTCCGTTTTTCTAAAAATGCCTTCATGCCTTCTTTTGCCTCATCAGTGGAGAAAAGAATGCTAAAGGCTTCCATTTCATAAGAACTTGCAGTTGTAAGATTAGCATCAATACCACGATTAATGACTGTCTTAGCTAAACGTACTGCAGTAGGACCAACATCAATAATTTTATGTGCGATATTCTTTGCTTCCTCAATTATCTTATCTGAAGCTACAACCTTGTTAACAAGACCAATCCTCATTGCCTCCTGGGCATCAATCAAATCGCCAGTAAATATCATCTCTTTTGCCTTGCCAACACCGACCAGCCTTGCCAGACGCTGGGTTCCTGCATGTCCAGGGATCAATCCAAGTTTTACTTCAGGCTGACCAAATTTAGCCTTTTCTGAGGCAATCCTTATATCACATGCCATGGCAAGCTCACAGCCAGAACCCAAAGCATAGCCATTCACTGCCGCTATAACAGGTTTTTCAATATTCTCTATATACGATAAAACACGCTGACCAATCTGGCTATACTCCCTTGCCTTTAGAGAATCCATCTCAGCCAATCGTGAGATATCAGAACCTGATACAAAAGATTTGCCTTCGCCAGTGATAATTATCACCAAAATATCCTTATTATCATTAAATTCTTTCACTGCTTTTTCAATCTCAAGAATTGTTTCAACATTAACTGCGTTGAGAACATCAGGACGATTAATCTTCACAATTCCTATTTTGCCATCAGTTTCGTTAATTATATTTTTATAAGCCATTTATGCCTCCTTTTTATGTACACAGATTACACAAAATAATAATACAGCACAGAATACTCAGAAAATAAATATTACCTCTCCATTTTTTTTGCAACAAATTATTATAAAATTTCAATTCCTCTGGACCATTTCTACGCAGTTTTCAGGACATACATCAGTACAAAGTCCACAGCCATAGCAATTGTCTCTAATTACGACCAACTCATCATTCGCCAATTTTCTGGCATTGAAATAACAAACCTCTACGCACTCACCACAATTACTACATTTATCTTCATCTGTCTTCTCAATAAACTTTCCCTTATCACATTTCTCATTGGGCTCCAAAAAATATTCACAACAGTCATCACAGCAAAAACATATACCGTCAATCTCTGACATATTTTCTAAATTCCTGAAAGGTCTGGTTACTAAATGATTTTCCTTTGTTTCCTGAAAGATTTTTTGCACCTCAGATAAGGAAACATTTTTAGTTCCCGAACCTCCAGAGGAACTTCTTTTTTGAAAATCCAGGCATAGATCTATACGTGAACGTGCACACTGCCCACGTCGCTCGCGACATCCACAGTTTGACACCCAGAATTGCTCACGATTCCTAACCAGCTGCCACGCCTCATCCCGTGTACAAACATAATGCATGCATTGATCCTGTTTTTCCATTATTACTTCTTGTCCTTATCTTTTTTCTTCTCAAGATAATTTTTAATCGCTTTGTGAAGTGCATCAGCACCCAGATTTGAACAGTGTAACTTTTGAGGTGGCAATCCGTCAAGTTCACCAACAACCATCTTATTAGTAACCTTCATCGCCTCTTCGATTGTCTTTCCCTTAGCCAATTCGCTGACCATGCTTGATACAGCAATAGCAGCACCACAACCAAATGTTTTGAATTTAACATCCTTTATTTTATTATTCTCTACTTTAATGTAAAAGGTCATCAGATCACCACACACTGGATTACCAACCTCACCTATACCATCTGCGTCCTTAATCTCACCAACATTCCTTGGATGCATAAAATGGTCCATTACTTTCTTACTGTACATATATTGTACCTCCTATTATAGTTAAATGTATAACTAGTCATTTATCAAGATTTCTAATTCCACTATCGGTTTCAGGGCATCAACCTGTTCGCCTTCTTTATAGTTAATCTTTTTAACAACGCCATCGCGTGGTGCGCGTAATTCATTCTGCATCTTCATTGCCTCAACTATTGCCAACGTTGTACCTGCAGCAACCTTATCTCCTTTTGCAACAGGTATTTTAACCAACAATCCAGGCATTGGTGAAGCTACACTATTACCTTTTTGTAGTACTGGCCCCCTGGCACTGACTGCCTTCTCTTTCTCCAATTCAAGCACACAATACTCACCATCAACGACTAAATGTATCTTGCCCTTATCTTCAACAAAATAAATACTACAAAGTTTATTATCTAATTTGAACGAAAAAGCATTTTGCTGCACTGCAAAGTCTGTAACTTCGTACGTGGTATTATCAACTACTGTTGTATAATTACCACCACTCTTTTCTATTTTAATGGTATATGTTTTATTTAAATGTAGAAATTTATATTCCATAATAAGCAAATACCTAAAAGTCCAAAATACCTAAACCCAGCCCGTTTGTAACGGGTCTGGGTAAATTCCAATATCCAATTTTCTTTTTTATTTTTAAGTTTAGAATTTTGGTCATTAGAAATTGTTTGTAATTTGGGATTTGTAATTTGGAACTTATCTTTAGTGTCTGCATATTTCCCAATGTCCGAGTTCTTGCCAGGGCGTGGTTTCTGTACGAGAATCTCTCATTTGTAAAGAAACCCCTGCCTTTGTTCTCCCTTTCTTTTCTAAACTTATTAATGCTGCTGCAATTAAGGCATTGTGTATCTTATCATGTTTTGGAACCAAATCAGATTCATTTTCGTCAATAAAATGAGTGTGATAATTGCCATTAATAAATTCCTTTGTGTTCATGATACGTTTCAAAAATCCGACATTCGTTTTTATACCTAAAATAATATAATTTTTTAAGGCATTAGACATACGGGCAATTGACATTTGCCTTGTTTCTGCCCAGGTAATCAGCTTTGAAAGAATCGGATCATAATGTGGAGGAACATCCCAACCTTGATATATTCCTGAATCCACCCTCACACCTGGCCCATTTGGCTCAAGCAAGAATAGAATCCCACCTGGGGACGGTAAGAAACTGTTTTCAGGATCCTCGGCATATATTCTCGATTCTATTGCATGGCCGTGCTGTGATATTTCATCTTGTTTAAACTCTATTTTCATACCAGCTGCAATCATAATTTGCTGACGGACCAAATCAACACCGGTTACCATCTCTGTTATTGGATGCTCAACCTGAATACGTGCATTAACCTCGAGAAAAAAGAAATTCTTATCCTGATCAAGTAAAAATTCAACTGTTCCAGCATTGGTATAATCAGCAGCGTCAATCACCTTTTTTGCAGTATCACCCATCTTGGTGCGTAAAACCTCGTCCAGAACAGGCGATGGTGTTTCTTCAATAATCTTCTGATGTCTACGCTGGATTGAACACTCACGTTCATACAGATGTACTACATTACCAAAATGATCCCTTAAGACCTGAAACTCAATGTGGTGTGGCTTATCAATATACTTCTCCAGATATACAGTATCATCACCAAAGGCACTCTTTGCCTCTCTCTGCCCAGCCGCAATGCTGGCCTCAAGTTCTTTCTCACTGCGCACAATCCTCATACCTTTACCACCACCGCCCATAGAGGCCTTAATAATAACTGGATATCCAACTTCCGCTGCCATCTTTTTAAAACTACCTAACTCTATACTAACACCTTCCATTCCAGGAATAATCGGCACACCTGCAGCTTTAACTGTATTACGTGATGCGACTTTATCACCAACGAGTGCTAATGCCTCAGAACCTGGACCAATAAACACTATGCTGGCGTCTTCACAGGCTTTGGCAAATTGTGCATTCTCAGCCAAGAATCCATAACCAGGATGAACTGCCTGTGCACCGGTCTTCTTAGCCACATCAATAATTTTTTCAATATTTAAATAACTTGCCTGTGGTGCTGGATCACCAATACAGACTGTTTCATCCATAAACCGCAAGTGGTAAGAACTCTTATCTACAGTTGAATATACACCTACGGTTGAAATACCGAGTTCCCGGCATGCCTTAGCAACCCGGATAGCAATCTCACCACGATTAGCAATTAGAATTTTTTTAAACATTTTTTTGTTTGTCATTTGGTATTTGTAATTTGGAATTTAACTATTTGTTCCATCTGGGTCGTCGTTTTTCCAAGAATGCATTCATGCCTTCCTGTCCCTCTTCAGATATGCGCAGCTGTGCAATAACCTCAGCAGTATACTTTTTAGCTTCGTTAATAGACATTTCAGATACTTTTCTCAATAGCTCTTTACAACTCTTAATCGCCTCAGGACCGCTGGATATCAATTTACTGACAAGCTCGTCAATAAACTTATCAATTTCTTCTATTTCTATAACAGCATTTATGAGTCCGGCATTATATGCCTTATTCGCAGTCAACCTTTCTCCAGTTAAAAAGAACTCGCGGCATTTACCCTCACCACATTTTTTTATAACATAAGGAGAAATACATGCGGGAATCAATCCGAGTTTCACCTCACTAAAACTAAACTTCGCTTTTGTCACAGCAATTGCAATATCACACACTGCAACAAGCCCGGTGCCACCACCAATTGCTGCGCCATTAACCCTGGCAATGGTTGGTTTTGGTGATGCATAGATTTTATAAAGCATATCAGCGAGTTCCAAAGATTCCTTTAGGTTATCTTCATAAGAATAATCTTTTACCCTGCGCATCCAGTTTAAGTCAGCACCAGCACAGAAAGATTTCCCTTTACCAGTTACAACTACGACCCTGATGTCAGGATTTCTTGCGATATCATCAAAGACCATACTAAGCTCTTTAATCATAATATCATTAAAAGCATTATGAACCTCAGGACGATTGAACGTAACCCTGGCTATTTTGTTTTCAATATCATACAAAATTGTTTGCAGTTTATCTTTCAACATAAACGTCACCCATCGGTTAAACTCCTATACCTTTTTTTATCTGTGTAATCTGTGTTTTGGAATTTGTTACTGGAGCTATTCGCCTTTCGTCTTTGTCTTAATTGGCTCAACCAACATTATCCAAGCAGCTTTTTTCGCACGCGAGCGATGTCTTGTTCCTCTTTTTACAAGAAAACCTTCATTTTCCTTAAGTTCAATAGATCCTTCATCTGTATCAATATTTATTTTTCCCTTAAGCACCAGGAAAAATTCATCTTCATTTCTATGTGTATGCCATTTATATTCACCTTTGATCTTGGCAATCCTGAGCGCAGTATGATTTATATAGGCGATATCTTTGGGTTGCCACGGATCCTGTACTTCCTTTATTAAATCTTTAAGATTTACTTTTTTCATTTAACCCCCTTTTAAGAAAATACCTAAAAGTCCAAAATACCTAAATACCTAAAGTTCATTTTAAACATTTGTAGATAATTGTCGATAGGATCTTTATAAACTCAATACACTCACCGAGATGAGGCATAGTTATTCGTTTCTCGGTATGGCAACCGTATGGTATTACGGCATCGTTATACGACAAAGAATAAAAAACCATAAACGTCAAACGAACAACGATACGGGCAGCGATGCCATACAACTTACAATAAAAAACATATATTATATTCGGGTTTAGGCATTTATCCGCCTTAGGCGGATTACATTCGAAACACCCCGAATTTATGGTCTGGTATTGAAGCATTAAGAGACATAGAAATAGCAAGGCCAAGTATTTCTCTTGTGTCCAAAGGATCTATGATACCGTCATCCCAGAGTCGGGCAGTTGAATAATAAACGCTCGATTCATTCCCATATTTTACTAATATAGGTTTTCTTATCTCTTCAATCTCTTCTTTTGTTGGCTTTTTACCTTGTTTAATCAATGCTCTAACCTTTATATCTGTTAATACGCCAGCTGCTTGTTCACCACCCATTACACAAATTTTAGAAGTAGGCCACATCCATAACATTCTGGGATCATAGGCTCGACCGCACATTCCATAATTACCAGCACCATAAGAACCGCCAATAATAATTGTGAATTTTGGAACCTGTGCATTTGCTACAGCATGAACCAGTTTTGCGCCATCCTTAGCAATACCTTGATGTTCATATCTTTTACCAACAATAAAGCCTGTTATATTCTGCAAAAATAGAATTGGTATTTTTCTAACCGAACACATCGTTACAAAATGAGCACCTTTTTGAGAAGATTCAGAAAACAGAACACCATTGTTTGCCAATATGCCAACTGGATAACCCATAATCCGTGCAAAACCGCAGACCAAAGTTGAACCATAAAGCTCTTTAAATTCGTGGAATTCACTACGGTCAACAATACGAGCAATAATCTCTCTCATATCAAATGATTTTTTTAGGTCCTTTGGTATAATTCCATATAATTCATTCGGATCATATGCTGGGTCCTCAGATTCGCTTCTTTCCAAAGGATATTTTGGATACGATCCAAGGTTTTTAACAATATTTCTTGTTATCTCAATGGCATGTTCATCACTAACTGCATAGTGATCAGCAACACCGGATATTCGGCAATGAACATCAGCACCACCAAGTTCTTCTTCAGTTACAACCTCGCCAGTTGCTGCTTTTACTAAAGGAGGACCGCCAATATAAATTGTCCCTGGTCCCTTTACAATCACCACTTCATCACTCATAGCCGGTTGATAAGCACCACCTGCCGTGCAAAACCCCAATACCACTGAAATCTGTGGGATATTGTTTGCAGACATTTGTGCCTGATTAAAAAATATCCTGCCAAAATGGAATTTATCAGGAAACGTTCCAACCTGAAGCGGTAAAAATATACCACCGGAATCAACAAGGTATATACAGGGTAATCTATTCTCCATGGCGATTTCCTGAGCACGTATATGTTTCTTTATTGTTTCGGGAACATATGTGCCACCTTTTACTGTAGCATCATGGGCAATAATCATTACTTCTCGATTATGAACCACACCAATTCCAGTTATGATCGCAGCACCTGGATGTCCGTTGTTGTACATATCCCAGGCAGCCAATGGACTCAGCTCTAAAAATGGTGTATCTGGGTCAAGAAGTAATCCCAATCTTTTCCTAACAAAAAGTTTACACCTTTTCGTGTGTTTTTTATGCATATATTCGGGTCCACCCTTTTTTACTGATGATAGACGTTCTTTTAAAATTTGTACAGCCTTTCCCATGGCCGATTTGTTCTCTTTAAACGCCGGACTATTTGTGTCTATTTTTGATTCAATTTTATACATATTTCCTTTTAAATCTCAAATTCCAAGCACCAAACCCCAAACAATATCAAAATTCTAATAAATAAATTTTTCAATCTTTTTATTTGTTATTTGGGATTTGTGGTTTGGGATTTAAATAAGTGTTGCCTTGTATCCATAACAGATTATTCCAGTATGACCTTCTGAATACAATTTCCTGAAGACAAGCTTCACTTTTTTACCAATCTCGAGATCTTCTGGTTTGCAATCGACTACCTGTGTAGTAATTTTCACACCATTATCCATTTCCACTATAGCAATGCTATATGGAACCTGTGTAGCAAACTGAGCAGGTGCAACCCTGATAGTAGTATATGTTACGATCTTTCCATTGTCAGATAATTTTGTTTTATCAAATTCCCTAGAGCCACACCCAGAACAGACTAAACGCGGTGGGAATAAAACCTTACCACACTTCTTACACTTTGCAGCTTCAAGTCTGTATCTTTGAGGCATCTCTCTTCTATATCCTGGTGATGGCATAAAACCTCCTTCTTAAAAGCAAATACCTAAAAATCCAAAAATCCAAAATACCTAAAGAAAAATACCGAACAAATTTTAGGCATTTAGGTATTTAGGCATTTATATTAGTTTGAATATATGTGTGACTGATGATGCCCCTGAACCACCCATATTCTGAGCCAAACCGATCTTAGCATTCTTAACCTGTCGTTTACCAGCATTTCCTCTTAATTGTTCGACAACCTCGACAACCTGTGCAATGCCCGTAGCCCCTACAGGATGCCCCTTTGATTTTAAACCACCGGATGGATTCACAGGAATCTTTCCTTCCAATGATGTCTTGCCTTTTTCAGTAAACGGACCACCCTGGCCTTTCTTTACAAAACCAAGTTCTTCGATAATACAGATCTCAGCAATAGAAAAACAATCATGCACCTCAGCAAAACTCACATCAGATGATTTTATTCCTGCCATTTTGTAGGCGGATTCAGAAGAATCCTTAACTGCTTTCAAAGTAGTAATATCATCACGCCCGTGCAATGCAATTGCATCTGTCGCGGCACCAGAACCTAATATTTTTATTACCGACTTATTCAATTTCTTGGCTAAATCCAGGGATGCTAATATTACACAAGCTGCACCATCAGACACTGGAGAACTATCAAGAACTGTAAGTGGGTCAGCAACTAGTGTAGCATTAATTACCTGGTCAATTGTAACTTCTTTTGGAAATTGTGCATTGGGATTAAAAGATCCATTGTGGTGATTCTTTACTGATACAGCAGCAAGTTGCTTTCTTGTAGTACCATAACGATGCATATGCGCTTTTGCAATCATTGCATAAAGACCGGGGAAAGTAATACCATGATACACTTCATAGTCCTGATCAGCTGCACTGGCAAGTGCATAAGTCACATCAGCACCATCAGTCATCTTTTCGACACCACCGGCCATAACCAAATCACTATTACCTGATGCAATTTCGAAAAAACCCAGGCGCAAAGCCATACCACCTGAACAGCATGCTGACTCAACACGCACTGCAGGTATCGGCGCCACACCAAGATAATCTGCCATTAACGCACCGATATGTTCCTGTCCCACAAAAAGACCTGGCGTCATTGAACCTACATACATTGAATCAATATGATCCACGCCCGCGTCATCGATTGCTTTTAGCGCAGCTTCAACAAATATGTCCCTTAGAGACTTTTTCCAGAGCTCACCAAATTTCGTCATTCCACAACCAATAACTGCC
>Ga0114920_10001649_pt1 | contig 10338 bp, 7 predicted proteins | sample ChitaG_FD_88683 | JGI IMG/M metagenome (GOLD analysis project Ga0114920, IMG submission 88683) | Deep subsurface microbial communities from South Pacific Ocean to uncover new lineages of life (NeLLi) - Chile_00310 metaG | ecosystem: Environmental > Aquatic > Marine > Oceanic > Sediment ...
CTGAGCGCGATAAGCCAAGGTCTGCTTGGCTCCGGAGGTTTTTTGTGATGCGAGGTGGACGCGGCTTTGGGGCTGCGCAGGGTTGTCGCCGGCATTCGATTTAGCGGCTATCGCCGGTGTTCGCTCAGCCCTTTCAAGCTATGTGGCTGATTGGCTGTAATAGGCAAAGCAAAAACGGCGAGCCGCATGGGCCCGCCGTCCGTCATTCACTTGAAAATCCTGCCTTAGCGGCCGAGCGAAGCTGAGCTGCGACGCGATTTGCGCTTGGAAACATAACCAGCCTTGACCAGAGCGTTGACGCAACCGCGCGACAACTTCGAACCGTTGGAGCGCATACAGCGGCGAACGCCGGGGCTGCTTGGCGAGTGCTGGCTGCAGTAGGAGAGATAATCGCCCATGCAGGCATTTCTAACGGAGCTGCTTACGGCAAATGCCTGGGTCGCGGTTGCGGCGACGATGACGACGGTCAATGTGGTAAGAAATGTCTTTTTCATAATGCCTGCCTCTTGTGTTTCGAACCTGTTTGGCGGCGTATGCTCGCCGTTTGATGAAGCCAACATGCCGGAGTTGTCGGCGTCCCGCTGTTCCAGGCGTCACAGGCCGATGAAATTCTTGGAAATTATCGGGAGGCGCGATCCGTAGCCCACAGGATGTATTTGTTCAGCATGTGCGCTCAAATACGACGCAACTCCTGGCGGTTCGCTGGCGCGGAGATTTTCGCCCGTGTGTTGGGAGATGATTACGGTCGCGTAGAGAGCTGATGCAACATGGGCGTGTCACAAACTGTCTTGTTACAGCGATTGATGCTCTTGGAACCGTTGTGGCGGCGACGTGTCAAATACGAGCTATAGATTCTTGTAGCGATTGATATCGAGTATGCCGGACTGGATGGGGGCTGTACGTTCTAGATATTCGGTCACACCATGTAAGATTTGCCAAAATTCGGGATGTGTTCTGCGGATGCCCCATTTCTCGACGAGCACGTCGAATTCTGTCGCGGTTCGGCTCGCCAAAAGCTCTTCTGTGAATGCTTCCAACTGCTCAGATTTCGCACGAAACATAAAGTTTGGATAGCTGCCCGCCACGCCGCGAATGACAGTCAAGCTATCCTTTTCCGGCTCAAGTCTGAGGTCCTCGTCCATACTGAAGGCCACATCGGTGTGGGCCCGGTTTCGAATGATGGAATAGACTTGGTTCTTTCCGTTGTTCAACTCGACGGTGAGTAGAGCAATGTCGGGGAGGTGTGCGATGTACGGCGCCTTACTCAAAGGCTTCCCGACCAGCTGCTTCAGCGCCTCCTGAACTTCGACCTGATGCGGAAATACTTCGCGCATTGGTTTACATGGTCCATCAAGGCAACGGTTTATCGGGTCTTGCCTACCGGCAGGGCCCTTTTGGCGCGTGAGAACTTGGTCAGCAAACTCTCTTCGTGGCTGAGGGGATCGATACTTGACTCGTGTCGGTGTGGTTGTGTCGGCTTTGGCATAGGTCAGCTCCAGTCGGAGTGATGCAAGTCCCTGGTACCAAGAAAGGCGGGTCACCTCGCGGATGTCGGGTGGCAAGAAACGTAGATAGTTGAGCTCCGATTCTCGACGGATTAGATCGAAGTAGAGCCTTGTCTGCAGTTGGTGTGCAACATTTCCAAAAACATCGAAGTTCACCACCAAGCCATAATATGTTCGCTCCAGGATTGCGTAGTCCATAACCCACATGGTGCTTGGGTAGTTGCCAACAAACCCGTGAACGACGGACGCATTGTCGAAGTGGCGGAATACGGTGAGTAGAGCTCCACGGTAGCGCCCTTCGCCATCCCAAATATCTTCAAGCGATGGACCCAGTGGCGACTGTTTTTGATATTCGGTTCGACGCTTTTCGAGATAGGATTGGCGGGCGTCACGGTACCGCAACCATTCGGGACCAGCCTGCCACAAGTTATCGTCCTCACCGGGCAAGCCTAGCAAAGGGATGGCGGCATCCTGATACTTGGAGTTTGAGATAAAGGGATCGGAAGCCGGACGTTGAAACAGAACCCAAAAGTGATCCCGGATGACGTCTGTTGCAGCCTGTCCACGACATGCGGGACCGCGGATGAAGGAGCGAACGAAGAACTCTGCGTTGTCGAGTAGAAACTGGTATCGCGCCTTTGCCGGGATTGCACGGAAGGTTTCGAACGGATTTGCAGCGTTGGCAGCTCCGTAAAGAGGAAGGGCTCCGGCGGACCAGTTGCTGGTGAGAAAGAGCTCTTTGATTCGTTCCAGTTTTTCTCGACCGGCATAGTATGTGACGTGGGTTTTGTGGACCAGCGTCTCATTGAGTAGACGCATGCGGTAATAGAAGCGGCCGGCAGGATCGTCGTTCGGTCGCCGGCTCGCCACGGGGTGGGTCGGTTCTCCAGGTGGCGTGCGGGATCTCTCCAACACAAAGAAATTGCCATTGCCGGCCGCATCGAAATAGAGGTGCGCGAGGAATAGGTGTTCGAAGAGATAGCGTGCAACCAAGGCAGTGCGTGTGTCCGACTGGTTTAGGAACGTCTCCCAGGACTTAATCATCTCTCGTTCGAGTGCCGTAGGCTTTACTTCTTTGACTGTGACGCGTGCACCGTCTGCCACCCAAGTCTCGATAAGTTCATACTCGCGGTCGGTGAGACCGGTTGTTGCGAGAGGCATTCCCTGTTCGGGGCGAAGTGCTGCGTAGCTGGTAAACTCCGAGGGCAAGGGGCAGGCATTTTTACGATGCAGCCCAAATTCAACATGAGAGGGTACCTTCTTGTTTGGCTCGAACGGGTTTGCATGACCAAGTCTGAGCATGCTCATGAGTGATGATGTATCGGAGCGTTGGCCAAGGCGCGTGCCGCCCAAAACGGAAAAAAAGCCAAGCTTTCGCCAGTCCACAGTTCGCTGTGCATCAACGAACAATCGCGTCGGTGTTGCTGGTGATAATCGTTCGGAATCGTAAGCCCCGTGCTTGGTTGCTCCGCGGGCAAGCCCCTCCGGCGCGGTCATCACAAGTTGGCATGGCGCATCATAGCAAGCATGGCAGGTGACGCACTTGCGGATCAGGATCGGTGCGATGTCTTTATAGAACTCGGGCGATGCTTCTACGGAAGTGGATTGGGGAGGGGGCGAGCCTGGCTCCGTGGCAATCGCATGGTGTCCAACCGCGCATCCAAAATATGCGACTGCGGTTGCCATAAAACACTTCAAGTCAGATAGGCGCCGAAACATTACATCTTACCTTTAGTCGGGAGGCTAACGCTGCAGCGCTTTGAGAGACGCCGTTCAGTAACAAGATTCAACCCACGGCCATCAGAATTGACGCTCGGTTTTCCTAGGGCCTCGGCGCGCATCGGTCAGATCACGCAATAAATACACCATAATCGCATGACTTGGGCTTGGCGGAGCACGCCACCAGGTGGAGCGCGACGGTGCGAGGTGGGCCGGCGCAGGCGCTTGCAGCTGGTATTTTGAGGTGCGTACGTTTTTACTTCGCCCTATCCCTGAGGAATATCGTGGCCGCAGGATATGTGACGGCGATGCCCACAAAGAAGACGGCGCGAGCCGCTTGCGAGTTCATGCTCATCATTATTTTCCGCACAATCCGTTAGGTGAGCCGTTTTGGCCGCTAGGCGAGATGCTTTGGTTCCATCACAGTAAAACCGAGCACCATCAAAAGGCCAGACAACCAGGTCCAATCGGCAGCAAATGCCGCGATGGCAAGGAGACCAATTACGCCGAATAAGATCCTACCTCCAAGCTGAGTTTCATGTTTTAGCTGCAAGTTAGCCTCCCTTTGAGTGAGCATGGAGCATAACTTTCGCGTCGCACGTCACGTCAAGTCTGAACATCAACATGTCATCAACTGGTTCGGTGTCGCCTAGCGCTCTTCGCTGTCTCGTACGATGGTTTCTGCGTACCGTTTATGGGCAAGATAGTGGTGCCAAATGCGCCCGGTATTGACTTCATCATCACCAGATTGAAGGGCGAGGAACTTTGGATTTGCCCGCTTCATTTCACGCCAACGGAAATTGGACCGCAGCAGGCTCAAGGTGGGCCACATCAAGCACAGCACCACGGCTGCTTTAAAGAATGATAGTCCAAAGAGAAAGGCTACAATGGCTGTGATTAGCAGTGCCGTGGCAACCAGAGCCTCGTTAGAAATGTGAGCCATTGCATGTATCCTGTTTGCATTAGCTAGTTTCACATGCGCAACTCACTTGCAGACCCATATGGATGCCGGAGCGGGCCTGCGTACGACTCCAGACTGCATCGTAAGACAATGGAGTATAAACTGAATCGCCGAAGTGCGTCTCGCCAAGGATGAGATCTCTGGCAGCTTTTTATTGGGACTTTCTAATCTCTGGGCAAAAGCGGCGCCAACGCTTGGTCACGATACCGAGGTGGTTCCCAAAGACTACGTGGTTTCAGAATCCGATAATCTGATCGCTTCGGCTGTATTCTGAGCACTTAGCATTCGAGCTGATCGTATCGAGTGTGATCTGTGATCTGATTGGGGGCGTGTAAAGCCCCCTATGTGTCGGCGATTTTAATTGCGTTTCTCGATAAAGTCTCGGGCACCGGCGCGCGCATCTCAAGCTGATTTTGTCTGGTCGTTACGAATCGGTTGGAGTTGAGGAGTTTGCTGCGCAGCGTTTCGTTGAACCGCTCGTTGGGTTCGTTCTCCCGGTGCGGTCCTGCATCGATTTATGATCGGTTTGATGCCAGCGGGCTCGTATCACACCCGCAAGGCGATGTTGAACGGAGACGGCAGCGTCGCGCAACAAGATCGCTGGTTTGGACGCTATTTACGCCGCTACATTCTGGGCGGGCCTGTTGAGCCGCGCACGACAAGCTCGACCTCGTATTTGTGATCGCGTTCGAGCGTGGCGCTCGGCCAGGTTATCATTTCGACCAGGACTTCGGCTGCCCGCCGGCCGATCCGGCAGGCAGGCACCCGCAAGGTTGTGAGCCCCGGCTCCACCGAAGAGGATCCACCGAAATCACCGATGCCGATGATGGAGAGCTCGTTGGGGACGGAGATTCCAAGCGCGAGGGCCGCGAACAGCGCGCCATGCGCAATCACATCGTTGGTCGCGAATATCGCTGTCGGGCGCGGTTTCCTGGACAGAGCCTCGATAACGATGTCCTTGCAGGCCTGAATTTCATACGGGCAAATGATTCGTTGATCTGGTGGAACGGAAATGCCTGCCGCTTTCATGGCAGCTAAAGCTCCCGCACGGCGATCGGCAGCGCGATCATTCGCGCGGGGTTCGGCGAGCAAGAACAAGATGTCCCGGTGTCCGAACTCCAACAAATGCTGGACTGCGGTCCGGCCCGCTTCTCGATTGTCGATCCCGATGCAGGGTCGTTCTTGGCGGTTGCGGTAATTCCAGAGCATGACTGCTGGGATATTGGCCTTCGCAAGCTGCAAATTGGTTTGTTCAGAGTGCTCCAAGCCGATCAGGGCAATTCCGTCGATGCGGTGCTGCAGGAGGGATTCGGTGAGGATCGACTCGCGGGCGAGGTCATAACCGTGCGCGGCGATCAGCATGGTGCGTGCGTGCCGGAAGAGTGTGATCGAGAACTCCTGGATCATTTCGGCAAAGATCGCATTGTCGATCGTTGGAACAATGAGTCCGACGGTGCCGCTGGCCTGTGGGCCCAGTGCACTGGCGGCGTGTGGCACATAGCCCAGCTTGCTGACAGCCGACGCGATCCGGTTGCGCGTGGCCTCTTTCACTTTCTCGGGGGCATTGAAGTAGCGCGAGACCGTGGCCGGAGAGACGCCTGCGGCTGATGCGACATCGACAATGCCCGGCAGACCTTCTCTGAGCGCTCTTCGTGCCATGCCGTAACTACATCACGGATCGTATAAAGATGAAAGTGGTTGCAGCATCGTTTTCATAAATGTTTCTCGGCTAAGCGAGGGAACGTGTCTCGGTCTAGGGCTTGCCAGGCGTACGTTCCGGTGGTTTTTAAGAGGCCAACGTTGCTCGGAGTTGCGATGCAAAAATGAAAATGGTTGCGAAGCCTTTTTCATAGTGCTGCACTAAAGTTCATCAAGCGACAAGTGGTTCAAATTCAAATGTATCGTCTGTTCGTGTAGGAACAGTATTGGGGTGTTGGCACCGTGGAATTCTTGCAGCATTTCGGGCCCGTATTCACGCTGACGTCAATGGCCATTCTTTGTGGTGGCACAATTGGGGGTCTGTTGTTAGGCGCAACTCCAGGCCTGTCGCCGACCATGGCGGTGGCCCTGCTGATCCCCTTCACGTTCCACATGACCCCCACCCATGGTTTGATGCTGTTGGGTGCCGCCTACACGGCGACGGTGGCTGGTGGAGCAATCAGCGCGATCCTTCTGAAGATACCCGGCGCGCCGGCAAACATTGCTACGGCGCTCGATGGCAACGCCATGGCCAAGAAAGGCGAGGGTGCACGCGCGCTTCAGATTTGCTTTATCTCGTCCTTCATTGGTGGGGTTTTGGGCATTCTGGTGCTGATCTTCCTGACCCCGGTGCTAGCCAAGTGGGCGCTCGGTTTTGGCCCCTCACATATGTTCTGGATCGCGATCCTCGGGGTGACCATCATTGGTTCACTCGACTCGAAGTCTGTGATCAAAGGTTTGCTGGCAGGCGCTGTCGGGCTGTGGATCGCAATGATCGGGTACGACTCGATTCAAGGCGTGGAGCGTTTCATCTTCTCAGAGCACCTTGAGGGCGGGGTTCATATCATTGCCGCTCTCATCGGCTTGTTCGCGATACCCCAGATCATCGAGATGCTCGAAGGCGGACGGATCAACCGCCAGTACCAAATCATCGAGGTGAAACCCCATAGTATCGCGGCGGCGTTCCGTGAAACCATTTCCAAGATGCGCGCAGCCATTATCGGGAGCGTCGTTGGTATCGTCGTCGGTCTCATCCCCGGCGCGGGCGGTCAGATCGCTGGACTCGTTTCTTATGATCAGGCGCGACGGTTTTCGCCCAACCGCGACAAGTTCGGGACAGGCGAAAGCGAAGGTGTGGTGGCTGCTGAAACGGCGAACAATGCGATGGTGGGGCCGTCGCTTGTACCGTTGCTGACCCTTTCGGTACCTGGAAGCCCGACAGCGGCTGTGCTGCTCGGAGGGCTTCTAATTCATGGCATCTTCCCTGGACCGAACCTGTTTGTAGAACATGCTGACGTCGCGTGGGCTTTCATTAACTCGCTGCTCGTCGGGCAGGTATTGATGCTGGTGTTCGGACTCTATATCGCGGGACTTGCTGCTCACGTCGTTCGCATCCCTCCGCCTATCTTGGCCAGCGGCATTCTCGTCTTGAGCGTTTTTGGGGCCTACTCGGTTCAGAGTTCCTATTCAGACGTCGTGGTGATGCTGGCTCTTGGTTTGGGAATGTACTTCCTGTCCAAGTACGGCTTCAGTCCAGCACCCCTGGTGCTCGGCGTTATCCTCGGGCCGATTGCGGAATCGAACTATGTGCAGGGCCAGATTATCGCAGGAGCGGGTGATGGTATGTTCGCGTACTTCTTCACCGGAGCGCTCAATCTGTTTCTCATTGGTCTCGTTGTGGCTTCGATCGTTTATTCGGTCATTTCCGAAATCCGCATACGCAGGCTCGAGCCACGTGCAGGAGTTGCATCATGAGCCAGCAGGACCAAGTTGCCGGACGTTTTCAGCAATGCTTGCCGGTTCTAGCGACACTCGCTCTCGGCTTGTGGATTGCTTATGAGAGTTTCACCGTCGAGGACCCACAACCGTATCTGTTCCCGCAGCTCATTTCGGTCGCGATGATTGGGCTGTCGGCAGCTGCGCTCTTTCGGGCTATTCGCGGGGCGAACCGCACAGGGGTGGGTATTCCCCTCGACCTTCTGCTGCGAATTGCTCCGGGCATTGCGGTGATGCTGGCCTACGTTCTCGTGCTGGCGCCGCAGCTTGGGTTCTACACGGGATCGGCAATCGGGTTCATCACGCTTTACTCCCTGTACGACCCTAACCCTCATCTGTCGGTACGCACCTGGTTCACGAGGATCACCATTACCGCCGGGTTCATGCTGGTTATCTACCTCGTCTTCGCACTTGCGCTGCAAGTGCAAACGCCGCGCGGTCTATTCCTGTAGCGCATTGGCCGGACAATGACGTCTGGTTGGAAAGTAAAAATAAATGGAGGAAACGCTATGAGCAAATACGTGACGAGATTCGGTATGCTGGCGGTCTTGGCCGCAGCGATGGCCCTGCCGGCATCGGCGGGTGAGTATCCTGACAGGCCTGTGAGCTTGATGGTTGCTTACAGCCCCGGCGGCGCAACGGACTTCCAAGCCCGCATCGTAACGATGGTGGCGGCAAACGACGAGTACCTTGGACAGCCTATTGTCATCATCAACAAGGCGGGCGCGGGCGGCAAGGTCGGCTGGAACAAGTTCGCATCCGGGGCAAAGAAGGATGGATATGAGCTGGCGGCCTATAACGTTCCGCATTTCATTGCGCAGTCGATCAAGTTCAAGACGAAATACAACGTCGATAATCTTGAGCCAATCGCCAACTGGGGCGCGGATCCTGCCGTGTTCATCGTCAATCGAGACAGCCCCTTCAATACGATGAAGGATGTGCAGGACTACGCTAAGGCCAATCCCGGAAAAATCACGGTTTCCGGCGCCGGTCTCTTCGTCGGGCACCACATCGCCTACCTGCAGATTGAGAAAGCACTTGGCGAGAAGCTCCAGTACGTCCCGCACAAGGGTGGCGCACCAGCGATGAAGTCCGTTCTCGGCGGGCAGGTGATGGCTGGCGTCAACAATCTGTCGGATGCGTACCGCAGCCGGGACAGCCTCAAAATTCTCGGCATTGCCGACGTGCAGCGCAATGAAGAGTTCTTGCCTGATGTGCCGACGCTCAAGGAACTGGGATTTGACGTTGACGATTCTTCGGTCAATTTCCGGGGAGTGATGGTTCGCAAGGGCACGCCTCAAGAGGTGATCGATATGCTTGCAGCGAAGGTTCCTGAGATGTTCAAGAACAAGCGTGTTGCCAAACAGATGAAGGCTGGTGGCTCGCCTCTGCGTGTAATGAAACGGGATCAAGTGAAGGCAATGTGGGCCAAGCGCCAAGAGTTTCTAAAGAAGCTTCTCGCTGGTCTCTAAGAACGACCGTTTAGACAAACTTGGTGTGGCCGCAACGCGCTCAGCGAGCGCGTATAGGAGACGTGCGGCCACACACACAAACCGAACTGGCACTGGTTTTACGGAAACCAGAGGCGAATTTCTTGGAGTGGGTAATGACTTCGCTAAGCGCAAAGACTGACACATCTGGCACGACGAACGGCGTGTCTGTTCCGGCTGAAGCAGACATCGATCCACAGACGCAGGTTGCGCATGTCGTGGCTCGGGCGCGAGCGGCGATGGAGGCCTACGAAAACACGAACCAAGAGCGCGTGGATGATGCCGTCCGTGCTCTGGCCTGGGCTATCTATAAGCCGGAGAACGCCGAGATGCTGGCGCGGCTTGGCGTCGAAGACACCGGCCTTGGCAACGTATCGTCGAAGATCATAAAAAACACCCGCAAGACGTTCGGCACGCTGCGCGACTTGCTGCGCGCCAAGACGGTCGGTGTTATCAGCGAAGAGCCCGAGCGCGGCCTGGTCAAGTACGGAAAGCCGGTCGGCGTTGTCGGCGCTGTTTGTCCTTCCACGAATCCGGCGGCGACTCCGGTCAACAAAGCCATGATGGCTTTGAAAGGCGGGAACGCGGTGGTGATCGCGCCGTCGCCAGCGGGTTATGCGACGACGTCGAAGACGGTCGATCTGATGCGGGCTGAACTGAAGAAGAGTGGCCATCCAGAGGATCTCGTTCAGTTGTTGCCGTCGCCGGTATCCAAGGAGATGACGCAGGCCCTGATGGAGCAGGTGGACCTCGCGGTCGTCACGGGATCTCAGAACAACGTCAAGCGCGCAATGCAGTCAGGGACCGTTGCGATCGGGGTTGGCGCCGGCAACGTGCCGGTCATCATCGACGCTTCAGCGGACCTGGATGCAGCGGCTGTCAAAATCTGCGCCTCTAAGATTTTCGATAACTCGACGTCGTGTTCATCGGAAAACTCGGTCGTGATCCTTGATGAGATCTACGAAGATGCGATTGCGGCGCTGGAACGTGCTGGCGGCTGGCGTTGCAGTTCCGACGAACGCGAACGCGTGCGCAACACATTGTGGATTGATGGAAAGCTCAACCGCCGAGTCATCGCCAAGGACGCCGCCATCACTGCGGAAGTCATGGGACTGCCGGAAGACGCAAGGAGCTCGAGCTTCTTCATGGTGGAAGAAGACGCTATCGGCGGAAAACATAGTTTTGCGGA
>Ga0114920_10001650_pt1 | contig 10338 bp, 9 predicted proteins | sample ChitaG_FD_88683 | JGI IMG/M metagenome (GOLD analysis project Ga0114920, IMG submission 88683) | Deep subsurface microbial communities from South Pacific Ocean to uncover new lineages of life (NeLLi) - Chile_00310 metaG | ecosystem: Environmental > Aquatic > Marine > Oceanic > Sediment ...
CAACCGTAGTCGCCGTAACATTCCCCCCATCCGAGATACTGCGAGTTCACCCAGCCGAGCTTATGATCATAAACACACACCTGTGGATACCAATAGACCGCTTTGGTCGTACCGCCAACGTATCCCATGCGCATCCGGGCTGGTTTGGGAAGGACTGATACAAAACCGAACTCAAGTTGCACCGTATCCCCCGGCAACAGAAACCGCAGGAGATACACGGTGATAATAGTGTTATCGATCTCGAAGAAGCGATAAGGCCTGTCGGCACCGGGTCGATCAAACAGCTCAAGCCTCCCCTCATGCTCCGACTTGAGAGCGGCAAACGAGTAGCTGTTTTGCAAACGGCGTTTCTTGTCGGCGTAAGAGCCCTTCTGGATCGCGTTCGGGAATGCCTTCAGATACAAGACGTCCAGCGTGTCAGGTGAATTATTGATGTATTCGATATCGATACTTCCACGAATAGTGCGAAGGTCGTCGTCGAGAGTAACATCCATCTCATAGTTGACCTCCTGCTGCCAGTAGCCATCAGCAAGGATATTGACCGGGATAACTGTAAGAACAATAACAAGAAACGAAAAGATTCGGGGGATAGCCATTTCCAAACTATAATGCTCCAGTCAGACCGTCGTAGATGAATCTCCCGCCAAGATACAGCAAAAACCCGGCACAGGACAAGATCAAAACCTTCAGCCCCGTGCCGACTAACAGCTTACGTCCTTTCCAGATCAGGATCGATACAGTTGTGTACCACACGAAATCCGAAAGGATGTGCCCAAAATAGAACGTGACCGACCCAACAACACCGAATTGTCTGGCCTTAACAAGCAGTGCCAGGCCAATAGTCACCCACCAGATGAACCAGTAAGGATTGGAAAGTGTGGCGGTAATTCCTTTGAAGGCCAGCCTGTGACGTGAACGACCGATACCGGCATCTCCATCATAGCTGATGCATTTCCTGATAACATCGTGACCCATCATCACCGCCATGAGCACCAGAGCAGCACCACCGACCACACCAATGATCCTGGTTACCATCGGGTTATCCGTCAGCACTGCCACACCCAGAACCAGGAGCACCACTATCGCAATTTCAGCTATTGCATGCCCTGTTGATATAACCGGGCCTGTTTGCCAGCCGTGGCGCGGTGTTTCCGCAATCCCGACCGCCAGCAGCGGCCCCGGCATCAGGGCACCGGAGAATCCGATCACGAACGAATTGAAGAACAGAACTGCAAGTTCCATATCGGGTTAACATACATTCCATCGCACCATGTTCCAAACAGGAAAATGGCGTGAATGAGACCTCATATAGTGAGAGCCCCAAGGCGTTTAGGAACATGGGTATATTGGGTCGCTATAATCCACTTGCGTAAATGCATTTCCGGGATTATACTAAAGGCTGGATGGAACTGTTTACATCGAGCATCAGGAGAAGGAGCAACAGATGAGAAAAGCATTCACTCTTGGTATATGGGCCATGTCAGTAATCGCTCTGGTGGCAGCCACGGCTTCCGTGGCCAGCAGCCGCGAACCTGTATCTGAGAAAACCTCAGCCAAAACAGCCTCCAGCGCTGCCATCGCCAAGGCTACCTCCAACCACGTATGTTCGCCAGAGGAGATGGCCTCCTGCGCCGCTAGGATGGGCGTTAAGCTCGAAGAGTGCAAGAAGCTGTGTGCCAGCGGTGACATAGAAATGATCAAGATGTCAATTAAGGGAATGACCGGTGGCGACAGCGAAAGCACTGTCTCAGCAACCCTCCGGAAGGTTCCCTGCGTGATCAGCATTCACAATGTATCTTACAGAAAGGGTACCGCTCTTGTCTGTATAGACGCCTCCAAGGCCGGTCATGACGATTTAGTGAAAGCAGTCACGGACATGGGTTACCGAGTTGAGATTGTCCCGATTGTGGCTGAGAAAACCGATAAAAGCGTAACCAGGAAAACCGGTCTGACCTGCAGAAAGACATGCGGCGTCCCTGAGACGACCTGCCCTAAAAAATGCAAGACCGATAAACCTAAATAAGATTGTGCTCGTTTCTTTCCGGCGGGAGGCATGCCTCCCGCTTTTTTTACACCCGTAATCCCGCATTGTCGCTTGGACAAACGACACGCGTTTGTTATTATTCAGGAGATGTCCACTCAGGAAATCTTTGCTGGGTTCTATGTTGAGGAGTTGGAAGTAGAATGATGGGCAATCCGAAAGTCAATCGGGCTACTTAAGGAGGTAGATTGATGTATGGTTTGCACAGAGTGGTGACACTACTTGTACTTTGGGTCGTGATTGTTGCGGCAGCTGGTGCGCAAGAGTCCGAGTCAGAAAGAGATCGTCAGTACTATGTGGATATGGCTAATGAGGCAATGGAGGTAGCCCAAGAGCGTATTAGCGATACGACCCTGGCGATTCTGCATTGGTTGTTAACCTATCAGCCATCCTCCGACAACGTAGAGTGGGTGGCTGTCGGGCTTACTGGTGAATTCCTGATCTTATTGGAACGGTATTCTGAGGCTGCGACAGCTTTTGGGGATTTCAACGATTGCTATGAGGACGGTCTCAATGATGCAGCGCTCTTAGGGATGAAAGCCAGGCTGAGGGAAATGAAGGATTTGTTGTCAAGCATGACAGCGTGTGTTAACGCATGTCACGGGTCAGTCCTACAGGATCAGTTCGGGGCCGTTACAACTGTCCTTGCGATAGCGGCAGTGGGGATGAATTATGGTGGTGGAGAGAACCCTATCTTAGACTAGGATAAGGAGATAGGTCCGACTCGTCGAGATCCAGTGTGGTTCCCCACAGGAAAAAGGCTATCAGGGATAGAGAGGGACTCCAATATAGATCGGAGATGGGTTAACCCAGCCTACACGGATAACGACGTATGGGGTGACTCCACTGGCCATCGTTCAAGGCGTAAGGAATGGCGTGACAGTGTTAATATTCGAGAGTTTTGGATACATGTGAGGGTTGGGTTTTGGTGTGACGACTGCTCTGCCAGTCGATGGTGTGTAACGAAGGGTTACAAGAAAGTAATTGATTACGGGTGTATGGGGGAGTTCTTGAAGGAGGTGACTTGTTGGAGGGAATGAAGTACGGTGATCTTTATGAGAGGCTCTCCTGTTTGATTCATCAACTCGAGTCCGCGACCAAGAGCACAGATGAGGTCGATCCAAATTAACGACTCGCGGCAAATGGCCGATTTTACAGAAAGAACCAACAGTCCAACAAGTGCCGTTCAATATGCGTAAAAGGACCCTGATCTGCTGGACGTTTTTCATTATCACTGTACTCGCACCTGCCGGAGTATATGCGGCAAAATACGCCGGCGAGGCATTCTCGCTCGGGGTTGGCGCTCGGGGCCTAGCGCTCGGCGGCGCAATAATCGCCGGCCCGTTCGACGGCACCGCTGCTTATTGGAATCCGGCAGGGATGAACCATCTGTATGGACGTTACTTAACCGCCATGCACGCCGAAACGTTCGGCTCACTCCTTAACCACGATTACCTCTCGTACATCGATGCCCGTAGTGACAGCACATCGCTGATCCAGTCGTTTGGATTCTATATCTACTACCTTGGGGGAGGAGGAATCAAGATAACGCAGCTCAACCAGTTTGAGCGTCCGTATGTCGTACGGGAGGAATCGCACAGTGACATCCTCTTTTCGGCGGCACTATCCGGAAAGATAAAGTCGCTGATCGATTTCGGCCTGACCGCCAAAGTGATCTACCGCGATATCGGTACCGAGTCCGGCTACGGTCTTACGATGGACGCCGGGGCACTGTACCGGTTGAACGAGTACGCGCAAGTCGGCCTGATGGTAACCGATGTCACCACCGGGTTCATACGCTATTCCGGGAAAACGTTTGACAGCGGCGGCAACACCGAGTCGATCTATCCGACTGTCAAACCGGGTCTGATGCTGCAGTACACCTATGACGATTTCACGGGCCGTGCGATGGCCAGCGGCGATATCAAGTTCGAGGGAGTCAAATTGGCAGCGCAGTTCTGGAGCGGCGATATCTCACTGGACACACACTGGGGCTGGGAGTTCAGTTACAGAGAGATGCTGTTTGGCCGGGCGGGATTCGATATGGGGCGTTTCACGGCTGGCGGCGGGATCGATGTCAGAAATCTCACTATTGATTTCGCATATCTGCATCATGACGACCTCGACGAGACCTACCGGGTGAGTGCAGGATACAGGTTCTAAGCCTGCCGCTGCGGGTGCTGCCCAGGCCGGAGTCATCTGGGTCCACTCCGAACAGAGATAAGGGTAGCTCAATCCTGTTTTTTCTTGCACCTCTTTGTTCAGGCCTCTTTATTCGGAACATGCCCCGCCGTGTGAAGAAAAAAACCTCGCTGCTGGCGCCTGCCGGCTCATTGCTCAGGCGCCTGTCAAGCACTGACGCCCGGCTTCGACGACGAATAGTACGCTATGGTCTCTGGGGGATCGGCCTCTTTTTTCTGTACTCAGTCATGAGCGGTACCTATGGCATACCGCGAATTGTAAAACTAAAAATGGAAAAGGAGGCGTTGATCGAGGCAAACAGCAAACAGCTGATTGATCTGGTTGATGCCACCCGGCTCAGAGACATGCTCAAACATGATGCTACGTATATCAATCAGATCGCCCGCAGCAAATACTACATGACTCGACCCGATGAGACAATCTTCCGTTATCGGGGCCGATAGAATCAAATGCCACTTGAGAAATCCGAGGTTGTTATTCTGAAATCGTTTGACTGGTCAGAGTCTTCCCGCACCGTTCATTTTTTTTCGCGTGAGTTTGGAAAACTGGCGCTTGTTGACAGGGCTGGGCGACGCTTGAAAATGAAACGAGGCCGCCTGTTGCCGTTCAGTCGGATGGAAGTTACTTTCTACAGCTCCCGGAAGGGGACCAGCGGTTATGTTTCCGATTCCGAAATAATTGAGCTTTTCTCTTTCGAAAAAGACGGCACACTTGGGCGGCTGGCTTTCGCCTCGGCCGCATGTGAACTCCTCTATCTACTCCTGCCGGACGAAGAACCACAGGTGGCGCTTTATGTATATTTCGTCTCCTATCTCCGGCAGGTGACTCAGATCGAGAAGCGTTATCTTCCCGCCGTGTTTGTCGCCTTTCTTCTTCGATTGTTGTCACAACTGGGATATCAGCCTTCGCTGGCACACTGCGCCGGATGTGGGACCGAAACGGGCAAGATGACAGCATGGGAGGAGCAGATTCAGTTTTCACCCCAGCGCGGAGGACTGGTCTGCCGGGCTTGTCAGAAACCCGGAGAGTATTATATTGACCTTTCGGCTGAAGGAGCAGAATTGCTTGCGCTCCTGCAGCGCGCCTCCCTAAACGAGGCTGCTTCCCTGCCGATAGGATACCAGAACGCCATGTATCTCATAGAAGCGCTGACCACTTTTCTTAAATATCACTCCGGCATGGTGTCGGATTTGAAATCACTGACATTCCTGGAGAAACTGAAAACAAGCGAATTGAATGGATAAATAAACACAGATGACTACAGATAAAAACGATAAAACAATGGACAAGATCGTGTCGCTGTGCAAGCGGCGTGGATTCGTGTATCCCTCTTCGGAGATCTATGGCGGACTGGGGTCCTGCTGGGACTATGGTCCGCTGGGGGCGGAACTGAAGCGCAACATCAGCAGCTTCTGGTGGGATGCCATGACAAACAGGCGCAGCGACATCGAAGGACTGGACGCCGCCATTCTGATGCATCCCCGGGTCTGGCACACCTCCGGGCACGTTGACGAGTTCTCCGACCCGCTGGTTGACTGCAAGACCTGCAAGGGACGTTTCCGGGCCGACAAGCTGGAAGAAAGCCGCTGCCTTTTGAAGCCGTCCAAAACACCCCTCGAATGCGGCGGCGAACTGACGCCACCCCGACAGTTCAACCTGATGTTCAAAACATTTATGGGACCAGTCGAAGACAACTCCAGCACAACCTATATCCGTCCGGAGACCGCCCAGGGGATATATGTCAATTTTCTCAATGTCAAGAACTCTTCGAGGCAGAAAATCCCATTCGGCATTGCGCAGATCGGCAAAGCGTTCAGAAACGAAATCACGCCTGGCAATTTCATCTTCCGTACCCGAGAGTTTGAACAGATGGAAATGCAGTATTTCATCCATCCCGACGAGGATGAGAAGTGGTTTGAGTACTGGCGGGAACAGCGCTGGCAGTGGTATGAAGCCCTTGGAATCAACATGGACAAGCTCCGCTGGCACAAGCACGGTGAAGATGAACTGGCGCACTATGCCAAGACGGCGTATGACATCGAATACGAATACCCCTTCGGCTGGCAGGAACTTGAGGGGATCCATAACCGCACTGATTTTGACCTGAAGCGCCACATGGAAGCCACCGGCAAGGACCTGCGTTACTTCGATGAGCGGTTTCCGGAGAAGTTTATCCCGTATATCATTGAAACATCAGCCGGCTGCGACCGCACCCTCCTGACTATCCTGTTAGACGGCTATGATGAAGTGGAGATCAAGGGAGAAAAGCGCGTCTTCTTACGGCTTTCGCCGAAGATTGCGCCGATCAACGCGGCTGTGTTTCCCCTGGTGAAAAAGGACGGCATGCCGGAATTCGCCGACAAAGTCTACCAGGAACTGAAGAAGCATTTCAAGGTTTTTTACGACGAATCCGGTGCGGTGGGCCGGCGATATGCACGGATGGACGAGGCTGGCTGTCCGTTCTGCATTACTATTGACGGCCAGACACTAAAAGACGAGACCATGACTGTCCGCGAGCGTGACTCCATGGAACAGACCCGCATGAAAGTGCCGGAGATTATTGATTTTCTGGACAAGGAGACCAAGGGGTAGACTCACGGCTACACCGCAGTCATCGAGTCACTGAGACTGGAGAATGCTGCCCGAACTCCCGCTCACCAAATCTCTTGTTCAATGGCGCGGGCGATGTCTTCAATGGTGGGATACATGGCGGGCTTTTTACATCGCGGCTTGCGACGCTTGTCCACCAGTGCATGGCCATTGACGATAACGGTTGGTGACTTGACTGGCTGCTCAGATTCCACAATTTGAGCAAGAATCCCCCGCTCCCGGACATATTCTCTAACAAACTGTCTTGTCTGGGCCTGACGGGGATCTTTCCTTGAGTAGATCAGGCCTATTTCCATCTGTGCCTCCCTGACAATATCAAGCTATCTTATATAAATCGGCTGGTCAATAAGAATCTATATGTTATACATGCTGAGGCGGTTAATTGTGTCGCCCATAACCCGGTTCTGTCCGGTTTTTGATAAAAAAACTGACCTGGGAAGACACACTCAGTGGTATGGCTGCACCGAGGCTGACTGTGCCGGCAGTTCTCGGCATTCGCAGAAACTACTCCATTGTCAATTCACCATACCCTTATAATGCTTAGCCTGATGGGTTTCAGATACCAGCGCTGCCTGCCTGATAGTATTTATTGATCGTGATATATGGTCGGTTTTACCTGATCTTACGGGGCTGTCTGACGTTTCTGGCGCGCCAAGGTCTGGATATAGAGCGTGTTGGCAAATTCCGCCCGATACGGATTGAGGATGGTGGCTTTTTCGTAGTGTTTCTGCGCTTGCAGCAGCATTGCCCGATCCTTCCTGGCCAGAGCAACCTGCTGCAGGAAATGCCCGCATTGTAACTGGATGCTGAAATCGGTCGGATAACGGGCTGCCAGGGCAAGCAGTATTCTCAGGACATGTTCATACTGCTCATTCCTGCGCAACAACTCTGAATATAGAATGCCCGCCGCCTTCGATGTGCTGATTATCTCGGGGGTGGCGTTCAGCACTGCCAGAGCGCTGTCGAATTGTCCCTTGTTGTAGTATGCAGCCGCCCGCTCAAAGTCGGATTCAACATACGCGTTGGCCTGTGGATTGGAAAAGGTCTTGCTGACGTTGAACAGTTGCACCTGGTAGTCACGGATCCAGTAGCTGGCGACCGGCTTAAGTTCACCCAGAGGAGGAAACCTGGTCACTGCTACCCCCCAGCTTGGCTGATCAGCGGCTATGTGCGTTATGGGATACCTGTCGAAGAGACGGGAGTCCTCCTTTGCAGCGCCAAAAAAGTGGATCAGCGACTGGTGGTTTGTCTGGAAGGTCATGGCCGGCGCGTACGGGCCCGCTATGACCGCGTTCTTGCTGAGTATCTGATTCACATCCTGATTGGCTTCGACAATGGAGAAATGATGGTCAAGATAGTGCTTGCGCCTGATTCGAAACGAGTTAACGACCACTGACACACCCAGAAGACCGATGAGCATTGCTGCGACTGTTGATCGGCTGAAAATGCAAAATCGGCTCCCGAGCAGCCACTTCAGCGAGAAAGCCACCACCACGCCTCCGGCAAGAGAGAACCATAGAATCAACCGGCGGGGAGCGTCCGGTTCGTTGAAAAAGACCGCGTTCATGATAACATGGAACGTGACTATCCAGAACAGAATAATCATTATGGCCACCCCTTTCCCACGCAGGGCAATAGACCGTCTTTTCCTGGCACTCAGGCAGTAGTCCATCGTCGTAAAGCAGAATACAAGGATCGCCGGGATAAGAAGCAGACTGTATCGAAGAGGTGAGTAGTTGAGCGGCATCACGCCGATCCAGACACACAGGATCCAGAACAGTGAGAGATTTATGGCTGGGGGCAGATCACCAAAAGCAGCGTTGTTGCTCCTGAGGAAACAGGCCAGAAGCACTCCCCCGACTGTCAGACACAAGAGGACATCCGGGTTGAGATAGAATAGCCTGTTCTCGAAACCGAAGGCAACCAGATGCTCAAAGAATGCCAGTGGAGAAGTCAGTCCTTCGGGGAAACCGTGCAAACCGAGTGACTGGAACGAAAAAAAGCCGACGGCTTCGCCCGTCTCGGCACCATACAGCAGAAAGGCCAAGGCGCCGGCTGTCAGGGTAAACGAACCGATCGCCGCCAGAGAAAGCTTCCATCGTCCCGGCTGCTTTGTAACCAGAATAGCGAGGATCAGCGCCGGTAGCAGCAATACACCAAATACCTTGCCCGTTAACATGGCCAGTGCTATCACGATACCGCAGGCGATTGTACCCCGGAGTCTGTGCCCCCATCTCACAAAAAGAAGGAACATCAGCCCGGAAAGAAAAATAAGCCCATTCTCGAGATACGGGAGTCTCCCGTACGTGAGCAGGGTGACGTTCATGAGATAGGTCAGGGCAACGATGCTGGTCACCCACGGCCGGTGATGCTTTGTCAGACCGAGAACAATCAGGAAAAGGCCGGCGACACTGAGTAACAGGCCGACCGTGTTCGCCTCTCTCAATGTAACGCCTGTGACCGACAGCCACAGGTACGAGCAGATCGATACAAGAGACCTCTCAAAGACAATCCAGCGCGGGTCGTCAAACGGGTCAAACTCGCCAAAGAGGATCTTGTTGCGGGCGTGAAAGCTGTACATGTACGGATCGGTCGAGAGTGATTGTCCAATACCGGAGAAGTACATGGGTGGGTCGGACGTGAGGTCAGATTGCCAGAATACGAAACCCGCGACCATAATGACCGCGGTGATAAGATAGAACCATTCGCTTCGCGTTCTTCTTGAGTTCGCCATGCTGACCGAGGGGTTGCTATTTACCGGTTTATCGGCACCACGAACACAGTGGTTTAGGTATGGAACTCCATCGATATTGAGCGCTGTCTCCGTGGGGGTTGGGTAGAGGAACAGACTGAGGTGGGGTTCGGTTGGCCTGAGGGGAGCCTATTCCACGACGAGTTGGTACTCACCCTGGGATTCTACCTGCCCGATTGCCTGATCCGGCAGATCGTTCGTCTTAAGCGAGGCCTGGAAGCCGTCAGCTCTCTCTTTCGGAATTGAGACAAGCAGACCTCCTGAGGTCTGCGGATCACACAGGATTATCCGCAGTCTCTCATCGATCGAATCAGCAATCATTGCTTTGCCGACCATATATTCGCGATTCTCTCTCCCCCCGCCGGGGACCATCTCCGGCTTGGCAAGCTCCAGAACATTCGGCAACAATGGTAGTCTATCGGCGAATATGCGAATAGTCACTTCAGAAGCAGAGGCCATTTCATAAGCATGACCCAGCAGACCATAGCCGGTTACATCGGTAACCGCGCGTGCATCGTACGCCACCATCAATTCCGCCGGTTTGCGATTAAGCGCAGCCATCTGTGCAACGGCGGCTCTGACCGGGTCACCATCGATGGCGTTCCTTTTTATTGCCGTGGTAATCAGTCCGGTGCCGAGGGCCTTGGTCAGAAAAAGCTTGTCTCCCGGTCGGGCTCCGGCATTGGTAAGGATTCTGTCGGGGTGAATCAGTCCAGTTACCGCCAGACCATAC
>Ga0114920_10001651_pt1 | contig 10337 bp, 15 predicted proteins | sample ChitaG_FD_88683 | JGI IMG/M metagenome (GOLD analysis project Ga0114920, IMG submission 88683) | Deep subsurface microbial communities from South Pacific Ocean to uncover new lineages of life (NeLLi) - Chile_00310 metaG | ecosystem: Environmental > Aquatic > Marine > Oceanic > Sediment ...
AAAACTAACACGATTTTTTTTCATCAATTCTCCTACTTTTCCCCCAACTCTTCCAAAACCACAAATTATAAAGTGATTTTTCATACTAGCAAGCCTTCTTCTAATTCTTACTCCTCTTATTATTGTTGATAATTCACCAGTATAAACATACTTAAAGGAAGATTCGATTACAAACCATAAAATTCCAATAGTTGTTATTCCGAGTAAAATCGGTAAGGTTTTACCTACCATAGTTTTATATTCTTCAACGAAAATGCAATCTGCCCAAACAAGCCTACACATAGCCCAATAGAAAGCATCACCAAGTTTCACTCTTTCGAATATTGAGAATAAAATAGAAGAGGAAAAAACTATTAGGATAATTATTGAGATTACCTTTATCAGTCTTGGTATGTGCGGTTTATTGACCATAATAATAATTATTAACATTTGAACAAATAATTTAAAAATTGAGGACAAAAAGTGAAACCAATGATTGAGATAGATGGGGCAATTGGCTATGGACAAGTTTTAAGATCGGCAATAGCGCTATCTGCTCTTACCTTAAATCCAATTAAAATAGCCAACATAAGAAAAGGAAGACCAAATCCCGGGTTGATGGCTCAGCATTTGACTGGAGTGAAGGTTGCAGGAGAATTTTGCAATGCAGAAATAAAAGGTTTAAATCTTGGCTCTACAGAAATCGAATTTGTTCCAAAATCTTTCAACATTTCTGATCGGAAAATCGATATTGGTACAGCAGGAAGTATAAGTTTACTCTTACAGACTCTAACACCTTTATTAATCTTTTCAGATGAACCCACATCCCTTGAGATTGTAGGTGGCACAGATGTTAAGTGGAGTCCAACGACTACTTATTTTCAGCACATTTTCTGTGATTTTTTGAAAAGGATGGGAGCTGATATTCATATGGAAACTTTAAAATATGGTTTCTATCCTAAAGGTGGAGGAAAAGTTAGGATTACATACAAACCTATAGAAAAATTAAAAAGTTTGAACTTAACTGAAAGAGGGGATTTAATGAGAATAAATGCTTGGAGTATAGCATCTGAAAATCTAAAGAAAGCAAAAGTTGCAGAACGGCAAGTAGAAGGGTTAAAAAGGACTTTGAAAAAAGAACTTACTAATGCTGACATAATCTATACAACTACTCTTTCTACAGGATCTTCATTAAATATCCATGCTCATTATGAAAATTGTAAGATTGGAACGGATTCTCTTGGTGAAAGAGGAAAGCCTGCTGAAAATGTTGGTGAAGAATCTGCAAAAACTTTGATTAAATCGATTGAATCAAAAGCAGCCTTAGACAAATTCATGAGTGACCAAATAATTCCTTTTATTGCATTAGCAGATTTTGAATCAAGAATTACAGTCGAGGAGATAACCCAACATTGTTTAACGAATATCAAAGTTTGTGAGGATTTGCTAGGAGTTAGATTTGAGATCGATTACGAAAATAAAGAGATAAAAATTAAGGGCATTGGCTACAAAAAAGGTTAATTACTTATAGGAAAAAAATGTAGATTTTAACGTGAAAGATTTTGCTCTTCTAAAGAAAAAACTAAAGGGAAAGAGAGTTGTTCTTATTTCTAACAGAGAGCCCTACGTTCATGAAAAAACAGCTAAAGGCATAAAATGCGAGCAAGCCATAGGTGGTTTAACTTCTGCCCTTGAACCTGTGGTCAAAGCTTGCCATGGTCTATGGATTGCCTGGGGTTCTGGTAATGCCAGTTTTTGCGTAACTGATTCTAAATGTAAGGTATGTGTTCCTTCAGAGAAACCAAATTTTTTGCTTAAGAGAATTAAGCTTTCTGAAACAGAATTAAGCAGGTACTATTATGGGTTTTCTAATCGAGTGCTTTGGCCCACTTTTCACCTATTTTTAGAAAAAGCAAGTTTTGATTTAAAATGTTGGAAAGCATATCAAAAAGTCAATGAAAAATTTGCGAAGGCTGCACTTGAAGAGCTGAGAAAGGATGATTGGGTTTGGATTCATGATTATCATCTTTTGCTTCTGCCAAAGCTAATAAGAAAGGAAAAGAAGGACATAAAAATAGGTTTTTTTTCTCACATTCCATGGCCCCCATGGGAAATATTTAGTACTCTTCCATGGCGGAATGAACTATTTGAAGGCATGCTCGGAAGTGATCTCATAGGTTTTCACACTCAAACTTATGTAAAAAATTTTATAAAATGTGCTGGGAAGCTAGGATTTTTAACTAAGAAGAATAAGATTCTGCACAAGCGGCAAACCACGGTCAATGCGTTTCCAATAAGTATAGACTATGAAGGACTTTCCTCTTATTCTTCGTCCGGGAACATAGTCAAAAGAGCAAAAACTATAGAAAAAGCACTTCGTATGAAACATGTGATTTTTGGTATTGATAGACTCGATTATACAAAAGGAATTTGGGATAGGTTGATAGCATTTGAAAAATTTTTAGAAAAATACCCAGAGTTTCATGGTAAAGTAACACTTCTACAAATAGTAACTCCAAGCAGAACAAAAGTAAAAGAATACCATGACATAAAAAGAAGGATAGATGAAACTGTTGGAAGAATTAATGGAAGATTCCGAAAGATAGGTTGGGTACCAGTTCATTATTTTTATGGTTCAGTCCCAAAAGAAAGACTGTTTGCATATTTTCGAATCGCTAGTGTAGCTTTAATTACGCCATTAGTTGATGGAATGAATTTGGTTGCAAAAGAATATGTTGCATCAAAAGCAGAAGACGGGGTGCTCATTCTAAGCGAGTTTATTGGTGCAGCAGAAGAGCTTAAAGAAGCAATTCTTGTAAATCCTCGTGACACAGAACAAGTTGCAGACGCAATAAAGTATGCACTCGAGATGCCTTATGAGAAAAGAAAGGAACGTTTTTTAGCTTTAAAGGAAAAAGTAAAAAACCATGATGTTTTTTGGTGGGCAAACAGTTTTTTCGAAGAATGGGGGAATGTATATAAACCAAACTAAAGCTAAAAAACAATATGCTTCATGATTAATTTTTATTTAGCTAATAACGGTTCTTTACGTCATCTCTATTTTCAGGACATTATTTTCAAAAGTTTTTCTAGAAATTTGTAAGTTTGGTCTGACTGGAATCAACTTAAAATATGATTTATCTCCAACCCAGGCTCTAATTTCTATGCTTTGTTCAAGTCTTCTAACTTCTATATCATCCTGACTCTTTACTTCTGGTAGTTTGATTTGAATTGTTTCTTTTGGTCCTACACGCTTGATTCTTGTTTCTGGTTCTTCGGTAAATTTTGGTATTTTTTCAGGCACATTTACTTTAACTTTTCTTTTTATTTCAGGTTCAATTCTTCTACTAGTTTTAATTCCAATTCCTGGTCTTCCCGAGCTTATGGTTATTGTTATTCCTCTAGGTTTCATGAATACCTTAGGAAATTGTGATCCAGTTAATTTCCTAAATTCTTTTTCTAAATCTTTAGGGACAGGCTTTCCTTTAAAAGAATTTCCACAATAAGGACAAAATTCCCACTCAGCTTTTACTTTTTTTCCACAGACTTTACATCCTCTTTTTTCGAACATCTTTATATATTAATTATTTAACCTTTATTTCTTTTGTCCTTTTCTTTGGTTTAGGATTACACATACTATTTTTAACTTAACATTCAAAATTTAAAACATGGTAATATTTGCATTGCTTGGAATTATCGATCTGATAGCAGGAATAATAATAGTCTTCAGTTCAGAACTGGTTCTTCAGCCAATAGCAAAATATGTGGGGCTAATTCTTATAGCGAAAGGGATTTGGAGTCTAATAACAGGTTTAAAATAATTAGCTAAGTACATTCAATATTTTTCCTTTTATTATAGCTTCCCCACCTGTGGGTTCAACTAAAATTTCACTACATTTTAAACATCTAATTTTGGTGGCAGATTTAGTAAAAATTATTTGTTCATTTTTGCATTTTCTACAAACTATTCTAACAAAGTTACTTTTTGGCAATTGAATCAAAGGTTTCATCTTATCAAGTCTCCTTGTTCTATATCCTTTTCTGGTTGGATTAAACTTATGTTACGTTTTTCATCCTCAGCTGCGAGAATTATACAATTACTTTCTTCTCTTAGATAAATTTTTTTGAACTCTTCAAAAGACATTTCCATTCTATTCAACCTTTCTAAACAAATATTCTCCTTTCTTAATTTTTCCTTCAAATTTTTTGAACTTACACTCTTTTAGTAAACTAGCTTTAACTCCCAATTGTTGGTTAATTTTTTCAGCTGAAGAAGGTAGGAAAGGAGAAACCAAAATTGCGATCACTCTTAAAGCCTCAAGTAAATTATAAATAACCTCACCTAATTCCTTTCCTTTTAATTTCCAAGGTTCTTTTTCATTTACATATTTGTTTGTTGCTCGAATAAAATTCCAAATTTCATTCAAAGCATTGTGCAATTCTAGCTTTTCCATAAATTCTTCAATTTTTCTTAAATCAAGTTTCTCTTCTAATTCTACCTTACCTTCAATTTCTCCATCGAATTTTTCCGCCAAACTTAAAACTCTGTAAACCAAATTTCCTAAATCAGCTACAAGTTCTCCATTAATTCTTGCTATCAAAGAATTTTCTGAAAAATCCCCGTCTTCTCCAAAAGGTATTTCTTTAACTAAAAAGTATCTTAAAGAGTCTGTAGAATATTTCTTCGCCAAATAAACAGGATCTATAACATTGCCCAAAGATTTGCTAATCTTTTGTTTCTCAGCTGTCAACCAACCATGACAAAAAACCTTTTTTGGTGGCTCAATTCCTGCTGAAAATAAAATAGCAGGCCAGATTACTGTATGAAACCAATTTATCTCTTTTCCTATCAAATGTAAATCAGCAGGCCAGAATTTTTTGAACTTTTCTTCGGGCCAATTTAGAGCAGATATATAATTTACTAAAGCATCAACCCAAACATAAATTGTAAATTTATTATCAATAGGAAACGGAACCCCCCATTTTGAACTTCTGGTTATACAGATGTCTTTCAATCCAGCCTTAACTCTATTTATTATTTCGTTTGCTCTAAATGATGGAGATAAAAATTCGGGATTTTTTTCATAAAAATTCAACAGCTTTTCTTGATATTTGCTTAATTTGAAAAAGTATGCTTCTTCTTTAAGTTTTTGAACTTTCCTTCCACAGGTAGGACATTTTTCATTTTTTAATTGCAGTTCTGTCCAAAAAGTTTCGCAAGGTACACAAAACCATCCCTCATATTCTCCTTTGTAAACATCTCCATTATCAAAATTTTTTTTAACTAATTTTGCAACAATCTCTTTATGTCTTTTTTCTGTTGTTCGAATAAAGTCGTCATAAGAAATATTCAAAACTTTCCATGCTTCTTTGAATGTACTGATAATTTCTTCTACAAATTCTTCTGGTTTTTTTCCAGAAATTTTTGCAGCTTCTTCAATTTTTTCCCCATGCTCATCTGTCCCAGTAAGAAAGAAAACATTCTCCCCTTTAAGCCTGTGCCATCTTGCTATAATATCTGCACAGATTTTTCCATATGCATTACCCACATGTGGGGGGGCATTGACATAGTCTATACCGGTCGTTACATAAAATTTCTTGAAGTTAATCACCCTTTTAATATTTTTACTTTAGGTTTAAAATTGTTTTTACAACCACTTTCATTGGTAAATAAATAATAAGTTCTTTGGTTTGTAAATAAATCCTTATGAAAGAACTTGTAGAGTTAACAGAAGAATTTGCTAACCACATAGTGAAAATAGAAAATCAAAGAAAGGAAATCAGTGAATTTTTAAGAAAAACCAACTCTACTTCAGAAGAAAAATAAAATCCTATAAATAATTTATCTTTCAATCTTAGCAAATTTGGGAGTCAAAACTAAATACCCATCTTCAGTTCCAGCAATGTCCCAATCATGCTGCGAACAAACTCTTTTAAGTCTTTGAACAGTTGCCTGAAGTTGCCCCAAATCTTTTTTTTGTAATTCTTTTGTTTTTAAAAACAGAATATTTCCTTCTCTAACTAATTTTGTTATTTTTTCAACATCAATTAAACCTTGCAAAGACTCAATTCTCACATTAATTTTTTCTGCTGGTGCTTCTCCCACTGGCAACTCGACTTCTTCTCTTTCCCTTTTGAATAAATCTCTTATTGACATTTTTTCACTTATTTTATATTGTTTTTTTATAAATTAAACCTATAAAATCTCAACAAAATCTGCGGAATTTTTTAAAGCGCTTGAAAAAGCTGACTCTGCAGCAACCACAATCACTTTTTTCCCATATTCTTTGGCCTTTTGAACTACTGGTAAATAATCTGCATCACGAGTGGCAATTGCAATCATGTTAACATCCTTTATTAAGATTGATTCAATTGCCGATACCGCCAAAGAAACGTCAATATCAGCATCATCCTCTTCTGCCAGGACAACCACAGGTTCAAGACCTTCATTAATTATTGCTTCTATTAGCTTTTTTGGTGCAAATTGATTTAAGAAAACTTTCGCAATTACAATTCTTCCATATTTTCTAACTCTTTTTTTCAATTCCCTCAAATCTATCATAAATTCTTTTCTGAGCATATTCGGTCCGTCTATAAATAGAGCAACATTGGGTTCTTCCCCTTTCATGTAAATTTTAGGTTGTTTATACACTTATCCCACTGAGCAAACGTCCTCTTTAAAAAATGCAGTTCCTTTTAAGAATGCAGAATCATCCTTAAGCTCCAAACCTCCGCTAAAATCAGATATCTTTGTGATTTTATTTTCAAGTGGTATGGTACATTTTGGTGTTCCGTCAGGATTTGATAATTTTAATTCCCCACTTTTAACAAAAACAGAAATTTCTTTTTCCTCAATTCCACTAAAGAAAAATTTAGTTGGCGTTATTTTAAAATCTATTTTAGCTTGTTCAACTGGAAGAGTGTTAATTGTGATTCCAGTTGTGTCCAATGAGCCTTGGATATTTCCATTCAAATAACTTAAAATTCCATTTCCACTAGAAAAACTAACTTCACATTCAGAGATAGATATGGCCGCTTCGTTTATTTTTAGTTCTAAACAATTTCCCCTAGCATTTAAAACTGAATCTGTGACCGTGAATTCCTTTCCATAAAAAGATTCTTTCTCTGCACTTAAAACCATCGGTAGATAACCTTCAGTCTTCGGTTTAGAAATTTTTAACAAACTAGAGAGTCCAGAAATAATTCCCTCTCCCCCAACTTTCAGAAGATCCAGAAATTTTCTTCCATATTCAGTACCAAAAAGCAAACCAACCAAACCGATAATTATGACAACAGTCAATATTACTTTTAAACTTTTCCATATCATCTTCTTACCCAAAAGTTTATAAATCCTCTAACAATATATTTATGAAAGCGTAACTTTTTAAAGGTGGTAAAATATTGACTTAGGATACGGAACCATAATTTGGATTCTTTTCTTTTTCGTACTAATGTTTTTCTACCCAAAATTAATGGTTAGTTCAATAATCTGGAAGCTAGACCAGACTGTTAGAATGCTGGAAGGTTTGACAGCAAGTGGCAAAAAAATTGTTATAAAAAAAGTATCTAAAAACCCTTCTAGAAAATTAAAAGAAGCAATAAGTAATTTTCTTGAGTTTTTTATAATTGAGCCGATAAGTCTAGATCCTTATGGAATTGTAAGAAAAATAGAACATGTAATGACTTTGTCAGAAAAAAAATTCAAATACTTTGCAAGACGAGTTGCTCCTCATCTGAATACAGAGTCTCAAGCTAATTTTACGATGGGTTTGTCAGGAGCAATTTCTCTAAATCAAATTTCAAAAATTGTAAGACATTATGTTGAAATGATAAAAAAGACAAAGAATTTACAATTGGCAATGCTCCTTCAAATGCAATTACCTTTTATTCAAAAGATAGCTAAGGCTTTACTTAATGCTACAGAGGCTTTAACCAATGGTTGGCCGATCGGTGATTCTGCTGGTTCTTTAGCAGGAGCTCGTTTAATCGGTAAATCAAAAACAATAGAAATAGAGGAAGATACTTTGCTTGCAATAAAAAAAATCAAAGGAAAAAATGTTTTTATAATAAAAGCAAAGGGACCAGGAGGAAGGTTAGGAAAACTTGGAAGGGCTGTAGAGAAGTTGGTTAAAAAGAAAAAAATTGCAAAAATTATAACCATAGACGCTGCTGGGAAATTAGAAGGAGAAAAAACTGGTTCTATTGCTGAAGGAATTGGTGTAGCAATTGGTGGTGCTGGGGTAGATAGAAATTATATAGAAAACATTGCTACCAAAAAAGAAATTCCTTTGGATTCAATTGTTATCAAAATGTCTCCTGAAGAAGCTTTTATGCCGATGAGAAAAGAAGTTCTAAATTCTATTCCAAAAGTCTTAGATGTAGTTGAAGAAAACGTTTCTGGAACAAAGGAAAAAGGAGATATAATTGTAGTGGGTGTGGGCAATACTTGTGGTGTAGGAAATGATGAGAAAGCGGTAAAACAAGCAGAAGAACAAATTAAAAAAATAATCAAACTGGTCAAGGAAAGGGAAGAAAGAGAAAAGAAACAAAAGAAAAGATCATTCTTTGATTGGTTTAGTTTTGGAATTTAAGTGAAAATTGGAAGTTTGCTTAGTTTATTTTTAAAATCTTCTATAGTACCATCGTTTATTAAAACAAAATCCACTCGCTCTATACACTTTTTTACTTGTTGTCCATATTCAGATTCATCTTTACCTTGATCCCTTTCATCTAAAATGGTAAATTCTTCAAATGTTTTTGGATCATTATGCTGTCCTCTTTTTGCTGTTCTTTCAAATCTAATTTCTTGTGGAGCATCTATACCAATCCAGACAAAATTTTTACCAAATTTTTTTCTTAAGAATTCACCTTCATCAAGATTTCTTATTCCATCAATTATTGTAAATTCCCTTTCCCTTGGCAAATATTCTATCGCGAGCTTTGCAAGTATGTGTGCACCATATTCTTTTCTAAGCTCATTTCCCATATCTTGAAGAATTTTTCTGTTAAAATTAGATTTTTTTCTTTCTGCTTCTCCTCTAATAACATCAGAAAGAGTAACACAATAGCAATTGAATTTTTTTGTAAAAAATTCTTTAGCTATTTCTTTTCCAGAGCCAATAGTGCCTGTAAGTCCAATTACTTTCATTCTAACCAAAAATTGAAAATTTTATAAGTCGCAAGCTTTTAGAGTTTTTCTCTTGTTAGCTTTAGCTCGAGCAATAGCACATGTAATATCTTCTGCAACATGTTTGTCTAAGCCTTTCCAAAAATCTCCACCAGATCTCATACCTTTTAATGATTTTCTGACAGCGGATTTAACAACCAATGCCATTTTTACACCTCCATTTTTATATTATTTTTTGAACTTTCAGGATATTTAAACTCCATCAACTCGATAGCTGAGTAGTGATGATTAAATATTTTCTGGTTTAACAAAAAGAATAACTTTAAAAATAATTAAACTACAATTACTTTGATTAAAATGCCCCTAAGACCTGGAAGAACTACAAGAAAAAAAGAAAGACCTTACACCAGAGTATCAAAAAAAGTCCCTAGAAAAAGTTATGTGGTTGGAGTTCCATTCCCAAAAACCCACCAGTTTGAAATGGGAAATCTACAAGGAGAATTTGATACAATTTTATATCTTTTGGTTAAAAGACCAGTGCAAATAAGAGATAATGCTTTAGAAGCTGGAAGAATTGTTGCTAATAAATTTTTAGAATTAAAAATTGGGACAGGCTATTTCATGAAAATTTTAGCTTTTCCTCATCACGTGCTCAGAGAAAAGCCAATAGCGACTGGAGCAGGAGCAGATAGATATTCACAGGGGATGAGGCATTCTTTTGGTAAACCTTCTAACACTGCAATCCAAGTGAAAGAAAATCAAAAATTGATTCAACTGAGAATAAACAAAGAAAATGTAGAAATCGGCAAGATAGCCTTAAAAAAATTTGGAGCAAAACTTCCGGTTCCCACAAAAATTAAAATGGAAGAGTAATTAATTTCTGCAGGTAAACTTTTTTACAAAGAAAGCGAACATTAAGTTATGGAATATATACCTACCATAGAATGTATGTACTCCATATGCTAACTCTTATTTTGCTAGTTTGACTATATAAATTTGTTGCCTATGCCATACAGAGGCCTTGTTGAAAACAATTCAGAGGTTACAGATGTATTCTTCTGCATAATTTTAGGACACGATACAGTGAAAAATATACAAAAAACGCTTAAGCAAGGCCAATCTACAGTAAGCATGAAGCTCCAATATCTTAGAAGGAATAATGTCGTACTGAAGAGCAGATGGACTTATGAACCGAATTGGAAAATGACCTATATTATGATATATTCTGTAA
>Ga0114920_10001652_pt1 | contig 10333 bp, 10 predicted proteins | sample ChitaG_FD_88683 | JGI IMG/M metagenome (GOLD analysis project Ga0114920, IMG submission 88683) | Deep subsurface microbial communities from South Pacific Ocean to uncover new lineages of life (NeLLi) - Chile_00310 metaG | ecosystem: Environmental > Aquatic > Marine > Oceanic > Sediment ...
AACTATGCAGCAGCTAAGGCTGGAATTATTGGTTTTACAAAGTCCTTAAGCAAAGAAGTTGGAAAATTTAATGTTACTGTAAATGCTATTGCTCCTGGTTTTATAGAAACAAGGCTAACAAATAATGTTCCTTTACAATTAAAATTAATGATTAAAAGGCTAACTTGTTTGGGTAGATTTGGAAAACCAGAAGAAGTGGCAGATCTGGTTGCATTTTTAGCTTCAGATAAATCAAGCTTTATAACCGGAGCTGTTATTAATATTGATGGCGGTTTAGCAATATAATGTTAAATAAAAATCAAATTAAAAAAATTATTCCTTATGATGAGCCTTTTTTATGGGTTGACGAAGTAGAAAGTATTTCATCAAATACCATTGTTGCTTACAAAAACACTTCCAAAAACGATGAGTGTTTTAAGGGCCATTTTGTTGATCTTCCAATAATGCCTGGCGTATTAGTTGTTGAAGGAATTGCCCAAACTGGAACAATATTGCTTAGGCAAAAATTAGGCTCTTCTCATAAACAAAAACATCTTTTAGCTTATCAAATAAGAAGCGCTTTTTTTTATGAACCCGTTTTCCCTGGAGAAAAAATAAAGTATAAGGTTGAGCTTTTAGGATTTTATGGCGATAAAATCGCTAATATGAAAGGAGAGGCTTTTGTTAAAGACAAAATAAAAAGCGAAATAAGGTTTACTATTGCCATTATAGATAAAGAAGAATTCAAAAAAAAGTTTCAAGAAAAAAACAATAAGCCAATATCTTACACTAAATTACCTCCTCTAAAAATTGGCAATCTTTTTGCTAAAATCCCAATCATTCAAGGCGGAATGGCAGTAAGAGTTTCTTTACATAATCTGGCTGGAAATGTAGCTAAGCAAGGAGGAATAGGCATTATTGCTGTCTCTGGAATGAATGATCCAAATGAAGTCAAATCAGAAATAAGAAAAGCTAGAAAAATTGCCGGACCCAAAGGAGTTATTGGAATAAATATTATGGGAGTTGTAGGTTATTTTATTGAATTAGTAAAAGCAGCCATGGAAGAAAAGGTTGATTTAATCATTCAAGGAGCAGGATTTAGGAAAGATATTTTTGATTTAGGTAGAGAATATAATGTTCCTATTTTTTCAATGGCCTCATCTGCAAAAGTTGCTCAGAAAGGAGAGCAGATGGGGGCAGCAGCAATAGTTGTTGAAGGCATGGAGGCTGGCGGTCACCTTGGATTTCCAAAAGGCCATGAACTTAGAAAAACAATTGATATTGTTAAAGAAGTAGCAAAAGCAGTGAAAACTCCGATCATTGCTGCTGGTGGAATATTTGATGGAAAAGATATTGTGGAAATGTTAAAAGCAGGAGCCAAAGGAGTTCAAATGGCAACCAGATTTGTAGCAACGAAAGAATGTGATGTTCATCAGAAATTTAAAGAGGCTTATTTAAAAGCTAAAAAAGAGGATGTTGTAATTATTCCTTCTCCTGTTGGACTGCCTGGAAGGGCAATTAAAAATTCTTTTGTTAAAAAGATTCTAGAAGATAAGGCACCGAAACCAGATCCTAAAAAATGTGAAGGATGCATGGGAATGGTTTGTAATAAAAAATATTGTATTTTAGAAGTTTTGGAAAATGCCCGCAAAGGCGACTTAGAAAATGGGCTGATTTTTGCTGGTTCAAATGTCTGGCGAGTAAATAAAATAGTTTCTGTTAAAAAATTGATTAACGAATTAGTAACAGAAGCAAATGAAATTTTGAAAAATAAACCTTTATTAATTGCTGATTAAATATATGCTTGGCTCTAAATTAACTAAACTTTTAAATATCAAATATCCAATCATTCAAGGCGGAATGGCTGGAATCTCAGACTCAATTTTAGTTTCAGCTGTTTCAAATGCCGGAGGATTAGGAGTCCTTGGTTCAGGATTTTTATCTTCTAAATGGTTAGAAGAAGAAATCAATAAAACTAAAAAGCTAACTGATAAACCCTTTGCAGTCAACTTAATGCTGCAAAATTCCCACATTCCAGAATTGATGAAAGTAATAATTAAAAACAAAGTTCCCATTGTTACTACTGGCGGAGGCAATCCTCTCCCTCTATTCCCCCATTTAAAAAGAGCTGGAATTAAAATCATTACTGTAATTGGTGTTGTAAGGCTGGCTAAAAAAATGGAGGATAATGACGCTGATGTTATAGTTGTTGAGGGTATGGAGTCAGGTGGTCATATTGGGAAAAAAACAACCTTAACTTTAATACCTCAGACAAAAAAAGTGCTTAAAAATACTCCCCTGGTTGCAGCTGGCGGTATTTATGATGGAAAAACCACAGCAGCAATGTTTGTATTAGGGGCTGATGGAGTTCAGATGGGAACCAGATTCTTGGCAAGCAAAGAATGCGATATTCATAAAGATTATAAGAAAGCGATTTTAGATGCGACGGATGAAGACATAATTACAGTGGCGGAATTCACCGGCCATCCAGTAAGGTTGATAAAAAATGAATTATCTGAAAAAGTTAAAAAATTAGAGGAAAAAAATCCTTTTCCTGAAGAAGTGAGAGCTGACGCATACTCTTCTTCAAAATTATTAAATGCTAATATTCAACAAGCCCCGCTTCTTTGCGGTCTTTGCGCTGGTGCAATCTCAGAAATTAAAACCTGCAAACAAATCTTAGAAGAAACAATGCAAGACGCTGAAAGAATTCTCAAAGGAGCAACATATAAAAATGAATAGATTAGTTTCTTGGTTTTGCAAGATTTTTATTGCCCCTATTGTTAAATTCTTAATGATTAAAGAAGTCAGGGGGCTGGAAAACATTCCTAAGGAAAACTTTATTCTGGCAGCAAACCACCAAAGTCATTTGGATGAGTTGGCTACTGGCTATATCTGTGTTCCCAGAAGACTTCATTTTATTGGTCAAACTGACCAATATACTGGATTGATCAAGCTAATACTCTACATTGTATACTTTATTGGCGGAGTTATTCGTTTAAACAGAAAAAGTGAAGCTTCAAAGAAAAAGGTTGTTAAAGAGGCAATTGAAGTTCTCAAAAAAGGAGATTGTTTAATAGTTTATCCTGAAGGAACAAGAACGAGAACTGGCCAGATGGGGAGAGGAAGATATGGTGTAGCTGTAATTTTCTTAGGAACAGGAAAACCAATCCTTCCTGTAGGCATTAAAGGAACGTTTGAACTTCTTCCTCCAAAAGGCAAGCTTAAGATTAAAAGAATTGTTGAAATCAATATTGGCAAGCCTTTGTATTTTAAGGAAGAGTGTGAAAAAGCAAAGAATGTGAATAAGGATTCTCAAGAATACAAGGCTCTGCTTGAGAAGATCACTAACACAATGATGGATAAAATCATCTCTTTAAAAGCAGAATTAGATTCAAAAACATGAAACTTATTTTTCTCTACTTTTGTAAACTTATATCGTCCCCTGTTATTCAAAAGTTCTTTTTAGAAAAAGTGGAGGGAGAAGAAAACATTCCCAAACATGGCAATTTCATTCTCGCTCCCAATCATCTTGACGGAAAAGATCATTGGTTTATTTCAAGCGTTTTAAAAGAAAGATTGAAAAATGTTCGTTTTATTGGAGCTATGGATAGTTTAAAAACTTTGTTTTTGTCAGGAACACTGTATTATTTTGCAGGCACAATCAAGATAGACAGAAGAAAAATTGATAGAAAAAATGTTTTAGATAAAATAATAAGCAACTTAAGGGAAAACAAAAGCATTGTCATTTATCCTGAAGGAAATAGTAATAATAAAAAAATACTTTTAAGAGGCAAAACAGGTGTGGCAGAATTAGCTCTTAGGACAGGTATTCCTGTTATTCCAGTGGGAATAAAAACAGTTGACAATTCCTTTAAAAGAGCTATTAAGGTGGGAAAACCCTTGTATTATTTAAAAGAAAAAGAGGTTGCAAAAAACATTAAAAATGATAAAGAAAAGTATAATTTACTTTTAAGAAAAGTAACTGACAATATAATGAGAGAAATTGCTCAATTATCTCAAAAACCTTATCAATATGCAGATTAAAAAAATTCTTATTGCTAACAGGGGCGAAATTGCTTTAAGGATAATCAGAACCTGCCAGGAAATGGACATTACAACAGTAGCTCTTTGTCCTTTAAAAGGCGGAGAGTCAAACTTTCTTGAAACAAGATTGGCTGACGAATACTATTTCTTGGAACAAGAAGGCTCTTCTGGTTATTTAGATCAGAAAAAAATCATTGAAATTGCCAAAAAAGCTAAGGTTGATGCCATTCATCCAGGATATGGTTTTTTAGCTGAAAACTGGAAATTTGCCCGGCTTTGCAGAAAAAACAAGATTAAATTTATTGGGCCACACTTTAAAACTTTAAAAAAATTAGAAGACAAAATTGAAGCTAAAAAAATTGCCCGGAAAGTAGGAATTCCAACTCTCTCTGCCAGCAAGGGTTCAATCAAAACAAAAGGAGATTTAGTAAAGTGGGTTCTTAAAATAAAACCCCCTTTTGTTCTAAAGGCGCGGAAAGGTGGAGGAGGAATCGGGATCAGGGTTATTAATGGAAAAATTGATTTTGGAGACCTTTTCTCCATCTCAGCCGGCATTCAAAGACAAATGGCTGGAGCTTTTTCTGACACTGATTTTTTCCTTGAAAAACATCTTCCAGAAGCCCGCCACATTGAATTCCAAATTTTAGGGGACGGAGAAAAAGTTATCCATCTTGGAGAAAGAGAGTGCACCATTCAAAGAAGATTTCAAAAACTACTCGAAGAAGCACCCTCAGTGTTTCTTGATGAAAAAACAAGAGGAAAAATGGCAAATCTGGCGCTTAAACTTATTAAGAAATTAAGGTATAAAGGTGCAGGTACTGTTGAATTTTTAATAGATCCAGAAAAAAATTTCTACTTCTTAGAAGTCAATCCAAGAATTCAAGTAGAACATTCAATTACAGAACTAATCACAGGAATAGATATTGTTGAACAGCAAATAAGAATTGCGCAGGGCCAGAAACTCCCATTTACCCAAGACGACATATCTTTTAACGGCTGGGCCATTGAGGCCAGAATAAATGCTGAAGACCCTAAAAAGAATTTCAGGCCTTCTCCTGGAGTTATTCAAAAATACATTCCTCCTGGAGGAAGAGGTGTGTTCTTTCATACGTTTTTACACGAAGGCCAGGAAATTTATCCTTACTTTGATTCTCTGTTGGCAAAATTAATTGTGCATGGAAAAACAAGAGAAGAAGCTTTACGCAGACTTAAACGCGCTTTGGACGAAGTTGTGATTGAGGGAATACCAACCACAATCCCATTTTTCAAAATTCTCATGGAAGATAAAAACTTTCTGTCAGGCAATCTGACAACCAATTTTATTGAAAAAAGCAATATTCTAAGCAAATTACTACCTCAACCACCTTGTAAAGAAATAGTAAAAACAAAACCAGTTGAAGAAAAAGAAATTGCTGAGCTTGTCTTCCAGATATATAAAACTATTCAAAAGTCTGAAAAAAAATCGATTGAGCATGGTGTTTCAAATTGGCTGATGGCTGAGAGATTAAAAATGTTTGAATAAAAAAGATTTATGAAATTAAAGCTAAAATTAAATGGCAAAATGTACGATATTGAAGTTTTGCAGAAAAACGACAAAACTGTAAAAGTTAAAGTGGGAGATAAAGAGTTTACATTCAAAGAAAGAGAAGAAGACATCAGAATAGCCAAGGCCTCTTTTCCAAAAAGGAATTTTTCAAAAAAAGAAATTATAGCCCCAATCACAGGAGAGATTTCAGAGATTTTTATAAAAAAAGGAGATTTTATTGAAAAAGAGAAAAAAATAATTCTTTTGTCTGCAATGAAAATGGAAAATGAAATAATTTCTGATTTTGAAGGTAAAGTAAAAAGAGTTTTAATAAGTAAAAATCAAAAAGTAAATAAGGGTGATATATTAGTAATGCTTGAATAATGAAGATCCAAAGATTGAAAAAAGTTTCCTCAACAAGCGCTTTGGCTAAAAAAGAAAAAGGTGAGCCCTGGACAGTGATCTGGGCTCAAGAACAAAGCGCTGGTTATGGAACAAAAAAAGATTATTGGTTTTCGCCAAAAGGAGGACTTTATTTTTCTGTGATTCTGCCGAAAACTGATATTGATGATCTGCAGACCTTAACGATTTTAGCTGCTTTTATTGTGGCGAAAACGCTTAAAGAAAGCTTTGCTCTGGATTGTTTTATTAAACTGCCGAATGATGTATATATTAATAGGAAAAAAGTTGCTGGTATTTTAACTGAGAATGTCTTGTCAAATGATACAAAGTTTTCAGTAATGGGATTCGGGCTTAATACAAATATTGATGAATTCCCAAAGGATTTGGAAAATACTGCCACATCGCTTAAAATAGAATTAAAGAGGCAAGTGGACAATGAAAAGATTTTAAAACAGATTATAAAAGGTTTAAAAAAACAATTAAAAACAATCAGTCAATAAATACATATGAGGTTTAAAAAACAAATTGATGAATTAAAAGAAAAATTGAAAAATCTGGAAAACAACGAGCTGATTGAAAAACAACACCAAAAGGGAAAATTAACTGCAAGAGAAAGGATTAACCTGCTTTTAGACTTAAATAGTTTTACTGAACTGGACGCTTTTGTTGAGAGCCGTTTTGATAAATTGGGAATGAATAAAAAGAAATTCCCAGGTGATGCTGTAATTACTGGTTTTGGAACAATAAATAACCGCCAAGTTTATATTTTCAGTCAGGACTTTTCTAAAATCGGTGGCTCTCTGGGTGAAATGCATGGCCAAAAAATAGTTAAAGTCATTAATCTGGCAAAAAAAACAGGATGTCCTGTAATTGGGATTATTGATTCAGGGGGAGCAAGAATTCAAGAAGGCATAGCGAGCTTAGATGGTTATGCAGAAATTTTCAGCTCTATGATTAAAGCCTCTGGTATTATTCCTCAGATCTCTGTCATTGCAGGACCTTCAGCTGGTGGAGCATGCTATGCGCCTGGATTATCAGACTTTGTTTTCATGACTCAAGGGATCTCGCAGATGTATATTACGGGTCCTGAGGTAATTAAAAAAGTAACAGGAGAAAAAGTTTCTTTTGAAGAATTAGGAGGGGCTTTAGTTCATTCTTCAAAAAGCGGGTGTTCTCATTTTGTTTTTGAAAATGAAAAAGACTGTTTTTTTGCAGTGAAAAAACTCTTATCCTATCTTCCTCAAAACAATCTTGAAAATCCGCCTCAAGAAAGAAGTATTCTAGCTGAATTTTTTGAAAAAGAAGATAATTTAAGACTCTTGGATATTGTTCCTGAAAAAGAAGAAAAGAGTTATGACATGAAAGAAGTCATTGGAGAAGTTTTTGACAAGGGCTCATTTTTTGAAGTTCAGCAGGATTTTGCCACAAACTCAATTGTAGGCTTTGGTAAATTAGCTGGCTTTGTTGTCGGTATAGTGGCAAATCAAACAAAACACATGGCTGGCACCTTAGACGTTGATTCTTCAGATAAAATTGCTCGCTTTGTAAGATTTGCTGATGCATTTAATATTCCTTTAGTGAATTTAGTTGATACTCCAGGATATCTCCCAGGAGTTAACCAAGAAAAAAAGGGGGTGATTCGTCATGGAGCAAAAGTGCTTTATGCTTTTGCTGAAGCAACTGTTCCCAAGATAAGCTTAATCTTGAGAAAGGCTTATGGGGGCGCGTATATAGCGCTGGCTTCACGCAAACTTGGTTATGATAAAGTCATTGCCTGGCCGTCAGCCCAGATTGCAGTAATGGGTCCTGAACAAGCAGTAAAAATTATTTTTAAAAAAGATTTGGCAGAAACTAAAGATTCTCAAAAATTAGAAAAAGAAAAAATTGAACATTTAAAAGAAACGTTCTTGGACGCCTATCAAGCAGCTAAACTCGGTCAGGTTGACATGATAATTCATCCCAAGGACACAAGAATTGTGCTAATAAAATGTTTAAAATCATTGCTCAATAAAAGAGAAGGTAAAACGCCAAGAAAACACGGCAATATACCTTTGTAAAATTATGCCAACAATTTGTTTTAGTCTTTTTTGGATAATTTTTTCCTATATCCTAGGCTCTTTTCCTTCCGGCTACATACTTACCAAACTTTCTTCAAGAAAAAACATTTTAGAAATTGGTTGGAGAAAGACGTCCGGTTCAAATGTTTTCAGAAATATTGGTGCTTGGCAAGGGATTTTAACTGCTTTACTTGATGTAGGCAAAGGCTATCTAGCAGTTTATTTAGCCAGCTATTTTAATCTCCCTCCATATATTCAAGCCCTGTCAGGAGCAGCAGCAGTAACAGGTCACAACTGGTCTTGTTTTTTAAAGCTTGCTGGAGGAAGAGGGATTGGAACTCTAGCTGGAGCTTTCTGGGCTTTGTCTCCTCAAATCCTCCAACTATCAATTATTCCTTTTCTTATCATCACTCTGCTGTGGAATGCTTCAATTGGCACAATTATTTTTTTAATCACCTCTATCATTCTGGCTGTAAAATTCAATCAATTTGAAACAGTGGGAATTTTAATCTCAGTTTCTTTTCTCCCAATATTTATGAAAAGATTAAGCCCTATCAATGAAATATCCAGTTCTTATAATAAAGCAGAGTTAATAAAAAATCGGCTTATCTTTGATGATGACAAACCATCCGGGTTAAGGATAAAAAGAATCATTAAAGGGTTGGGTTGGTGGTAATTGGAAGGGTTGACAAAACAGTGAAACTTGATAGACTAAAATTAGTCCGTCAAACACGGACATTTTTATTGGATTAAAACAATTAAACAAATTAATTATTTAGCAATTTTATTATGGACATGAAAAATTTTGCTTCAGCCATTGCTCAGATTGCTGAAGAAAAAGGAATTTCTTCAGAAAAAATCATGGAAACAATTGAGCAGGCTTTAGCAGCAGCATACAAAAAAGATTACGGAAAAAAGGGACAGATTATTAAGGCCAAGCTTGATCCAAAATCAGGCGATGTTAAGTTTTGGCAAACAAAAACAGTTGTTGATGATAAAATGATTTATTCAGAAAAAGAACTGGAGGAATTAAAAGAAAAAAAAGAAGAAAGTGAAGAGACGAAAATGCGCTTCAATGAAGAAAAACATATCATGATTAAAGAAGCTAAAAAAATAGACTCAAAGATTAAAACAGAAGAAGAATTAGTCATTCCTTTAGAAGCTAAAGAAGACTATGGTAGAATTGCTGCTCAAACAGCAAAACAAGTAATAATGCAAAGGATTAGAGAGGCTGAAAAAGAAAGTATTTATGATGAATATAAGTCAAAAGAAAACGAAATCATTTCTGGCCTTGTCCAGAGAATAGAAGGAAGAAACGTATTTTTTGACATTGGAAAAACACTGGGAATTCTACCCAGAGAAGAACAAATTCCTGGGGAATTTTACAGAGCTAATCAAAGATTAAAACTTTATGTTTTAAAAGTTGACATAACTCCAAAAGGACCTAAAATTTTTCTATCACGCGCTTATCCAAAACTAGTTTCAAAACTTTTTGAATTAGAAGTACCAGAAATCTCCAATGGTTCAGTGGTAATAAAATCAATAGCTAGAGAGCCTGGTTCAAGAACAAAAATTGCTGTTACTTCGCTTGAAGAAGGAATTGATCCAATAGGGGCAGTTGTTGGTCAGCGTGGAACAAGAGTTCAGGTGGTAATTAATGAATTGGGTGGAGAAAAAATTGACATTACTGAATATTCTGAAGACCCTAAAATATATATAACTAATGCTTTGAGTCCGGCAAAAGTTGAAGAAGTAAAAATCATGCCAAAAAATACTGCTCTGGCTATTGTCCCTTTTGATCAATTATCCTTGGCTATTGGCAAAGATGGTCAAAATGTCAGGTTGGCTGCAAAATTAACTGGCTGGAAAATTGATGTAAGAAGTTCTTCTTCTGGAGCAGAAGAAACAAAAGTGGAAAAGCCAGAAAACAAGAAAAAAGATAAAGAAAAAAAGAAGAAAACAAAAAAAGAAGAAGAGACAAAAGAAAAATAATCAGTTAAAATATATTATTATGAACTTAATTCCTACGGTTATTGAAAAAACAAAATACGGAGAAAAAGCATATGATATTTATTCAAGACTGCTTAAAGAAAGAATTATTTTCTTAGGCGGTCCTATTGTTGATCCAGTAGCTAATTCTGTTATTGCTCAAATGCTTTTTTTGGCCTCTCAAAACCCTAAAAAAGATATTCAGCTTTACATTAATTCACCAGGGGGAGTTCTAACTGCAGCCTTGGCAATTTATGATACAATGCAATATGTAAAATGTCCTGTTTCAACAGTTTGTGTTGGTTCTGCTGCTTCAGGAGCTGCGGTCTTATTG
>Ga0114920_10001654_pt1 | contig 10330 bp, 10 predicted proteins | sample ChitaG_FD_88683 | JGI IMG/M metagenome (GOLD analysis project Ga0114920, IMG submission 88683) | Deep subsurface microbial communities from South Pacific Ocean to uncover new lineages of life (NeLLi) - Chile_00310 metaG | ecosystem: Environmental > Aquatic > Marine > Oceanic > Sediment ...
GCTGTGAAGCCCGCGACAATCATCTTGGGTTTATGCTCAAGGGCGAGCGCCCGGACTTCATCCATATCCAGACGGCCGGTTTCTTTGTTAACGCCGTACTGAACGAAGTTATAAGCCCTGCCGGAAAAAGCAATCGGAAGCCCGTGGGTGATATGTCCGCCATGATCCAGTTTAAGCCCCATCACGGTGTCACCGAATTCCAAAAGCGCAAAGTAAATGGCGGTATTGGCCGGGGAACCGGAATAAGGCTGTACATTCACATGTTCAGCGCCAAAAAGTTTTTTGGCGCGTTCAATCGCCAGATTTTCAACCATATCAATGTTTTCCTGGCCGCCATAATACCGTTTGCCCGGGTATCCCTCGGAATATTTATTGGTCAAGATAGAGCCGTCAGCTTCCAGAACCGCTTCGGAAATATAGTTTTCTGACGGAATCAGTTCAATCCCTTCCATCTGTCTTTTGGTTTCACTGATAATCGCCTTATGAAGCTCAGGATCTTGCTTTCTGATGTGATCATACATAACTTATTTTTTAAATTCCAAACTCCAAGCACCAAATTACAAATAAATCTCAAATTCCAATTTTCAAATTACAAATTTTGTTCGATTGTAATAATAAACTTATTTGGTATTTGGGATTTGTTATTTGGAATTTAAAGTTTTGGGTTACATTGATAAATATTCTGATCAGTGATAATAAAATCTATGCACTCATCATACGGTTCTTTAGGGACGTAATCAAGCACTTGTTCCTCGTAAGCCAGCGCGATTTTCAGGTGCTTACGGTTCTGCTCAAAATAACGGTCATAATATCCCTTCCCCATACCGATTCGGTTGCCTTTTTTGTCAAAAGCAACTCCCGGCGTGATAACCAGTTCGAGCTGATCATCGAAAGTGCTGCTCGGTTCTGTATCAACGGGTTCCGGCACGCCTTCAAATCCCTTTTTTAAATTTAAAGATTTTTTGATGGGGACAGCCTGGAAGTGGCTTCTTCCCCGAATAACCGGAAGGTAGAGTTGTTTCGCGTCCAAATATTTTTCAATCAAAGAAAGTGTGTCCACTTCCCCGTTTACCGAATAATAAAAAAGAATATGATGAGCTTTTTTAAAAGCGTCCAGTTCTTCCAGGCGCCTGGCTATTTGTTCGTTTTTTGCGGCACGAACCTCTTTCTTAAGATTTTTTCTTATTTTTAAAAGTTTGCTTCGGATTTTAACTTTTTCAGACATAATCTTCGTATTGTGGGTCGCTTGTGGGTCGCTTGTGGGCCGGTTGTGGGTCGTATTTCATCCACCATCGGTCCACTATCGGTTCACCATCGGTCCGCTATCGGTTCACCATCGGTCCGCTATCGGTTCACCATCGGTCCACTATCGGTCCGCTATCGGCTCACCATCGGTCCACTATCGGTCCACCATTCGGACTTAGGATCTAAATACTTCTCTAGCCATTTCCATAAGAGAAGGCGCCTCTTCTTCTTTTTTTGTATTTGTTATCGGCTTAAGCGTTATCCTCTTCAGTTCTGTTTTCAGGCTTACTTTGGCGCTCAGCACATCTTCAAAGGCCTTTAGGATTTCTTTCTGATTGCTCGGATTGTCCACTTTTTTCATCAGGGTGCTTGACTTAAAAGTCAGATATAAATCTCCTTTTTCCAGTTTTACCGGCTCACTGTCCATAAAAGACATCCGGATAAAGGGGGTTTCAATTTTTTCGGCGATTCGCTGCCAATCTTCTTTGACTTTTTCCAGTGTCAAAGGAGATGCATCTTTTTCTTCTTCTCCTGAACTTGATTCAGGATCTTTTCCCCCCTCTGCCTTGACCTTGACTGAAGCAGGCTCGTCAGTCCTTTCGCCTGAGTCCGGACTTACCACCGTTTCCTCAAGTCCGGACTCCTCAAGATCTTCTTCTTTTGCCGGCTTTTCTTTTGTCTTAAAACCACAGGCTTTGATCACGGCAATTTCCAGGGGGAGCTGTGGTATGAGTGACTGATTGATTTGCTGTTTAGCGTTGCTAAAGATATCGATGAATTCAATGATGCTATCAATATTTTTTTGCTCGCTTAACCCCAGAAGCATCTGTTCCCTTAAATAAGCGATCAGCTCCCTGGCGAATTGGTTTAAATTCTGTCCCTGACCATTGATTTGATTGATCATTTCGACCGCCTTTTCAATATCTTTTTCAAGAAGCGCCTGGAAAAAAGATTCGATCATCATATGTCCGGTAATGCCAATTGAGTTGATAACCTCCTGATAAATAATCGCGCTATCAATGGTCATTTGTTCAAAAAGACCGATGGCATCCCGGAGGCTCCCACTTGATGTTTTTGAAATGAGCTCAAGGGCATCCGGTTCCGCCTGCACGCCTTCTTTCTCCGCGATTTCCTGCAATCTTGTCACAATGTTTTCTTTGGTAATCCGTTTAAAATTGAATTGCTGACAGCGTGAAATGATGGTTTCAGGGATTTTATGGACTTCGGTGGTGGCTAAGATGAAATAGGCGTGGGCCGGCGGCTCTTCCAGGGTTTTTAAAAGCGCGTTGAACGCCTCTTTGGTGAGCATGTGCACTTCATCGATGATATAGATTTTGGCTTTCCCCTGAGTGGGGGCAAAAAGAATTTTTTCGCGAAGTTCCCGAATTTCATCGATTCCGCGGTTACTGGCAGCATCGATTTCAATCAAATCCACCAGGCGCCCATTCAAAAGGGCTTCACAGTTTTCACAGCGGTTGCATGGCTCCGTCCCCTCCTCCAGGTTTGTGCAATTGAGGCTTTTGGCCACAATGCGCGCCAGAGAGGTCTTTCCGGTGCCTCGCGGGCCGCTGAAAAGATAGGCGTGTGTTAAAGCATCGTGCCTGATCGCATTTTTGAGCGTGGTGGTGATGTGGTCCTGACCCACCATCGTTTTAAAATCCTGCGGGCGGTATTTTAAATATAGAGACATAAAATCAATTTAACATTTTGCATTTTGCATTTTTCATTTGGGTAGGAATAGATTATCAGATTCACTACCTATTTACAATTGAGTTTGCTAAAATAATGCAGCGCTAATTTTAAATTTTAAGTTTTAAATTTTAAATGAAGAAGTTTGCCTATCTATTTCTTTTTGCATTTACTCTTTTAATCCTGTCAGCCTGCACTGAAGATAATGCGGGACCACGCCCAGTATTAGGAAATCCTGATGCCCCTGTTTTGGTGGAAGAATTTTCTGATTTTGAATGTCCGGCCTGCGCGAGTTTAGCTTCTCAGCTCGAGGATTTGATACTGAGAAATACGGATCTCGCCCGATTGGAATTCCATCACTTCCCCCTCCCTTACCATCAAAACGCTTTTAAAGCGGCTGAAGCGGCTGAATGCGCCGGAGACTTGGGGAAATTCTGGGAATTTACTAAAAAAGCTTTTCAAAACCAAAAAAACCTGTCGGTCGATAATCTTAAAGCCTTCGCGGGCGAACTCGGTTTAGATCAGGCTGTTTTTGATGATTGCCTGGACAGCGGGAAAAAACGCTACCGTGTTAAAGGCGATATTAACGAAGGACGAAGGCGCCAGCTTTCCTACACGCCCTCCATTTACGTGAACGGCCAACTGATCCAATGGAATGGAATTGTGCAGTTTGAAACATATCTTAAAAGCCTTAAGTAATAAGCATTAAGCGGTAAGCTATAAGCAGTAAGTTATTCATATCAGTGCTTAACGCTTAATGCTTACCGCTTACTGCTATTTTGAATAGCGGCTTTCTTTTTCCCGATACTCCATTACCACAGGTGTCCCGGTGAAGCCGAATTGTTCGCGCAGGCGGTTTTCCAGGTAACGTAAGTAGGAGAAGTGGAAGTATTTTTTTTTGTTCACAAAAAACACGAAATGGGGCGGTTTAGTATCCACCTGGGTGACATAAAAAAGCCTGGGGTTGATTTTTTTGGCGCCGGTAGGCTTATGCTGTTCAATGGCGTGTTCCACAAAATGGTTGAGCTTGGCTGTAGGGATGCGTTTCTGCCGCTCTTTTGTAATCACTTCCAGCTGGTCAAAAATCGTGCTTAGGTTTTTTTTCGTCACAGCCGAAGTAAAAACAACCGGCGCCCACGACAGGAATGGGAATTTCCTCTGCAAGTGATGAACATAGGCGGCCCGCCGCTCCTCCTCGGGCTGACCGGACTCTTTTTTAACATCCCATTTGTTAGCCAGAATGATCAGCCCCTTATTGGTGCTCAGGATGGTATTGGTAATCTGCTGGTCCTGGTGGCTGATTTCTTTACTGCTGTCGATCACCAAAAGCGCCACATCGCACCGTTCGATGGAGGAAAGCGTGCGAAGCACACTGAAATGTTCAATGCCGGTTCCTATTTTCCCCTTTCGGCGCATACCGGCCGTATCGATAAAATTATAATCTTTCCCTGCGTGGCGGATCAGCGTATCCGTGCTGTCGCGGGTGGTGCCCGGAATATCGGACACAATCAGCTTTTCCTGGTTGGACAGGGCGTTAATAAGGGAAGATTTTCCCACATTCATTTTGCCCACCAGGGCGATATTTAAGTGACTGTGGTCAAACCGATCCGTCTTTTTATAGGCCGGATTGTCTTTTGTTAAAAAATGGCGTTCTTTAAGCGCTTCTATCACATCATTCATCAGGTGTTCAATTCCCGTGTTATGCAAGGCGGAAATGGGGTAAGGATTGCCCAACCCCAGTTCAAACATATGCGCCAGATCGGTCTCGGTAAGCGGATAGTCGCATTTGTTGACCATAAGTAAGATAGATTTTTTGTGAGACTGCATCCTCAGAAGTTCAGCAGCCTTAAAATCATCACTGGTCAGATCCTCTTTATTACTGACCATGAATAAAATAAGGTCAGACTCTTCAATGGCGACCCGCGCCTGTTTCTGCATATTGTCCTCAATATCTATATCCGCCTTTTTTTCAAATTGGAGCCCGCCTGTGTCCACCAAAAAGAAATCCATTTCCGAATGTTCAATCCTGAAAAAAATTCGGTCGCGGGTGGTTCCGGCTTCTTTAGCCGTAATAGCAATCCGGGAACCTGCCAGCCGGTTAAAAAACGTGGATTTACCCACATTCGGTTTGCCGACAATGGTAATGATGGGGATTTTCATTTCTCAATTTTCATTTAGACGTCAAAACAGCCAATCACTTAAATAATCAACCATTGAATCATTATTATGGAAGGCAGTGGGCGCAGGTAAAGGGTCTTCCTCTGAAAACATAAAGTATTCTAACTGTAAAATTGCTCTTTGGCTTTTCGGGCGCGGTGTTTGGCACGTATCACCGCCGAGGCGCGGACAAACTTTTTAGTGGGTTTTTTCTTATGGAACCGTTCCTGCTTGGCTTTATAAAGCGTTCGGCTCCTTTGAACCTGCTGTTTAAAGCGGTTGATGAGACGTTCGTTGCTTTCACCATGCTTTTTAGTCGCGTAAATCATTAGTTACCTCCTTTATTTACTGTTAAGTGCGCTTATTTTAACGGATTTTGCTGGAATTGCAAACATTTTACGCTTAAATTCCAAATTACAAGCACCAACTTACAACCAAATTACAAACTCCAATTTTCAAATGTCTGAACTGTGATTTATTTGATTTATTGATGGGCATGATGTGAATTAATAATAAATATCATATTAATCATTTAATCAGCGTAATCAGCGGTTCAGACATTTTGTAATTTGCACATTGGTTGGAATTTGTAATTTGAGATTTGGAATTTTAAAGCTGTTCGAGTTATGTTAAACTGCATTACGTTATTTATCACCTAAAATTAAATACTATGGGTTTCATGGATAAAGCCAAGGACATGTATAAGCTCCAGAAACAGGCCAAGCAGATTAAAAAGGAGCTTAAAAACATCCACATCGAGGCTGAGGCTGGTGGCGTAACGGTGACCTGCGATGGCGAACAGCATTTTATGGACGTAAAAATTGATGAAGGTTTACTCGGAGACGCTAAAAAACTCAGCAAAGCCTTCATCGAAGCCGCCAACAAAGCCATTAAAAAATCCCAGCTCATCGGCGCGGAAAAAATGAAAGACGTGATGGGCGGAATGGGGGGAATGTTTGGTGAGTAACCTAAAACCTTTAAAAAAGGTTTTCGGCCTTTCCAAAATATCTGTTCTCACTCTTCACTCCCTCACTAGGCTTCGTCCCGTCTAACTTTGGGGCCCGCAAGACCCAAAGCGGCGGCGTGACTACGCACGTTCGGAAGCTCCTCGTTCGGTTATTAATATTGTGTAACTAGGAATGAAAAAACTCTCATTTTTCCTCATCATCGGCCTCCTGATCTTCGGTATTGTATGGTTTTATCAGAATTATATCGGAGCGCTTAGTTATTCACTCAACCCTGATTCGGAATCGCGGGTTATTGTGAATATCAAAAAAGGCAGTACTGCCTCCAGCGTGGCCGATTTGCTTCTTTCGGAAGGGCTGATTAAAAATACCATGGCCTTTAAACTTTACCTTAAACAAAACAACCTGGCGGACCAGATCAAGGCGGGCCGGATTGTACTCCAGGAAAACTTTGACCTTAAAACCATCGTGGATGCTCTTGTGGAGGGTAAAAGTGATGAAACGGCCGTCACTATTCTGGAAGGGTGGACACTCAGGCAAATCGCTGACTATATGGAAGATTTCGGATTAACAACAGCGGATGACTTTATAAGCTGCGCGGACAGCTGCGCGTTTGAATTTGACTTCCTTCCAGATGGATATATAGAAGGTTACCTTTACCCGGACACCTATTTTGTAAACCTGAATAGCTATTCGGATGAGGCGTTTATCAGCCGGCTTATCCGGACGCTGAAAAACAAATTATCGGACGAGGATTGGCAGGCCATTGAGGAAAGCGGACACACCTTGGAAGATATTATGATCATGGCCTCCATTGTGGAGCGAGAGGAGAGAGATGAGAGCGAGCGCTCAACCGTAGCAGGCGTCCTCTGGAATCGTTTTGATAACAATATCGGCCTGGGCGCCGACGCCACCATTCTTTACGCCCTGGGGCGCACCAAAGGCGGGCTAACCCACAATGATCTGGAGGTCGACAGCCCTTATAACACCCGCAAATACCGCGGCCTGCCCCCTACCCCCATTGCCAATCCATCTATCTCCTCCATCCGCGCGGCCCTTTATCCCAAAGACACCAACTACATGTATTATCTGCATGATTCAGACGGGGAGGTGCATTACGCGGTGACCAATGATGAGCATAACGCGAACAAGGCGAAGTATTTATGATGACTGGTAGAAAGTGCAGCTAAAATTTATGAATTTATCATAGGAGAATTACTTTAAATCCTTTGGAGCTTTCATGTCGTTTTCAGTGATATATGCAGTAAAAGGGATAATACCTTTTCTTTCAAACCAAACCATAAAAGGACCATCAATATGTACTGGGATTGGACCTCCACCACCACCCCTGAGTTTTAACATTAGTGCTGAAGCTGCTTTTGCGACTGCTCCTTTTTCATTCATTTTCAGAATATGTTCGTACTTTGCTTGATCAATTACTACCAGACCTTTTTCCTTTGGCGATGCACCTAAAAGCTCAGTTATGTCGCCTGACCTTTGAAAATCAACCATCGGAAAGGTCACTTCACCGTTGTACTTCGGAACGGAACCGATTGTTTTTTTTGCACTCGGTTTTATTTGCTTTTGCCATTTACTGGCCAATTGATGCAATCCCATTGAATCCTTTGGAGGGGGTTTGTCGTATTTAGTAATGTATACTGTGTCATTTGAATTGGTTTTGAGCCTTACAATCGGATGATCATGGTTGGGTATTTCATAAATGTCTTTTACATTTATCATGGTAACAGCTGGCACTTCTTTCCAGCGATCAGAAATTCTACTTCTAATAGATATTGTTTTTTTTACTGCCTCATGACTATTATGCCAAGTTACGGGCATTTTAAGTACACTTGCCGCAGAAATAGCCATTTCATTTCCTGGGTCTTTCAAACGAATAGAAAAGCCATTCTCTTTTAAAAAATGGTTTATTTTATCTACTCCTCCTTTTTGAGCAATACTCTTAATAACATCTGCCAATTTTGGTAACTGCGCACGAAATTTTGGAATTTTGCTTTCCAATGCTTTGAATTCTCTTCGGAGTTCCCAAGTTAGATTTGGACCGAGGAATTTTTCGGTTGCTCTTAGTGCGTCTGCAATCGTATGGGGGGCGTTGGCACGACCTTTAAGTTCGATCTTTTCTCGTTGTTCTTTAATTTTTTTTGGCCTTTTAGGTCTCTTAGCGACTTCTGTTTGCTGAGTTTTTTCAACAGACCCTGCAGTTTCTCTTTTCATGGTTTTTATAATTAAATTTCTTAAAAGTAAGTTAGTTATATTGTAAATCAAAAACAGCGCAATTTCAATTAACTGGTTTTTATACGAAGTGTTTAACCTATAATGTTACGATTCGTAATGTTATAGCTTTTATGGTGTATACGTAATCACAATCGTGTCCTTGCCTACCGATACACCGGCTTTTTCGGCTGTGACCACAAAGGTGTTTACTCCAGAGCTGAGTTTGACGGAAGACCGGAATTTTTCACTCCCCGGGATATAATCTTTTATTTCTTTGTCGTTCACGTACATGCGCGTGACCCATTTGCCGACCGTACCGCCGACGCCACCATCCTTTACGCCCTGGGGCGCACCAAAGGCGGGCTAACCCACAATGATCTGGAGGTCGACAGCCCCTACAACACCCGTAAATACCGTGGCCTGCCCCCCACTCCTATTGCCAATCCCAGCCTCTCCTCTATCCACGCGGCCCTTTACCCCGATGATACCAACTACATGTATTACCTGCATGATTCAGACGGGGAGGTGCATTACGCGGAAACGCTGGAAAAGCATAACGCGAATAAGGCGAAGTATTTGTAGGATTTTGGTTTGAAACGAGTTAGCCACCATATTATTTTTATGGTTTCTTTTTAAGCTTAGGTTCATAATCAAATTCTATCCCCACATCTTGAAAACTAGCAGCAGTATCTGTTCCCAAGATATCATCAAGAATAGTTTTTACTCTTAAATTACCGTCTATAACTACATTTTCCGTGTCTCTATATCGCTTGAAGAACTCTCTTGTATCCTCTTCATCAAATCCGTAACGTTGGTTTAAAGAGTAAATAAAGAAATTATTGATAACATGAGATTCCTCTGGTGGCAGATTATCCAGAGAATAAACGCCATTCCAATTAAGAATAGAATCTTCACCATAATCTTTCATAAGCCCTATCTCAACCAAGGAAACTGCTTTAGCAAATGATTCCTGGATCTTATATTCGGGTGGGCTATATGATTTGGGTACAGGGGGTTCCCGCCGGTAATAATCAATAAAAATTCTATGAATTGGCTCGTGGATTATCAATTCCTGGCTTTCTAGGCTTTTATAGTAATCTAGACTTCTTTCTTCTGGTGTTCCCATAAATTTTAAATAGTAATAGTGACCAGAGTTACATAAAACAGGATGCCCTCCGATTTGTCGCGCATAACCTGTATGAATAGCTATTTCTTCATACCCTTCTGGAAAACAAAAATTATCTGAGGCAAGATGAAATTCCATTTTTTCCTTGGGAAGATAGCCTACCTCTTCTTTTAATACTTCCACGCCTAATATATGGCCTTGAAAGGAAGCGTCAAAGAAATTTTTATCATCAAGGGAGCAAGGAATGTATTTTCCTCTACTAATTCCCTCTGTGCAGACGAGTGCAAATTCGGATGTTGTCTTGTATAAAGGAGAATATCTATATCCTTTAGATAATACCAATTCTTTACAACTCTCAGCACTTTCGGAAGGAAGTGATTCCACATTTAGATCATCTCCCTCACACGGTTCCTCGTTATATGAACCAATTTTAAGAGCTTTATCAATACAACAATATCCCATAATTTCTTCTTCAGAAGTTTGTTCAGTACAACCAACAATAAAAACCAATAAAACAATGAACAAAACTAACAATAAATTGCTTTTCTTCATCTTTAATTTTTAAATTATTTTTTATACTTTTAAAAACGAGTTGTAGCGTTCCGGCTTTTATGGTGTATACGTAATAACAATCGTATCCTTCCCTACCTGTACGCCGGCTTTTTCCGCGGTGACCACAAAGGTGTTTGCTCCCGAGCTGAGCTGAACGGAAGACCTGAATTTTTCACTACCTGGTATATAATCGGTTATTTCTTTGTCATTCACGTACATGCGGGTCACCCATTTGCCCACAGTGCCACCGACTACGAGAGTGTCTAGGGAAGTTGAGTAACTGCCGGTAGCGGAAGGAATGGTGATGACGGGAGCCGCGCTGGCGCCGCTTTCCACGTCGATCGTGATGCTGGCCTCCCCCAGA
>Ga0114920_10001655_pt1 | contig 10329 bp, 7 predicted proteins | sample ChitaG_FD_88683 | JGI IMG/M metagenome (GOLD analysis project Ga0114920, IMG submission 88683) | Deep subsurface microbial communities from South Pacific Ocean to uncover new lineages of life (NeLLi) - Chile_00310 metaG | ecosystem: Environmental > Aquatic > Marine > Oceanic > Sediment ...
CCTGCCAGTCCGGTTTCATAAAATCCCCTGCGAAAATGGACACGGGACTTCAATGAGATAATATCTATTTCATCCAGATTAATGTTCAGCCTTTCTAAAATATGAGGTGTAGTGACCTGGTGAAGCTGGGGAGTAACTATAATGCGGTTGTTATCCCCAAACAGGAGGACTGCCATTTTATCGAAATTTGAATAACTTCCATAGTATTCAATCTCTCCCTGAATTTCAACAGGGTTACCGGCATATTCATCGGCATAGCCCCCGATGCTTATATTAACAATTTCACCGTCTTTAACATTTTTTGATTTAAGTTCTTCAATTGCTTTTTCATCGGCAATGGTTGCAATACAAAAATTTTTTGCCCCCTGCCGGACAAGTTCTTCGAGGATATGGGTAGAATTTCCTGTTCTGTCGCTATGATCAGCAATAACAACGGGTATTTTGCCTGCTTCAGCAGCCTCAATGCTCATTCTTACACCTTCCACCGTCTTAGGCAGGTTCTTACCGGCAAATGCTTCTCTCTGCCTCCAGATATATTCACTCATATCGTCTGCAATTTCATCTGCCAGTTCCTGGTCGTTGTTGGTTACTACCATTACTGTAGCTCCGGCATCAGGAACATCTGCGTAAGCAAAACCGTAAGCAACCGAAACAAAAACATCTACTCTCCTTGTTTCCCATCTGCGTGCACGTTCCATGATATCCATTGAGGGAGAAACCCCTGTACCCTGAAATACGCTGGGGGTGATGATTCCCGGTTTCCTGGCAGCCATGGTGGGTTTATAAGTTCTTCGAAGTGTTCTGACCAAAATACGTGCCGCCCGTTCTCCCTGTAACCTTGAGTCATAATGAGGATATCGTTTGACAATAAAGACTGCATCAGCTGCGTCAGAAAGCTCATGATCTTCATTGGCATGCAGATCCAAAGTAATAAATATCGGAATATCGCCAACCACATCTCTAATCCTTCTAACAATCTCTGCTTCCGGCTTGGGAATTCCGGTTACTGCCATGGCCCCGTGAAGTGAAAGATAAATCCCGTCGAAATTTCCATTCTCTTTAATATCGTTGACAATTCCATTGGTATACTTTTCAAAAGCTTCCCTGGTGATCCAACTGCCGGATGATCCTCCTTTTGCTCCGCGTGGAGAAAGTAAACCAATAAGTTCTACTCCTCCGTATTCTTTACACATGCTTGCAAAGCCCCTGATGTATGCGTTAGCTTCGATAAGTTCTTTTCCACGTATAGGTGGACCATAAAATTCCCATTCTTCAATACCCGTAGGTTTTGGACAAAAGGTGCAGGTTTCGTGGGAAAACATTGCCACCCCGATCCTGAAAAGTTCCCGGTTTGTGACTTGTTTTTCTTTTTGCTGACTACAACCGGTCAAAAATATGCTAAGCAAAAATATTGCCGGAAAAAAGTAGTTTAATTTTTTCATAATGAATAATTATTTATTTGCTTTTATGTTTAAAGTTATCAATTTTTATAAATATAAGAATTTATTTTGTGAAGTCAGATGCCTGTCTATACCTGACTTTACCCTATAATGGCAGGTTTTATGAATCTTTTGTTTCTAAAGATATAAATTTTATGATTAATTATTTATGATGATGTACAAAGAAAAAAAAGTAAAATGAAAATCGAGCCCTGTTATGGACGACCTGTAAAAATTATGAAAGAAATGAAAATTGTTAAATTTTTAACTATTTTTACTTAAAACCCTGAACAGAAATATATACATTTTTATATTTCTGTTTTACTAAAATATTAATATTTAACGAAATGGAGGAATTATGAAAACATTATTAAAACTATTTTTAATCAATTTTTATGCATTGATAATCTTTGTTTTTGCCGGGTGCGGTGAATCTTATAAAGGTGAGCCGGCTGATCTTGTGATAAAAAATGCCAAAATTGTCACGATCGACAAAGATAATCCAGGAGCTGAGGCAGTTGCATTTAAGGGAGAAATGATAATTGCCGTTACTTCAAACCGAAAGATCGAACAGTACATCGAGGAAGGAACTACACAGGTGATCGATGCCAGGGGAAGACTTGTAATCCCCGGTTTTAATGATGCTCATGCTCATTTCGGTCTAGTTGATATTGATTATATTGAATTACGCTATATTACCGATCCCAATGTAATAACAGAAAAAGTAAGGGAAAAAGTTGCCGGGGTTAAACCTGGTGAACTGATAAGAGGGGGACATTGGGAGCATGAGATGTTCGATAATAAACAATGGCCCACCAAAGAGCTGATTGATGAAGTTGCACCGGATAATCCTGTTTTATTAAATCGTGCTGATGGCCATTCTGTATTGGTTAACAGTTATGTATTAGAGAATTCTGGAATTACCAAAGATACTCCTGATCCTTTCGGCGGGGAAATACAGAAAGATCCTGTTACAGGTGAACCAACCGGAATATTAAAGGAAACGGCCAAAGGACTTATCAAAACAGGAGCAAAAAAAGTAGAAAGAACCCCTGAGGAAGAAGAAGAGCGTTGGATGAAGGGTTGGCAGGCAGCATTAGACATGGCTGCCAGATTGGGTGTTACCAGTATTCAACACCCTGGTGGGGGTAATGCCGAAACATATCAGCGTTTTATGGATATGGGCAATTTAACTGTCCGTGTAGATGTTGCAGGCAGATTGACTGCTGATGAAGGACAGCTACATAAATGGGATTCATTACGAAATAAATATTCACCTGAGGGTAACTGGATACGGTTTGGCTATCTTAAAGGATATATGGACGGAACGCTTGGCTCCGGTACAATGATGGTTTTTGAACCATTCGAGGATGAACCGGATAAAACAGGATTGCCTCGAATGTTATATGAAGAACTTGAACATATGGTATTAAAAGCTGACTCAATGGGATTCCAGATAGGGATCCATGCTATTGGACCAAAAGCTAATCATTGGATCCTGAATGCCTTTGAAAAGGCAATAGAGGTTAATGGAAAACGCGACAGCCGGCATCGTAGTGAGCATGCACAAATTCTTACCGACGAGGATATTCCACGCTTTGCTGAATTGGAAGTTATTGCTTCTATGCAACCAACTCATTGCATAACCGATAAACGTTTCTGTGAAAAAAGGATTGGATATGAACGGAGCAAAGGCGCTTATGCCTGGAGGCGACTACTCGATGCAGGCGCAAAGATCGCTTTTGGTACTGATTATTCCGTTGAACCACTTGACCCGCTCGAAGGATTATACGCCGGGGTGACGCGAAAAGACCGTATTGGAGAGGAAGGTGAAGGATGGTTCCCCGGCCAGAAACTTACAATGGAAGAAACAATTGAACTTTATACCCTCGGTGCCGCTTATGCACAATTTATGGAAGACAGAAAAGGTATGATCAAAAAAGGTTATCTTGCTGATGTAGTGATATTTAATAATGACCTGATGACCATTCCACACGACCGGATCATGTCATCAAAGGTGGATTATACCATTGTTGGAGGGAAAATTGTATATAAAAGGGAAGATACCGAGTAAGATATAACAGGTTCGGGGTGACCTGACAGGTTGATTTGAAACCTGTCAGGTCGAAATAATAAGAATCTGATTTTCAACCTAACAGGTCTTAATCGACCTGTTAGGTTAAATTATATTTACAGCCCCTTACTCATTATTCAAACTCCTTCGGTACACCACAAATCATAATTAAAGGATCTTTTTTTGATTTATTCCGGTACTGATGTTTTTCATTTGGCAGTACTAAAGCGAATTCACCTTTTTTTATTTCCTGCCCTTCGCCATCTTCATTTACCAGTATACCATGCCCTTCAATAATATAATTCAAATGTTCAAAGTTGTGTTTATGAAAGGGTGTATAACCATTCGGTTCAACTGTAAATACCCGGAGGGAATATATTGGTGAACCATCATTTTTTGATATCGGAACCTGTTTATAAACATTTTTCGCACCTTCCATATCTGCCTTTATTTTTTCAATTTCCTGTAGCCTGATTATTTTCATTGTGTTATGGTTTGATAAGAAATTATAGGGTTATTAATAATAATAAGTAAATAAGAAGTTTTATAAAGATAGTTAATTCGATATTATTTTATGTTTTTTAATTATGAAAGGATTTTTTTCTGATATTTTGTGTCAGTAGAAGTAGATTTTACAAATTCTGTTTTCACAAGATAGAAAATGAAATTCTAAAAACAAGTTATTGACCAATGTGGTTTTTGAGTAAAAAGCCAAACCTGACATAAACCTGGTTTGATGGGTGTTTGTCCTTAAATATATTTGGACTAACCAAGATCAAATCAGGAGTATAAGTTCAAAGCAGATTCGTTCCCCCAAAATAAAACAATTCTAAATTAAAACGTCCTGAAAATTTCCTCTGTTTAATTTATTAAAGTAAAAAAAGGATTAACTTATATTTGCTATTTAATAAACATTGATTTTTCAAGCATCCTGAAATACCCGAAGTCCTCCGATGAGATTTTTTCTGCCGGATGGACACAACTAATTGAAGCACCCAAAACGGGGGAATATATATTCGGTATTACAGGTGATGATGGTTATCGCCTGTTTATTAATGAGAAAGAGGTAATAGAAAATTGGTCGGCTCAAGGAACCACTACAAAACACGGAGAATTCTTTATGGAAAATGGGGAGTAGTACAATATCAGACCGGAGGCACTGCGTGATTTTAAACGCATTTATCCTGAGCCCGGTGAGTCACAAATGGTCAGATTTATAATTAAACCCACAAATTTAAGAATTATTGATGATGAAGGGAACCGGTTTGTGGAATCCGGAGAATTTGTTATCCTGATCAGGAGCAATTCTGTTGATCTGAAAAAGATAACCCTGACTGTTGGACAATAATTATTGGATACTAAAAAAAATATAGCGGTAATTCTATGTTTTTTTTTACTTTTAGATACAGAAATAACGGTTTAAAAATAAAATTAAATACAATGAAAATTACAATTGGCGAAAAAGAGTTTTTCCCCGAAGTGGGAAAAATAGAATTCGAAGGCAGGAATTCCACTGACCCTGATGACCTCTTTATTGCCCACATTGCCGCTATGGACGTTTTTGCACGTGCCCTGATTTTATCTGATAAAATACTTACCGGTTCGGATTATAAAAAATGGCGTACAGTCCGTTACGCCTCATTCGACTCAGGAAAAGGCGCTGAGTTTGAAGCCGGAAAACTCACTTTCAAGGATCTGTATGAATATGCAAAAACAACCGGCGAACTGAAACAGATCAGTGGGAAACAAGAACTTTACGAACAATTACTCAATTTATACATTTAAGAAGATCATGAAGGAACAAACAAACATTAGATATGTAGCCATGATAACTATAGTGGCTACTTTTGGCGGATTGCTATTCGGGTATGACACTGCAGTGATTTCCGGAACTGTCGGGTCATTAAAAAAGTTCTTTGTCGATCCCCGGTTGCTTGACGAACTGGCTGCAAACTCCCTGCTTGGATTTGCTGTGTCAAGCGCACTGATCGGATGCATAATTGGCGGTATGAGTGGTGGAATTTTAGCGCTCAGGCTGGGAAGGCGCACCAGCATGAAGCTGGCAGCCCTCCTTTTCTTTTTTTCAGCAATAGGCTCCGCCTGGCCCGAAATAGGCTTTGCCGGCATTGGGAAAGGTGATCATTCATTTCTATCAAATTTCATTGTATACCGTATCATTGGAGGCATTGGTGTCGGACTGGCATCCATGCTTTCACCTATGTATATTGCCGAAATAGCGCCGGCTGAAAAAAGAGGATATTTAGTATCATGGAACCAGTTTGCCATTATTTTCGGTATGCTGATCGTGTACTTTGTCAATTACTCTATTGCAAGGCAGGGCAACGATACATGGCTGCATGAGATGGGATGGAGATGGATGTTTGCTTCAGAAATAATACCTGCTTTACTATTCTTCGGGTTGCTGTTTTCTATTCCGGAAAGTCCCCGCTGGCTAATGCTCAAAAACCTTCCTGAAAAAGCTAAAAAAGTATTGGTTCGTATCAATGGTGAGATAAAAGGGAAAAATGAGCTTATTGAGATAGAGAAATCCATTTCAGGTCGTATATCAGGAAAACTTTTGTCCTTTGGTATACTTATTATCGTGATTGGCGTTCTTCTCTCTGTTTTTCAGCAATTTGTCGGTATAAACGTGGTATTGTACTACGCACCTGAGATATTCAGGAATATAGGATCAGGAACCGATGCAGCCTTGTTGCAAACAGTTTTAGTGGGTGCTATTAATCTTACTTTTACCGTATTAGCAATCCTGACAGTTGACAGATACGGACGTAAACCCCTGCAAATCATAGGAGCTTTAGGTATGGCTGTTAGTATGATTTCCCTTGGTTTTGTTTTTTACTTTCAGATGATGGGAATAGGCGCACTGATATTCATGTTGACCTATGTTGCTTCTTTTGCCATGTCGTGGGGACCTGTTACCTGGGTTTTACTTTCTGAAATTTTTCCAAACAGGATAAGGGGCAGCGCTATGGCAGTAGCAGTAGCCGCTCAATGGATATCCAATTATTTTGTATCTTGGACCTTCCCGATAATGGATAAATCATCCTCACTGACCGATATTTTTCATCACGGATTTTCTTACTGGATTTATGGTATTATGGGAATACTTGCTGCACTTTTTGTCTGGAAGATGGTTCCTGAAACGAAAGGAAAAACACTTGAAGAGATGGAAAAACTTTGGAAATGATCATATAGAAGACCATTTTTATCAATAAATTATTGATAATGCAGTTGGAATGCCCGTAAGAGTAATTGGCAATAGTTTTAATAACAAACAAAGAAAGTATCCCCCCTATGAATTCAAACAAAAACAACAGAAAAAAATCAGTATAAAAAGATTGAAGGACAACCACAATTCTACGATGACTGGAAAGAATTTAACGCAGAAGGATCTGCCCGTGAATGGGTCAGACATTCTTACCGGGAAGGGTGGAACTAGTAGTATCATTGAAAACATATTTCTTAAACTTTAATTTAAAAACTAATCAAAATGGAACAACATTCATTAAGCAGAAGAAGATTTCTTGAAAAAATTGTATTAACAAGCGCTGGTACTTTGATATCAGCCAGAACCTTTTCTCAGTTAACCACAAATAACCCAAAATCACCCTCTCTTCAGGGCAAATCTGTGTTAATGGTCTGGGGTGGCTGGATGGGGCATGAGCCCAAAAAGTGTATTGATATATTCGAACCATGGATTGAAGAGCAGGGAGCAAAGGTCACAGTTTCAGATACACTTGATGCTTACCTTGACGTGGAGTTGATGAGTTCAGTTGATCTGATAATCCAGATATGGACTATGGGTACCATTACAAGGCAGCAGGAAAAAGCACTGTTGAATGCTGTCCGTAATGGGGTTGGATTAGCCGGCTGGCATGGCGGGTTGGCGGATTCTTTCCGCAATAATGTCGAATACCAATTTATGGTTGGTGGGCAGTGGGTGGCGCATCCCGGTGGTGTAATCGATTATAAAGTAGAGATTGTGGATCGTAACGATCCGGTTACAAGAAGTATTCCCGATTTCAAAATGCACTCTGAGCAATATTATATGCATGTCGATCCTAATGTAAAAGTGCTTGCTGCAACAACATTTAATGCTGACCATGCTGACTGGATAAATGGTTGTGTAGTACCGGTTGTATGGAAAAAAATGTATGGTAAGGGACGTGTGTTTTATACTTCCGTGGGTCATCACGCTGTGGATTTCGATGTACCTGAGGCGTTGGAGATCACTAAGCGGGGCATTGTCTGGGCCAGTGAAAGTAAATATTTACCAGCCGAAGAATGGATTCAACCCGCTTACCCTATTATAATTTGTTAATAAAACCAGCGTATGCTAAAGCTTACGCTTGTGCAGAAGCTTTAGTGCAGGAGCATGGCAACACGAAGTTGGTGGGCGTCTGCCTACCGGTTCACCTCCCGCAAGGAAGGCCAGGCAGGAAGGTGGAGTTGGTGGGGATACGGGGTTGTTATGCACCTTTATAATCAAGATATTAAATATTCCACGCAGAACGTATATTTGGTATTCGGCAAGATAATATTTATATTCGTTTCTGAATCTCAAACAGTAAAAAAGTCTTTTTTTATGGACTAAATCTAAATGTTTTTCAAATATGCAATTTTCAACAACTTAAATTTAATTGGACTCAGTAATATTAACAACTAAAACAATTAGAACTATGAAAAAACTTAACAGAAGATCATTTTTCAAGAGAACAACTGTTGCTGCAATAGGCACTATGTTTTTACCTAACCTGTTCAGTCGTTCTGCAAACAACAAGCTAAACATTGCAGTTATAGGAGCTGGTGGTCAAGGTAGTACCTGTATCGCTAATGCATTAAAAACTACTCCCGAAAACAAAGACAATATAGTAGCCCTGTGTGATGTTGATGATCTTAGAGCTGCACGTACATATGAAGCTTACCCTAACGCCAAAAGGTTTAAAGACTTCAGAGTAATGTTCGACAAAATGGACAAGGAGATTGATGCAGTAATAGTTAGTACACCAGACCATACTCACTTTCCGGCAGCAATGGCTGCAATGCAATTAGGGAAACATGTTGCGGTTGAGAAACCTTTGGCCCATAACATTTGGCAACTAAGAACACTGCAAAAAGCAGCTCATTACTACAAAGTGATAACTCAGACTCTTAATCAGGGTCATGCAACAAATGGTATCCGTTTGGTAAAAGAGTGGTATGATGCAGGGTTCTTAGGAAATGTAACTGAGGTGTTAGCATGGTTTGATGGGCCGATGTTCCACCCCAGAGGATATTTCGTTAAGCCTGATAGTTATCCACCAAAAGAGATGCCGATACCGGAAACCTTAGATTGGGATGTATGGGTCGGCCCTGCTCAATATCGGCCTTATAATTCTTGTTATATCCCGAAGTACTGGAGAGGTTGGTACGATTTTGGAAATGGTGAGTTAGGTGACTGGTCAAACCACACATTAGATGCTCCTTTCTGGTCGCTTGATCTTGGTATGCCTGATGTTGCAGAGTCTGTGTTTCGTCCTGAGACACCTGAAGGATTTGTAAACGACTCATCAATTATACATTTAAAGTTCCCTAACCGTGGGAGTAAACCTCCTGTTACTCTTAAATGGTTCGAAGGCAGACTAAAGCCAGAGATCCGTCCTGAATTCAATATAGAAATGCTTCCTGGCAATGGTATGATAATGGTTGGTGATAAAATCTCACTAATGACTGGTGGTCGTCCAAATAATCCAAAACTACTGTTACCAGCGGAGGAATGGGAGGAATTTAAAAATAATCCACCTGCTAAAACAATTCCACGTGTTGAAGAGGAGAACCCTCAAAGAGAGTGGATAGATGCTATTAAAGGTGTTGGAGAAATGCCATGTTCAAACTTCGACTACTCTACACGTTTAAATGAAATGGCTCTTGTAGCAGTTTTGGCTCAAAAAACAGACTCTCGTATTGAATATGATGCTAAGAATATGAAGGTTACAAACCATCCGGAGTTCGATAAATATATTAAAGAGCCAGTCCGCGATGGTTGGAAGTATGGAGAAGAGGTCTGGGAAAAATAATTTTCGCACTATCTTTGAAAAAGAGACATAGCAATCATAACATTTTGTTAATGAAATAAATGATATTCAGTGTTTGTTAGTAAGCTACTATTATTTCAAGCTGACGGTGAAATCTCAAACTACAAGCATCAAATATCTCACTATGTAATGGGAAAATTCCAAACCTTTGTTTTGGTTATTTGAATTTTCGATTCCGCACGTGCGGGAGTAAGTTTTATTTTTTAAGAACCTAATATTGTTTAAATCTTATTATCTATGTTTGTAAATAAAAAAGTATCTATTCGTTTTTATTCCCTGTTTATTATTTTTTTAATACCAGCTTATAGCTATTCTCAGGACCCTGAGGAAACAGAAGACTGGTCTGTAAAACCCGAGGTTGTAATCTCAGGAAAAAAATCCGGCCCTCCTTCCGATGCCATAGTTCTGTTTGACGGATCAGATTTTTCAAAGTGGTCCGGGCGGGATGGTGGAGTTCAATGGAAAATCAAGGGCAAAGCCATGGAGGTGGTAAAAGGAACCGGCAATATTAAAACGGTTCAACTTTTTGGAAATGTCCAGTTGCATGTTGAATGGAGAACACCCAGAAAGATTGAAGATGAAGAACAGGGACAGGGCAGAGGGAACAGCGGTGTGTTTCTAATGGGGCTTTATGAGGTCCAGGTTCTGGATTCCTGGGAAAACGAAACCTATTACAATGGTCAGGCAGGGAGTATTTATAAGCAGTATATTCCCCTGGTTA
>Ga0114920_10001656_pt1 | contig 10328 bp, 5 predicted proteins | sample ChitaG_FD_88683 | JGI IMG/M metagenome (GOLD analysis project Ga0114920, IMG submission 88683) | Deep subsurface microbial communities from South Pacific Ocean to uncover new lineages of life (NeLLi) - Chile_00310 metaG | ecosystem: Environmental > Aquatic > Marine > Oceanic > Sediment ...
CAGAGCCCATGATGCAAATTGATAGAACTACCCTTAATTTGAAATTATTACCTTTACTAAGGAGGCAGATTGTAATTGCTGGTATAGATTTATCAGGTCTTAAAATTAATGTTGAACGCAATAAAAAAGGTGAGTTAAACATCCCCACAATCCCTTCTAAAAAAGGAAAAGGCACGGGTTGGTCTTTATCTCTTTGTTCAATTAATATTTCTAATGGTGATATACAGTATGTGGATGCAAAGAGTAAAACAGAAATTCAGATAAAAGATATCAAACAAAATATTCAGTTTAAGGGTAGCAAAATTTCTTTTTCAGGAGAAAATACAGTTTATACTCTAAAAGGTAAAAATATACCGGAAATGGTAATAAAAACCAAAAATAATGCTGAATACGATACACTGAAAAAGAATTTATATATTAAAAAAGTGACGGCATTGTACGAACCTATTTATCTTGAAGCATCAGGTACTGTTGAACAAATGGAAACGATTAATCTCAGTGCGAATTTAAAAATTGATGATATGTCTAAGCTAAAATCATTAATACCGGCTGGATCGCGACCAAATAGATTGAGTGGTGCATTAAAAACAAACTTCTCTGTATTGGGAACATTAAAAAAACCAAGATTAGATGGCAGATGCGAATTAAAAAATATTACGATTATACCAAAGGGAATGATTCGTGGGTTTGAAAAAATTCGAGGTAGTCTGTCATTCGACCAAAAGGCAATAAGGAATATCATCATACAGGGAGAAATTGGAAATGCAAAAATAGATATTAGCGGTTCAATAACTAACTTACATGATCCTATACTCAATATAATAACTAAGATTAATGGAAATCTTAAGGATATTGAATCAATAACTGACGAGATGAAGGACATAAAAATGAAAGGTCCAATTTTTGCAAGTATGACAGTAAAGGGGAAAATGAAAAGTCCCTCATTATTTGGCGAATACAGCATAAGGGATGCATATATTAATGGAATAGGACTGGCAAAGCCAATAACTAATCTTTATATCAAAGGAACTATTCATGGGGATGCTGCAAGAATAGATAAATGCAGTGGTCAGATTGGACGTTCTGATTTTTCATTCAATGGGCACCTATCCAATTTTAAAAAACCTGTTATACAGATAAACAATAAATCGAAAACCATAGACCTGGATGAATTGATACCAAAATCAAACAAAGGTAAAAAAGAAAAAGGTAAACCTGCACCTCTAACAGTTCAAGGTAGAACTCAGATTAATACATTGACTGGTCTGGACATGGTATTTAAAAATGTAAATACAAATTTCACTTATGAAAATGGCATTATAGATATACGAAACTGTATAGCAGATGCCTTTGACGGTAAAGTAAAATTCGATTTCTATTATAAGGCAAATAATCCTGAGCCTTATAGTATTAATACAAATATGACTTCAATTTCTTCAAAAAAGATTCTTAAACGATTTCTGAAATTTGAAAATCTCGAAGGAAAATTGACCGGGGTGAGTAATTTTGATGGTAAAGGCCTGAGCCAAAAGGAAGTTATATCCAACCTCACTGCCTCAGGTAATCTTACTGTAAAGAATGGTGTATTCAAGAATTTCGAGTTTCTCACCAAACTTTTATCGTGGCTTGGTATGAAAAATTATAAAACCGTAAAGGTTAATGATTTCGCTGTATATTTTACGATTAATAAAGGCAAGGTCAATGTTAAAGATTGGGCGCTTTCATCTTCAGTAGGCAATATCTTATCAAATGGGACAATTGGGTTAACTGGTAAAGTAAATCTTAATGTAACAACGACCCTGACGAAAAAATACTCAGATGTTGTAAAAAATTATCATGGAGAATGGATATTCCCTATCGATAATAAAGGTAGAGCAACAATCGACATTATTGTTACTGGCAAGTTAACAAATCCAAAATTCAGCCTGGATAAAAATAAGATTAAAAAACGGATAAAGGGAACAATAAAAAATGAATTTGAGAAAAAGCAAAAAGAATGGGAAAAGAAACTGAAAGAACTACTGAAAGGGAAATGATAAAACAATGCAGTATCATTACATTCGCAGTATCACTTCGTTCGCAGGATCATCCAGCCTTTTTAATAAAGGACTGGATTTGCACGAAAACGTCATTTTTTTGCGAGCAAAGCGATACTACGAGTTCCGCCATTTAAGGATGGCGGAACGATACTGCAAACCCTGACCATGGTCTGGGTGATACTGCGAGTTCCGCCCTATGAAAAAAGGCGGGACGATACTGCGTTTTATTATGCCTGAACTTCCTGAAGTAGAAACAATAAGAAGAGAATTAAAAACAAAAATCATCAATCAAAAAATCAAAGACTGCATTATACTACGACGGGATGTCATTGCCTATCCTGGACCAAAAAAATTCTACAGATCAATCGTCAATGAAGAAATAATCGATGTTATACGAAGAGCAAAGTATTTAATTTTGGAATTAACAAATAATAAAAGATTGATTTTTCATTTGCGCCTTTCCGGAACCATATCTTTGAAAAATTATGATGCTGAACCAGAGAGGTTTACCAGAGTAATAGTTAAATTGCAGGCTTATCAGTTGTTTTTTAACGAACCCAGGGCACTTGGCAGAATATATTTGGTCAAAAATGGTGAAAACCCCAAGATACTCAAAGGATTTTTTAATCTTGGATATGAACCTATTTCACCGGAGTTCGATTTTAATTATTTAAGAAAAAAAATTAAAGGCAGAAAAGCACGAATCAAGTCGCTGCTTTTAGACCAACATATATGTGCGGGAATAGGTAATATCTACTCTGATGAAGCGCTTTTCCAGTCGGGTGTAAGACCATTAAGAAGAGCACATAGATTAACAATCGAAGAAACGTTCAAACTGCTATTATCATTAAAAGACGTATTAAATAAAGCTATCGACAATTTTGGAACCTCAGTTTCTGACTATAAAAGGACTGACGGCAAAAATGGCAGTTTCCAAGATTTTTTATATGTGTATTCTAAAGAAGGTGAACCATGCCGCGTTTGCGGCACAAAAATCGTTGTAAGGAAAATTGGCAGTCGCAGTACAAGATACTGTCCTAAATGCCAGAAATAAATACAAATTCCTAAACCCCGTTAGATGTTTACTATCTAAACGGGGTAAATACCTAAAAATCCAAAATACCTAAAATTGTAGTCGCCTATCCGCAATCCGTAACAAATATTGACATAAAAAGAAAAATGGGTATAGTTATGCTATGAAAGATTTCCCGAGCAAATATGACCCAAAGGGAATTGAGGATAAATGGTACGAATTCTGGATGAAAGAGAAGTTCTTCACACCTGATCTGAAATCGAAGAAAGAGCCATATACCATTATGATTCCTTTGCCAAATGTTACGGGTCGGCTTACTCTTGGTCATGTTCTGAATAATTCTGTTCAGGATATTCTTATTAGGCAAAAAAAACTTACCGGCTACGAAACACTATGGATGGCGGGCATGGACCATGCCGGAATTGCTACCCAGGTTGTTGTTGAAGCAAAGTTATTAGAAAAAGGAATTAAAAAGGAGAATCTGGGTAGAGAAAAGTTTATCCAGGAGGTTTGGAAGTGGAAAGAGGAATATGCCCAGGTAATACGCACACAATTAAAAAAGATGGGTTGTGCTCTGGATTGGTCACGGGAACAGTTCACACTGTCAGATGATTATTCTAAAAAAGTAATCAGGGTCTTTGTTGAACTTTTTAATAAAGGTCTTATTTATCGTGGAAAATATATTATCAACTGGTGTCCGCGTTGCCTTACTGCTTTGTCTGATGAACAAGTAGAAAAAGAAGAAGAACCTGGAAAACTCTATTATATAAAATATCCAATTATTAAAACAAATAATTTTATTACAGTTGCTACAACAAGGCCAGAAACTATGCTTGGTGATACTGCAGTATGTGTAAATCCACAGGATAAACGCTACAAAAATTCAATCGGCGAAAAGGTGTTATTGCCGATAATGGACCGGCAAATACCAATAATCGGTGATGATTATGTTGATCCAGATTTTGGCACAGGTGCATTAAAGGTTACACCGTCGCATGACCCATTCGATTTTGAACTTGCAAAAAAACATGATCTGGAATTTATTAATATAATGAATCCAGATGCCACGCTTAATGAGAACACAAAGGAATTTAATGGGTTGGAGCGATACGAAGCAAGGAAAAAAATAATCGAAAAATTAAAAGAGGACGGTTTGTTGGAACAAATAGAAGATTATAAATTGCCACTTTCAAAATGTGAACGATGCCACACTGCAATTGAGCCGAGAATTTCTAAACAATGGTTCGTAAAAATGAAACCTTTGGCAAAACCTGCAATAAAGGTTGTTAAGGATGGTACAATAAAGATCTATCCAAAACGCTGGATAAATCTTTACAACCACTGGATGGAGAATATTCGTGATTGGTGTATTTCCAGACAATTATGGTGGGGTCATAGAATACCAGTATATTACTGCAGAAAATGCTATAGCACAGAGAGTACAGAAATAAATAAATTACAGATGAAAGCAGAGGTGAAAAATCCTAAGGGAATATTTGTTTCAACAACAAAGATTGAGAAGTGTCCGGATTGTGGATCGACCGATATTTATCAGGATGAAGATGTGCTTGATACCTGGTTTTCTTCTTGGATATGGCCCTTTGCCACACTTGGGTGGCCTGATGATACCAAAGATTTTCGCCGCTTCTACCCTACCCAGACCCTTGCTACTGGTTGGGATATTATCTATCTATGGGTAGCACGAATGATCATGGCAGGACTGGAATTCATAAAGCAAATACCATTCAGTACTGTTGTTTTCCATTCAATGATTCGAGATGAAAAAGGGATGAAGATGTCAAAGAGTCTTGGTAATTCACCAGATCCAATGGATTTCATTGATAAATACGGTGCTGATGCATTGAGATTTGGGCTTCAGCTTATCACACCGATGGAACAGGATGTGCTATTTTCTGAAAAATCTATTGAGGTTGGAAGAAAATTTTGCAACAAATTATGGAATGCCTCCCGATTAGTCTGGAACAATCACAAAGACGATAGTGAGGTATTATCAGAGAACATATCTATTTATGACGAATGGATCCTCAATGAATTTAATAAACTTCTTGAAAGTATAGATAATCACTTTTCCAACTTTGAATTAAACGCGATTGCACGGAAAATCTATGATTTTGTCTGGCATATCTTTTGCGATTGGTACCTTGAATTCATTAAAATAGTCCCATCCAAGGGTGTTGCAAAATATTTGCTGAAGCAGATTATTATAGTTTCACACCCTTTTATGCCTTTTATAACTGAAGAGATTTATCACAAATTTAATTTTTCAAAGAAGAGCATTATTCAAGAAAATTGGCCATCACACATAGAAATCAAAAAAGATATTACAGACATAAATAAAATTAAGAATCTGATAGAGGAAATTAGAAATATTCGTGGGTTATTTAACATCAATCCTAAAGAAAGATTAAATGTCATAATTAATACAGATAAAAGATTTGAAAGTTTTTTAAAAGAAAATCTCGATTTTTTAAAGGAACTCGCCGGACTTAAGAATATTGAGTTTAATAAGCCATTAACAATGTCTGTAGCGAGTGTTATAATGCCTACTCTCGAGTGCTATATAATATTATCGGGTATTGATTTAAGTAAAGAGAAAGAGCGTTTAACAAAGGAAATTCAATTCCTTAGTCGAAGAATAGACGAAATCAAATACCGATTGAACAACCCCATGTATATAAATAAAGCCAGTAATGAAGTCAGGGAAAGAGAAAAAAAACGCCTCGAGGATTTCTTCAAGAAAAAAGATGGCATTCAAAAAGTAATTGAGAAATTATGAGATATCTAGGTTGGATTATTAGTCTGGTTTTAGCAGCGACTTTCTATTTAACGTATAGAACACAGTATCTTCCTTTAAAAATAGATGTTGATAGACTCGAAGAAGAAATTAAAATGTGGGAAAACGTGTTAAAAGGTGAGAAAGGGTTAATCGGTGATCGTGATCGGTTTACTACAGAAAGATTTTTTGAAAAGGATAAACTCACTCCTTATGCCGAGGTCGAAATATTAAGGAAATTTGATACCCATTATAAAGGTCTTGAACTGTATATCTCAGCTCCCAGGGCATTTAAAAGAGCAAAGGATGTATTAAGATTTCTCAGTGACCAGAGAATCACATATAAAAAACTATACTGCATTGTTGTAATCGATTCAATCGAGAAATTTGAATATAAATTTACTAAATGAAGTGAAATATCTGTATAAAAAATTTGTAAAGTATATTATTGTAACACTTATATTCACATTTAGTCTAACCAGTGGTACTGAAACAAAAAATACAGGTTTGGCTATGTTACTTTGTGTCGTACCTGGCGGTGGCCAGTTCTATACTGAAAGATATATACCTGGTGTCATAATTGGTTCTACTGAATTAATACTCGGCTATTATGCCTATAAATACCATAAAGAAGAAAATTATAAAAAAAGGAATTCTATGCTCTGGTGGACGTTCTTTGTCTTTGGATATTCACTCGCAGATGCCTATGTCGGAGCAAAGATGTATGGTTTTGATATTGAAACAGATATTGATAAAGTAAGTATAAAATATACCTGGAAATGGTAATACTTGACTGTTTATGGTTTTAATACTGGATTTGGTGCCCTGTCACATTGGAATTTGGCATTAATCTATAGATATCTTTTTATCATGTTCAGAAATTCTTGTTCTGATATGGTCTTCACTCCGAGTTTTTTTGCTTTTTTATATTTTGAACCTGGATCTCTGCCTGCAACGACAAAGTCTGTTTTTTTCGATACTGAAGATGACGGGTGACCACCTAATTTGCGAATTTTTGATTGTGCTTCTTGCCTTGTCATAGAATCTAATTCACCAGTAAAAACAAATGTTTTACCTTTTAAAAAAGCTTTTTTGGAAACTTGCTTTTTTGATTTGAATCTAATGCCAAATTTTTTAAGTTTTTTAATCAATTCTAAATTTTTTTTATTCTTAAAGTAGTTTATTATACTTTGCCCAACAATTTCTCCTATTCCATCGATTTTCGATAAATCTTCAATTTTCGCATTAATTATTTGATCTATGTATTTAAATTCATTTACAAGAAGATTTGATGCATTAATACCGATATTTGGTATTCCTAAAGCATATAATACATTCACAAACTCCCTTTTTTTGCTTTTCTCAATTGCATTTATTAGATTCTGAGCTGATTTCTCACCCATTCTTTCTAATTTGGCAATCGTTTCAATATCAAGACTGTAAATAGCATCAAAACCCTTTAGAATACCTTTATCAACAAGCTTATCCACTAAAATATAGCCACATCCTTCAATATCCATTGCCTGTCTTGAGGCAAAATGCGAAATAGCACGTTTTATCTGTGCGGGACAGGATGAATTTACACAACGCCAATCTGCTTCATCAAGCAGACGATATATTTTTTCTCCACAAACTGGACAGGTTTTGCGAAAATGAAAATCTTCCTCTTTACCAGTACGTCTATTTTTCACCACATCTACCACCTTTGGTATTACCTCTCCCCCTTTCTCAATTATTACGTAATCACCGATTTTTATACCCTTTCTTTTTATCTCATCTTCATTATGCAGGGTCGCCCTTGAAATAGTTGACCCTGATAAAGAAATTGGATCCAGAATTGCTACTGGAGTTATCCTGCCTGTTCTGCCAACCTGAAAATGGATGTCCTTCAATTTTGTAATTGCCTGTTTTGCTTGATACTTATAGGCAATTGCCCAACGTGGACTTTTTATCGTATAACCAAGTGTGTTTTGATCATTAAAATTATCAACCTTAATGACCAAACCATCAACTTCACACTCAAAACCTTCTCTTTTATCCTGCCATTCCTTAATGTACTGAAAAATTTCATCGACTGTAGAACATAATTTTATATCTGGTATTACTTTAAAACCACTTAAACTCAGTTTTTTTAGACTTTTATAATGCGATATAAAATGTGGTCCAGGCTGCTCTGGAATTGTATGGATGAATATATCCAAACCGCGTTTTGCAACTTCTTTTGAATCAAGTAGTTTCAATGTACCTGCTGCTGCATTGCGAGGATTAGCAAAGATATGAAGACCTTGCTTCTCTCTTTCTCTATTCAATCTATCAAAAGATTTTTTTGGCAAAAAGACCTCTCCCCTAACTTCAATATCCATAAGCTCTTTATTATCACCTAAAATTTCAAGGGGAATTGTCCTGATAGTCTTAAGATTTTGAGTTATATCATCTCCGCGCAGACCATCACCCCTGGTTGCGCCAAGCACAAACTTCCCGTTTTTGTAAAGTAATGTTACTGCAACTCCATCTATTTTTAGGGTAACTTCGTATTGAACATCTTTGCCTAAACCTTTCTTCACCCTTTTATCAAATTCTCGTACTTCATCTTCAGAATAAGTATTATCAAGACTGAGCATCTTAACCGTATGTTTTACAGTTTTAAATTCTTTTAATGGTTTGCCACCGATCCTCTGGGTGGGAGAATCAGAAGTAATAAGTTCTGGGAATAGACGTTCTAATTCCTCTAATTCTTCGTACAATTGGTCATATTGATAATCGCTGATAATTGGCTCGTTTAGTACATAGTATTGGTAATTATGATGATGTATCTTTTTTCTTAATCGCTCAATCTTTTTTTTTGCATGTGCAATGTTCACAAGTTAATTATATATATATTAAAAAAGGAGTCAATAATCACAAAAGAACGTATATAATATCATTTTATTATATAACTAGAAGTCAGTTAGTAAAAATGTATTGGAAATCTCTTTATTGACATTTAATAAGTTTCGTATAGAATTTACAAATGCTCAAAAAGGTGGATTTTCTCGTGATTGGCTCAGGCATTGCAGGTTTGACTTTTGCCTCAAAAGTAGCTCAATATGGTAAGGTACTTATATTAACCAAAAAGAGCAAGGCCGATTCTAATACAAATTATGCCCAGGGTGGTATTGCATCGGTATTTAGCAAAGATGATTCTTTTAAAAGCCATATTAATGATACATTAAAGGGAGGCGAAGGTTTAGGACATAAAAAAGCAATCGAAATAATGGTCAGAAAGGGTCCAATATTAGTACAGGAACTATATGATATAGGATGTCGTTTTTCACTTAATGGGAATAATAAGTTTGAACTTGGTAAAGAAGGTGGCCATTCAAAACGACGTATTATCCATGCCAAAGATTATACAGGATATGAGATCGAACGAGTGCTTCTTGAAGAAACAAAAAAACATGGTGTTTTCATCAGCGAGAACGAAATTGCCCTTGACCTGATTATCCAGAATGGAGAATGTTCAGGCGTATATTACTTTGATGCCAACACTCATAAGATAGATGCTATTGTTGCAAGTACAACTGTCCTGGCTACTGGTGGAATAGGACAGGTATACTTGCATACTACCAATCCTCCGATTGCAACAGGTGACGGAATTGCAATGGCGTATCGTGCCGGCGCAAAAATTGCCAATATGGAATTTGTTCAATTTCACCCTACCTCAGTTTATAATATTTCGATTGACGGTCGATCATTTCTTATTTCCGAAGCAGTACGGGGTGAAGGTGGCGTACTAAAGAACAAAAATGGTAAGACTTTTATGCACAAGTATAGTTCATCAGGTAATCTTGCCCCAAGAGACGTAGTTGCCAGGGCATGTGTTTCAGAGATGTTAATGAACAAGTCTAAATATGTATTACTTGATATTACTCATCGTAAGGCTGATTATTTAAAGAATCGATTCCCCACAATTTATGAAACGTGTCTGAGATGGGGTATTGATATCACGCGCGAGCCAATACCAGTTGTACCTGCTGCACATTATATGTGCGGCGGCATTTTAGTAAATACATGGGCAGAATCTTCAATTAACAGGCTGTTTGCACTTGGTGAGTGTAGTTGCACAGGAGTACATGGCGCGAACCGTCTGGCTTCAAACTCATTACTCGAGGCACTTGTTTTCGCAACAAGAGCAACAGAAAAAATAAAGAACATCAGAAGCTTAAAAATGCATAAAAAGATTGAAATGAAAAAGATTGCAAAAACTGGACCTGATTTTAAATTATCAATCAAAGAGTTAATGAGTCAATATGTTGGTGTTATTAGAACAGAGAAAGGGTTGACAAAAGCATGGGAGATTATTAAGGGTTTTTCTCAAGAATTTGATGATGGGATTCAACTTAAAAACGCTGAATCGCGCAATGTTACAGATATAGCAAGATTGATTATTGAATCGGCTTTAATGCGTAAGGAATCACGTGGA
>Ga0114920_10001657_pt1 | contig 10327 bp, 11 predicted proteins | sample ChitaG_FD_88683 | JGI IMG/M metagenome (GOLD analysis project Ga0114920, IMG submission 88683) | Deep subsurface microbial communities from South Pacific Ocean to uncover new lineages of life (NeLLi) - Chile_00310 metaG | ecosystem: Environmental > Aquatic > Marine > Oceanic > Sediment ...
ACACGGTCGATCAAACACTTGCAGAGGCTCGTGGCTTGGGCCGACGACGAAGGCAAGCTGATCGTGTCAGCTACAGAACCTCACTTCGACATGACTACGCCGTTCGCTGCTGTGGTTATCGCGTTGATGGGGACGATGGCGCAGATGGAGCTCGAAGCCATCTCCGAGAGGAATCGCTCTGGTGCTCAACACAACTTGCGCGCAGGGAAATATCGCGGTGGTCTACCTCCGTATGGCTATGTGCCCGCCGGTGCCAAGGGCAACTGGAGGCTGGTTCAGGACCCGGACCAGGTGAAGATCATCGGCGAAGTTGTTCGCAGCGTCTTGGATGGTGAACCTTTGCAGGCCATCGCTCATGACTTGACCCGGCGCGGGGTGCCTACGCCCAGCGATAGTTTCGATCTCCACAAGGGCCGAGAGTCTCAGGGCATTGAGTGGCTGGGAGACACCTTGAGGAACATCCTCTCGGGGCAGGCGTTACTCGGATATGCGATGGCTGGCGGCCAGCCTATTCGCAACGACGATGGCTCCCATGTGTTCAGGTCGGAGCCGATCCTGACTCGTGAAGTTTTCGAGAGGGTGGGGCAGGAGTTGGCTGACCGCGCGAGACGCAAGGAGCCAACGAAACGGTCTACCACGCTGCTGTTGAGGGTTCTGTTCTGCGGGGTGTGTTCGCGTCCTGCGTATCGGCTGGCGGCCGGGCCTGGGAGAGCGCCCAGGTATAGGTGCGCGGGTGCAGTTTTAGCGGACCGCTGCGGGAATCGAACGATCCGGATGGCAGAGAATGACGATGCCGTTGAGGGCGTGATCCTGGGGCTTCTGGAGGGTTCGTATCGAATGGAGCGCTCTTGGGATTCCGGGACGGATCACTCGGCGGAGCTAGCCGAGTTGAACGCTGAGCTTGTTGATCTCACTGGCCTTGTCGGTTCGCCAACTTCCGGGCGGGTACGCCTCAGAGGGTGACGTTGGATGAACGTATAGCCGCCCGGGTTGCACGGCTTAGCGGTTCCGTCTGCGGGTGTGGCTTGTGCCGGTGCCGCGCCGAACAGCGACAGCATGGCGAGTGCCGCCGCAGCCAGCAGGGCCCTCATGGAGGCGACGCTACTCAGACGAGCCGACGCCCGAGGCGGATCCAGATCGCTGGGTTCTTCGCGCGGACCTGGTTAGTGTTGGCGGTGGGCTGCGACGCGGCATCGGCGTGATCAATCGGGAGTGGGAAATTGGCCTGACCACGTCGAACGATTCTGATCGAAAGCCAGTTCACTGTGGACTTTGGGCGTAAATTAAAGGGTGATGTAAGCGTAGCGCGACTGCACGTTGCCAACGTGCACCCTGGCGCACCCACCCTGTTTACGATCCAACGAGGTAGGTATTAATGGGCACTGCTGCGGAACGGGCCGAGCAGCTCGCGTTGGTTTCCAGGCTCCAGGCTACCTATCCGGAGGTCCCGGAATGGCCTGCTCCTGATCAGGTGACTCATGATCACTACCAGGCGTACATGAAGAACAGCCACGATGTCGGTGGCGAGTTGGATGTGCCGCACACCTATGAGAACAAGGAAGAAGAGCAGTGGGAGCTGATGACCTACGTGCTCTGCGAGGTGCTCGGGTGGCGGGGCATCTGGGTTTCTGAGGAGCGCCGGCGCATTGCCAACGTCGATGTGGGGCGGTCGATCTATCTGGGCCTTCCCTATTACAACCGCTGGCTGTGGGCAGTGGGCCGGCTGCTGATGGAGAAGGGGCACATCTCCTGGGGTGAGCTGACTGATCGGTTGGTCGAGGTTCAGGACCGCTATGGCGGTGGACTCAACGGGCGGATTCCGGAGGCCCAGCCGAAGTTCGAAGGTGATGGCTCGAATGTCAGGCGCAACAAGCACCACCTTGATGCGGTCGGTATTGGTGATCCGCAGATCTTTGCCGGCAAGGCCGGCCCGGCGAAGTTCAAGGTCGGTGATCGGGTGAAGGTGCGTGAGTTGCCCGCGCTGTTCTACACCCGCACCCCAGAGTACGTGCGCGGGGCTGAAGGGATGATCGCCGAGGTCACCTATGAGACTCCGGCTCCGGAGGACGAGGCTTGGGATCGTGAGGACGCCAAGCCTGAGTGGCTCTATATCGTCCGGTTCAATCAGTCCGAACTGTGGGACTCCTACACCGGGCCTACGAATGACACCTTGCAGACTGAGATCCCTGAGCGCTGGCTGGAATCCGCCGGCTGATTCCATCGCGGTTCCCGACTCGTCATTGACGCTCTCGTCTGAAAGGAATACCAATTAGCCATGTCTGATCACGATCACGCACGCACCGCCAAACCGATGGTCGAGGAGATCACTGACTTCGAGGTTCTCGAGATCGCGCTGCGCGAGTTGTGCGTCGAAAAGGGCCTGTTCACCGCCGCGGAACACCGCGTATTCACCGAGTACGCCGAGCAGATCGGCCCGACACCCGCGGCCCGGTTGGTAGCCAAGGCATGGCTAGACCCAGAGTTCATGAAGCTGGCCCTGGCCGATGCGAACACCGCCAGCAAGGAAGTAGGGGTCGACTGGCTGGACCCCACCGGCTTCGGCACGCCCAGCGACTTTGTCGCATTCAAGATCCTCGCGGACACCCCAAAGGTGCACCACGTGATCGTCTGCGCGCTTTGCTCGTGCTATCCGCGCCCCATTCTTGGCAATTCACCGGAGTGGTATCGCACCCCGAACTACCGGCGTCGGATCGTGCGGTGGCCACGGCAGGTGCTCTCCGAGTTCGGCCTTGAGCTGCCAGACGACGCCGAAGTGCGGGTGGAGGACTCCAACCAGAAGCACCGGTTCATGGTTATGCCCATGCGCCCCGAGGGTACGGAAGGCTGGACCGAGGACCAGTTGGCTGAAATCATTACCCGCGACTGCCTGATCGGTGTCGCCCTGCCTAAGCCTGGCGTCACCAGCAACGTGATCACCCGAACCCGCCCGGCCATCCGCCCGATTGCCGAGTGATCGACGTGAAGAACCAGGACTTGGGTGACTCAGACGAATTGCGCTCACCGGAGAGCATCACCATCGACCTACTTGATGACATTGTGGAACGCAACCAAGTTTGGCCGGTCATGGCGGCCAAGTACGGTGTCGAGAACCCGCTGCCGCCGTGGAAGACCAGTCTGGACGGTTTATGTGATGTCCTCGACCGCTCTTGCAGCAGAGATGAACTCGGCTTCACCTTCAAAGAACGCCGTGACGAGGAAGACGCTCTATCGGCGACCAGGTACGCCGGACTGCCGTATCCGGAAAACCAGTTGGTGTCACTGGCGCACTCGCTGATGGAGCGCGGCGTCATCGACAAGGAAGAACTCCTGGCGCGACTCGCCAGGATCCGGGCCAGACTGGAAGCCTGAGGGTGATTCCCCGCTCGGTTTGGTGGCGTATTCACCGCCCGGGCCACGGAGATGCCTTTGGGGAGAGCGGCTTCGAGGCGGTCGATGATGGCGCCCGCTGGAACCCGCGTCAGAATAGTCATGTACTAAGGACCTACAGATCGTCGAAAACTTGCACTAACATTTCTGACGCAACTGCCGATGACAGATCCTTCCGATCTGAGTATTGAAACAGAAGACGGGATAGCTTCATGCCTTGCCACAAAGTTCGTCTGCTGACACTCCTCCTGACAGTAGCCTTGGGTCTCAGCGCTGTCGCCTGTTCGGGTCAGGACGAATCCGACAATAAGGTTTCGCTCGCGGGAGCGGTCTCCCTAATGGGCAAGCCGATTGAGGGGGCTTCGATCAGCCTCTGGCAGACATCGGCCGGCAATGGCGCAAAACAACTGCATGACGTTCGATCCGGCGGCGATGGGCGGTTCGAGCTCGACGTGCCCAAACAGGACGGTACCGTCCATTACCTGATAGCGCAGGGAGGTCGCGTCAACGAAAAACCGGCCGAGAAGCTAGTGATGCTCAGCGTGCTCGATCCTGAGATCAAGGAGTCGGTCGTAGTCAATGAACTTACCACCGTCGCCTCGGTCTGGCCCAACGCTCAATTGCTCGATGGCCACCAACTGAACGGCAGCACCGCCGCGCTCATGATCGGGTCCACACATGTGCGCCACATGGTGGATCCCGAGACAGGCCATTATGGAGCCACCTTGCTGGATGGCTTTAACCTTCCCAGCTCCGAGACGATGGCGCGTCTGAATGTCCTGTCCAACCTGCTGGCTCTTTGCGGCAGCAGCACCAGCAAAGGCTGTGATCAGCTGCTAAGCCTCACCGAGACCGACAATAGCCTTGCGGCTATGACGGCCATCGCCCGCGCGCCCTGGAGAAACGCCGGAGAGCTCTACAACCTGTTCACGGACAGCTATCCGGTTGACGAAGCAGCTCAGGTCCGAACGAGCGCAAGCCAGCCTTATCTGCTCTTCGCGCCGGAGAGCTTCTCCCTGTCGATCCGGCTGTTCGGCGGCGGGGCGCTGGCACTCGGGAAAATGATGTTCGACGACAAGGCGAACCTTTGGAGCGGCGCCAACTGGATGCCGGGCTCACAATCCGGTGTGATCACCGGGATCGGTGGCGGGATGACCCGTTTCGCTCCAAGCGGCAAGCCCCTTTCCCCCGCCCTCACTGGCTACAACGGCCAGGGGCTCAACGGCGTGGGCTGGGGCACCGGAATCTCCGAGAAGTACGCCTGGGTAAGCACCTTCAACAACAAAATCGGCGTGTTCGATCTCAGTGACGGCGGTTCGCTGGGCCCCGCCACGGTCGACCTACCGATCGGTGAGCTGCAGGGAATCGGCACCGCACGAAACGGTGATGTCTGGATCGCCGACAACACCGCAGACCACATGATCCATTTCCCCGGTGGGGACTACACCAAGGGGCGGAGGCTAACGATCAAGGGATTGGAATCACCTTTTGGTGTCGCTATCGATCTGCAAAACCGTGTCTGGGTCTCCAGCAGCTACGACAACAAGCTGACCGTCTTCCCCGCTGAAGCTCCCGACGAGGTCGCGACCGTCACCATCGCCGTTGGGGCCCGCGGTCTGGCGATTGATTCGACTGGCCACGTATGGGTGGCTCAGCAGTCGAACGCACCGGTGCCCGTGTTGCCTCCCGGGGCGACGCTGCCCCCTGGAGCTCAATTCCCGCCACCCAAGCCCAAGACGATCATGCAGGAATTTGAAGCGGGAGCTGCGTTCGCCCTGGCGAATCCCCAGATCACCACGGGTGGGCAGGTCGGAGTGATTTCACCGGAGCTGAAGGTGGTGAGAAACGGAATCGCGAGCGACGACGTCTATGTGCCTTGGGGCGTTTCGATCGACGGCAACGACAACGTCTGGGTCACCAGCATGCTCGGGCAGAAGCTGCTGCACATCTGCGGCATGAACACCGCGGTCTGCCCTAAAGGCAAGCAAACAGGCGACGTGATTAACGTTTATCAGAGCGGTGTCATTCAGATGACGACTGACGTCATCATCGATGATGCTGGCAACCTCTGGAGCGCCAACAACTGGTATGACGACAGGGCGGTGATCAATGCCACCGACTCTGGTCGGACATCAACCTTCGCCGGTGGACAGGGCTTTGTGGTGACCTACGGGGTCGCTGGACCTGTCAAGAACCCTCTGATCGGTCCGGTGCGCAAACCGGAATGACCGCTCAGAACACCGGCGCAACTCTCGCTCGCAGGTCAATGCAGGTAGCACGTGGTGGCCAGGGCCGGGGCGAACCGGCAACACCGATAGGAAGGTCATGCTCGCATTGTGCGAGCTAGGCACCGGATCGGGGACGACGATGTTCGCTTTCGGTTCCCGTCGTATCGCTTTGGTGGCTCAGGTCGAGGACCGGACTGTTCGTAGGTCGTTGGGCCGGCTGGTTACCGTTGGATGGTTGGAGCGGTTGCCAGCGACCAAGCTGGGGGACGCTGATACTTACCGGTTTGGGTGAGAAGTTGGACAAAATGACCGCACATACACCGCCCCCCTACGGGGGTAGGTGCGGTAGTTATGACCAGATTGATCCTGACAGGGTGTCCCTGCACCCGGTGTTCCGAAATGGTTCCGGACTGGGCCAAGAGCCAGGACGGACATGGTTGATCCTCAAAAGATTAAGTGAGCCGTCAACGGCCAAAGAGATAGCAGAAACCGGTGCGACCAAAAGCCGCACCGTTAGCCGTCACCTGAAACTGTTGAAGAGTCATGGCCTTGCTGTTAAGGACGGCAAGTGTTGGACGGCTGCTGGTGACGTAAAGCGGTTGGACGAACTCGCGATACAGCTTGGTGCGGTTGAGCGTTCCGAGTTGCAGAGTGAACGCTATGAGCGGAGCCGTGCCGCGTTCCGTGCCATCAGGGGGTTGCCGATAGGGGATGGGGGCGAGCTAACCGCAGATGAAGCCGCCGCTGAGGAAGAAGAGTTCCGACGCTGGTACGAAGAGCAGTTAATGCTCGAGCACCTGGGGTTGCCGCATCACCCGGTGTAGTTGTAGACGGTTTGGCGGCTGATCCCGAAATCCCTAGCGAGAGAGGTCACCGACTCGCCGCCCGCTAGACGAGCCTGAAGCTCCTGGGCCTTCTGATCGGTGAGGGCCGCCTTGCGGCCTTTGTACTTCCCAGCGGCCTTCGCAATAGCGATTCCCTCACGTTGCCGTTCGAGAATCATCGAACGTTCAAACTCAGCAACAGCTCCGAGCATCGACAGCAGAAGCGTGGGCAGACCCGACCGGGGGCAGACCCTGCTGCTGTGCTGTACTCCTGTGCACACTGCACTGCAGTGTGCTGTGTGGTGTGGGCCTGGCCCTGCCCTGCCTGCTGTGCCCCTGCCTGGTGGGCATGGGCACGTGGTGTGATGTGTGTACGTGGTGCACTGGGCACTGGGCACTGGGCACTGGGCACTGGGCACTGGGCACTGGGCACTGGGCACTGGGCACTGGGGTAGGCCGCATAGGCTAGCCCTATGGGTAGCCTGGTAGCTATGGCTTTGGGGGCATGGGTGTGATGGACTTCACAGTCCCTGTGTTGTGCCTGGTCACGGGGCCAGTGTCGGGTAGTAATCGCTAGTGTACGAGCACGCCGGTCCCGGCACTCCCGGGCATCATCGTGACACCGCGGAACTTCGAGAACTGCACCTCACCACGGAGTCCCAAGCCACCTCGCTGGGGCCAAAAGGATCGGGCAGATGACCCACGATTCCCGCCAGCACGCACACGCCCACTCTCATCATGACCACGACCATGGCGGCTCGGGGCTGGGCGGCAAGGTCAAAGCCGCACTACATGAAGTGTTCGCTCCACACAGCCATGACGCCTCTGACAGCATCGACGACGCGCTGGAATCCAGCGCCGCGGGAATCCGAGCAGTGAAGATCAGCCTGGTCGCCCTAGTCATCACAGCGATGGCCCAGATCGTCATCGTGGCCATCTCGGGCTCGGTCGCGTTGCTCGCTGACACAATTCACAACTTCTCCGACGCCCTTACCGCCATACCCCTGTGGATAGCTTTCGTGTTGGGGCGCCGAGCGGCGACACGGCGGTACACTTACGGTTTCGGCCGCGCCGAAGACCTCGCCGGCCTCTTCGTCATCGCCATGATTGCGCTGTCCGCGGCAGTCGCGGGCTACGAATCGGTTCGCCGGCTGTTCAACCCGGTTGCCATCGAACACCTCGGCTGGGTCGCCGCGGCCGGGCTAATCGGATTCATCGGCAATGAACTTGTGGCGATCTACCGCATCCGCGTCGGACGCCGCATCGGCTCAGCTGCCCTCGTCGCCGACGGCCTGCACGCCCGCACTGACGGATTCACCTCTCTGGCAGTACTTCTCGGCGCCGGCGGCGTCGCGCTGGGCTTTCCCCTTGCAGACCCCATCATCGGGATCCTCATCACCATCGCTATTCTCGCCGTCCTGCGCACCGCCGTACTCGACGTGTTCCGCCGCCTTCTGGACGGGGTGGACCCCGACCTCGTTGATGCCGCCGAAGCGGCGCTGGCCGCTGAACCCGGTGTCACAGGGGTGCACAGCGTCAAAATGCGTTGGATCGGCCACCGTCTCCACGCCGACGCCAAACTCGACATCGATCCACAGCTAAGCCTCGCCGACGCTCACAAGGTCGCGCACGACGCCGAACACACCCTCACCCACGCCGTCCCCAAACTCTCAACCGCCCTCATCCACGCCTACCCCGCCTAGCCCACACGAGACCGTCCCCGCTGGCCCGTTGATCCACCCAGGGTGTTCGGAGGCTCTGATCCACGGCCGACCTGAGTCGTGTCGGCGGATGTGTCCGAGCACACGCCGAACAATCAGCACCGAGCTCGGGCTCCGGGCCAGTACTTACGGCGATCCAGCGGTCCGGGCGCTGTGTCGTGCGAATGTATAGAGGGATGGCCGGATGCGACTTCCAGGGAAGAGGGGATGGACATGCGACGTGTGATTACGCCTCTGATCGGAGCGGTGGTTACCGCTGTTGCCTTAGCCGGCGCTGCCGGTGCTGTGCCGGACCAGGGCACACCTGAATTCGACGCCTACATGCAAGGTTTGCAGCGCAACGGATTCAACCTGAACCCTGACACCGCGTGGCGCGTCGCTCACCAGGCGTGCGAAGGCACCATACCGGGGTTCATCGGGTGGGAGATGATCGCTCAGGGGGTCGTTGGTCCCGGAGCGCAGCAGCGGTTGATGGATGTGGCTAGAAAGTACACCTGCCCGATTGCGTAGTGACCCGCCAGTGGCCCCTGGCTGCACACTGCGCCGAGTCAGCCAATTTGGCGCGTGCTGGGTGCACGACCCACCGGGCGAGGATCAGTATCCTTGAAGGGCGCGGGCCCAACCGCCGACGAACTTTCCACCGCGGTGGAAAGTTGCACGTCCTGGCGTGACGTGATCAAAAAGCTGCCGAAGCCGGCTGCGCCGCGCGGAAAGAAAGCGTCGGTTGCGGGGCATTTGCCTGAGCGTGACCTGAGAGTGAGCCAAGAACGCACCACGAACCGGAAAATCGTTTGCCACGCCACCTGGTAAAACCTGATAAGGTGCTAGTCGCAGCACTGAAGGCCAACCCGTTTAGCTGTTGCTGCCGAAGACCGTGAGGTTAAATGTACTGAGGAGGCGGTCAGGTTGCTAGGGGGAGGGGCCCGACCGCCTCCGCTCAGCACGCCTATGCAGAGTCTGCGATTCCAGCGGGCGCTTGCTCGGGCACTGACATCGACGTTACGCGGGGTTGTCTAGCCCGGCCCGACAAACAACGAACAATCCGCGGTCAGCGCCGGCCCGTACACCGTCGAACCGCACTCCCGACACCACCACGTCGTGTGCCCGCCGGCATGGCTGCAGTGCGAGAACCCGACCAGCTCACGGCCTGCGCGAAGCAAGTGCCCATTGGGGCAGCGGACCGGCGGCCGGGCAATCCAAGCGCCGGTAGTAGAACGAACCAGGTCGCCGACGGCGGGCATGACGCCAGATTAGGCGCCGCGTTGACCACGGCGGTCGAGTCGTTCGGGGTCGACGTCGCGGCCCACCCAAGTAGGAGGCAGTTAGCGCCGCCATCCGCACAACCCACCCGTGGCTAGGGGCATGGAATGCCTACCATTTGAAGATGAATACCACCCGCATCCGAAACCTAATAGCCGGTGGCGTCCTCGCGGCAGCGGCCATCCTCGCCGCCCCGATCGCCGTGGGTCAACCCGATAACCCCGGAGATTGCGCTGCCCATCCGGGGGGCGGCGCCTGCATGGTCATGCCCTGCATGACCATGCCTTGTGCCCCCGGTGCCCCGGTGAGTCCAGTCGATCTCAGATGCGTCAGCCAGCCGATGAACGGGGTGTGTGCTGGTGGTCCGTACGCACTGCCCGGCGCGTCCGGTATGCCCGGCATGGCCGGTATGCCCGGCATGGCCGGTATGCCCGGCGCACCCGGCAGCGGGGGTGGCATGGGTGGCATGGGGGGCATGGGCGGCATCTGAACCGCAGAGTCGGGTTGCAGATGTTTGGGTGACTGGCGGCTGCGGCTCAGCTAGCCGCCCACTGTTTGGCGGCATCGAGTTGGTCGAGGCCGAACAGGCGCCTCAACCCGCCGCTGGGCAAAGAGGGGAAATCCCTTCAGCGACAGGCTGTTTGGATGGGGTTCACTCCCCAATCCACACCTCATCAGGCATGGCGGCAGGTCTTGATGCCAAAATTTCGGGGAGTGTCCAAAACGTGTCCAAAGCGCCCGCCGCCCGTCGTCGCAAGCGCAGGAAAACCGCTGTTTAACTGCGGTGATACCGTTTGTCCGGTGGGTGTCCGAGGGGGGACTTGAACCCCCACGCCCGTTAATAGGGCACTAGCACCTCAAGCTAGCGCGTCTGCCATTCCGCCACTCGGACCAGTTCGAAGGCAGC
>Ga0114920_10001659_pt1 | contig 10325 bp, 8 predicted proteins | sample ChitaG_FD_88683 | JGI IMG/M metagenome (GOLD analysis project Ga0114920, IMG submission 88683) | Deep subsurface microbial communities from South Pacific Ocean to uncover new lineages of life (NeLLi) - Chile_00310 metaG | ecosystem: Environmental > Aquatic > Marine > Oceanic > Sediment ...
CAGGATTGCGCCCAGGTGCCATTACCAACATTGGTAGCGGTGTCGAGATATGTTGGACCCCAATTAAAGTAAGGCACACCCAGGTCGATACTTGGTTAACTTTCGCAAGCACCTTCGAAGTCATAAGGAACCGACCAAACTGCTGCACCTTGAGCAGCCCGTTGACCAGAAACATCGATGCCTTCAGTGGTGTCAATACCACTGAGGACAACATCGGCACCGGTGTCGAAGGAGTTGTTGGTCACTTCGGTCGGGTCGAGGGTTACTCCTGGGATATTGAACCAGAATCCGATCCAGGTCACGGTGAACTCGAGGTCATCAGGGTTCATGCCGCGCACGTTCTCGTAGCAGTAGCGGGCACCCAGGTAGGCTGAGGATGCCAACCGACGAGTTTCGAAGTTGATTAATGGTCCAAGGTATCCGATCTTACCGGTTTCGGTCTGCAGCGCAGCTGCACAACCCGCAATCGCCTTCATATCCTCCATGCGACCCATGATGTTGCCCAGGTTCGCAGGTGCTTCTCCGGTGAGTGCATCGTCACCCGAGATGTTGATAAAGGCAATATCTGGATATTTCTCAGCTACACCAAGCGTATCCTCTTCAAATTCATCTGAAGTGGTGAAGATCAAAGTCGCACCTTCTGCAACCATGTCATCCACCACGCCTTCTACAGTAGCTTCAGGCTTATCAGCAGGATTCAGCGATTCAAAAACTATCATGTGTGCATCTGGGAGGGTCTCTTCTACGTAAAGGCCGCCTTCATAATGGGCCTGGCTCCAGCCGTGATCGTTTTTGGGACCAACCAATATCACACCGAAGGTGACTGGTTCAGCTTCCACCTCAGGTTCTGGAGGAGGAGCATCACCAATCATGATCGAGCCATCAATGATGCCCTGGACAGTATCATCTGCCAGAGCCATTACTTCGGCAGGCAGACCATAGGCGTCATTGTATTCCATCAACAAACCACCATTAGCCAGCGTCAGGGCGAATGATTCCCCGCCCAGTTTACCGGATTTAACATTGCTGATGATCTCATCCAGGACTATGGTCCAATCATAGACCTGGTTGGCAACGACAACATCCGGTGCCAGACTGGTCTGGCTGGACTGGGTGCCGTACCAGGCAACACCGCTTTCCTCAGCCACACCAATTGCGCCAACCACCATCTGGGCAGTACCAGTGAGCTGATCTGCGCCAGCCTGGACATGGGTTTCTGCTGCTACAGATGCAAGCGCCACATCACTGAAGGAGCCAATGTAATTAACATTGGTGTCCACGCCAGGGTCGGTGGCCGCAGCACCGGCGATAAAACCATCCACATACAGCTTGGCATCACCGGTTTCGATCGGTCCGACCACGCCCAGTACTCCACTTTCAGTTAAGGAAGCTGCGATGACACCATTCACATAGCCACCCTGCTCTGAGCGGGCTTCATAAGCATAGACATTATCAATGCCTTGTTCTGTGAAAGTATCAACCGTTGTTCCCCAGGCAAAACTGGTTTCTGGGAAATCTGGTGCGATTTCCTGCAGTGAACTACCGTACTGTGAACCACGCGCAATGACCAGGTTGTATCCCTCGCTGGCATAGTCGCGTAATGCAGCAGCTGCGTCATCAACCACAAACATGCCTTCTGAGTGATCGAATTCGAAATTCTCAGAACCCATCTCATTTTCAATCGCACTCAAGGCATCAAACATACTCTGGCTGAAGGCCAGGTCGTTGACCGCACTGGGCATAACTACCGCCACCCTGAATGGTCCTTCTTGCTCCGGGGGAGGCGCTTCCTCACCACCCGGCTCAGGTTCCACCACCTCTTCAGATGGTTCTGCTGTGGGAGTCGCCCCACCGCAAGCGCTGACCAATAGTACGATCAGCAAAACTAAACTTAACCACTTAATATTTTTCATAATCTCCTTCCTTCTCTATTTTCAAGATCCCATAAGGGATTGTCACACACAATTCTTATTTTACATTTGAGATTGGCATCACCTCCTTTTGTTATCACACATGGGCTTATATTCAATTGTAAATGATATCTAACCACCTCGTTCGTAAGGTTTCGTCAATGCCGAAGGTGGCCGTACACGCTGCACCGCGATGATCAGCGCCAGGATGGTAAGAACATACGGCAGCATGACAGCGAAGTCTGATGGGATGGGGATGTTCAGTACCTGGACCCAATTTGATAACGCGATAACCATACTGAAGATCAACGAGCCTACTAAAACACCAAATGGTCGCCAACCGCCGAAATACACCAATGCCACTGCTATAAATCCCAGGCCGCTGGTCATATTCTGCTGAAAAACGTTTAACAATGCTATCGACAGGGAAGCTCCCGCTATCCCTGACATCACCCCACCGAATATCTGGGTAAAGTAGCGCACACCGCTTACACTCACACCCAGGGTATCTGCAGCTTCAGGATTTTCACCTACTGCCCGGATCTTCAAACCCAGCGTGGTTTTCCCAAGCACAAACCAGGCAATGGGTACCATCAGGAATGCGATGTAAACCAGCATATTTTGCTGGAAGAGTATCTCTCCAATATAGGGTATATCACTTAGGAAAGGTATATAAACTGAGTGGAAACCGCTTACAGTTTCCACTGTACCAATGGTTTTCTGAAACAGGAGCTCGCTCATCCCCAATCCAAATAAATACACACCGATCCCACTGATGCCCTGTTCAGCTTTCAGGGTGACATTGATAACTGCCACCACGAGCCCCATGATGCCGCCAACGATAATTGCAGCCAGCAAGCCTAACCAGGGATTTTCCGTGATGAATGTGGTATAGAAAGCTGCAAAAGCACCCAACAGCATGATACCTTCCACGCCCAGGTTCAAAACACCGCTCTTCTGTCCAAAGGTTTCACCCAGAGAGGCAAACAAATACGGCGTAGCAAGCTTTATACCGGATGCCAGGATGCCCACCAGTACAGTCGTCGTGAAAAGCTCGGCTATCAAGTTGGCACCTCCGCTTTACTTGATTCTGTCATCTCCCCCACTTCTTCAGCTTCTCGCCGGCGAGCCAGGCGCCTGCGCCAGTAATCCGCACTGACCACGAATACCACCACGAGTCCGTTGAGTGCAATGACGAAGGAAGATGGCACCTGCATCACCCGCTGCAGTTTATTAGCCCCCACGATCAAGGCTCCAAAGAGGAAGCTGGCGGGGATAGCCCCCAGGGGATGCAGCTGGCCGAAGAGCGCGACCACGATGCCGTTAAATCCAGCACTGCCGGTAAAACCGGTGGCAGAACCATCGGTAAACATTCTATGGTGCAGGCCGTAAATCTGGATCGCACCCGCTAAACCGCAGAACGCGCCGCTCAGCAGCAGCGATAACACAATATGCCTTGGGACATTGATACCGGCATAACGCGAGGCATTTGAATTTAATCCCACCGCACGGATCCGATATCCCACCACCATGCGCCATAAGAATATAAAGACCAGAAATGCAGCAATGATCGCAAGACCGGTCCCCAGGTGTAAACGAGTCGGAACCAGGCGCGGCAGGTCGAACGCGGGGCTCAGCCGGGCTGTCTGCGGGATGCGGGATGCCGCTTCTAGCTGCACCGGGTCGATTAGAGGGTCACTCAGCAGGTAGTTCATCCCCTGTACCGCAATGGCATTCATCATGATCGTACTCAGGATCTCATTCACATTGAAATATGCTTTAAGAAATCCCGGTATCGCTCCCCATGCACCGCCAGCAATAAATCCGAATATCAGCGCCAGAGGAATAACCACGTATCCTGGCGACTCTGGGAAGCTGAGACCGACAACAGTTGCTCCCAGGGCACCCAGAATCAGCTGCCCTTCGCCTCCGATGTTAATCACACCTCCCCGAAATGCAATACATATTCCCAGGGCGACCAAAAGTAAAGGTGTAGCTTTAACCAGAGTATCCGCCAGGGCATTCGTGCTGCCAAATGCGCCTTCCAGGAGGGCACCATATGCCACGACCGGATTGGCGTCGAAGACCATCAGCATGATCGCTCCGATGCCGAGTGCAGCCAATGTGGCTAGAAACGGGAGCAGAATATCAAATGCCCGCCATACCTTGGGATGGTTTGCAAAGAATTCTTGCATAATCTAGAAAATTAATCCTCGACGAATGTCGATCCTAAAGCTTGTGGAGGGCTCATTCTTAACAGCCTTTGGAGCGGCCTTTGCAGCGATTTTGGTGCGATTGTAACAATCCGTTCTGAGAAATCACTCCCAACGAGCAGCAGCACCAGGATCATCAACACCCATGGCAAAGCGTTGAACGCCACCACGGATACTTCGGGGAAAGCCCTCTGCATGATTGTCGCCAGAGCCTTTGCTCCACCAAACAGTAAAGCGCCAAACATTCCCCTCACGGGAGACCAGCCACCGAAGATCACGATCGCCAGGGCGATCCATCCCAGTCCTCCGGTAATACCTTCCGACCAGCCGATCTTGATGCTCAAAGAATAGGATGCGCCTGCGATACCCACCAAGGAGCCACCAATCAGTGTATACAGGTAGCGCTGATAGTTGATACCGACTCCACGGGCAAAACCAGCTTCGGGCCGGTCGCCTGCGCTGCGTAAACGTAAACCGGCCTGCGTGCGGAAAAGCCAGAACCAGGAGACGATCACCAGGATGTAAGCGAAATAGACCACTGGGTTCTGGTTGAATAAAATCGGTCCAATAATTGGAATTTCCTTCAGGTAAGGGATTGGCAGATGAGTCACTACCGGTCCAGGGATTCGGGTGTAGTTTTGCCCCAGGAAGGCACTCAAATCACCACCGAGTAAGGCCAACACGAAGCCAATTGCAAATTGGCTCTGTTTGAGGCGTATGCTGCCAAATGCAACGATAAAAGCGAATAAGGCACCAATCGCTGCACCCGCCAGAAATCCAAACCAGATATTATCGGTTTCAAAGGCCACCACGAAACCAGTCATTGCCGCCATCAGCATACTGCCATCCAGCGAAAGGTTGACGACGCCGGAGCGCTCGGTGAGGATTTCACCGCAGACAGCAATGATCAGCGGCGTAGATTCACGCACAACAGAGGCAAGGATCAATACAATCGCGATGTTATCCATCATCACCCTTATTCCGGAATAGGGCCAATTTTTTCCAATCACCAAACAGCAATACAAACAAGACCATCAACTCAGTAAGGATCCCACCCAGAGAAGAGTGAAGCTGCGTTCTTAATTGCAAAGTGAGGCTGCCCCTCAGCACCATTGAAAAGAAGAAGGCAATAAAAGGCACCAGGAAAGCGTTGTAATTCGCAAGCATGACCACCATCAAGGCCATAAAACCTATACCACCCGAGATGCTCTGGCGTAAACTATCAAACCAGCTCAGGGTGCGGACTGCACCTCCCAGGCCCGCCAGGGCTCCGCAAAACATCATGGCCAGGATCATCTCTCTCTCAGAAGAAACTCCCAGCAAAAATGCTGAGCGCAAATTCTGCCCGATCGCTTTGAGCTTCAATCCCCAGAAAGTCCCTCGCAAAGCGACAACTACCAGGATAAAGGCGATCACAGCCAGCAGCAGGGATAATGGGCTGAAGCGAGAATTTTCAAAGAGAGGTAGGATTGCCCCGGGCTGAAAAGGTTGGGTGCCTCTGAAGGAGCCTCCTTCGGGTGGCTGCCAGGGACCGGAGATTAAATAATTGGTAAGTATGATCGCAATGCCATTGAGGGCCAATCCGCTGAAGATCTCATGTACATTTCCCCGGGTTTTCAAAACCGCAGATAATGCCGCCCATAGCGCTCCAGCCAGCATGGCAACAACGATCTCCAGCGCGATCAAGATTGCGGATGGCGCTTCCACGCTTAGTGCGATCCATGATGCAGCAACGGCCCCCATCACAATCTGTCCCTCAATACCGATATTCCACAATCCAGCCCGGAAAGTCACTAACAATCCCGTGGAGGCGAGCAGCAGCGGTACCCAAAAGGCTAACACGCTGAGGGTCTTGGATTGATCTCCAAATGCTCCATCATACATCGCCTGGAATGCTTCCAGCGGGGCAGCACCGAACAAGACCAATAGCAGGGAGGTGACTACCAGGGCTCCCGCGATCGGCACTGCTGGCCAGACCCAGCGCAACCAGCGACTGGTGTTCATGCCTGGCCTCCGATCAAGTGTCCTATTTCATCCACGCTGGTCTCTTTTGTCTCGAGGATGCGCGACATCACACCGCCTGAGAAGACGGCGATGCGGTCGCTGCGCTCGAAGATCTCATCCAGATCGGAGGACATGAAAATAATCGCAGTTCCCTCTTCCCGGCGAAGATATAGCTGCTCCCAGATCCAATTCGAGGAGCGCACATCCAGGCCTCGAGTCGGGTGCTCAAGCAGGATCAGCTTAAGGTTTTCCCTCAACAACGCAAACAGCAAACGCTGCTGATTGCCTCCGGATAATTCATCCGCATTCGAGTCTGGCCGGCCCACGATCTGGAATTGTTCAATCTGGGATTCGGTTTTCGTGGCCAGTTCTTTGCGGTTGATGAAGAAACTGTGCTTCGGTTTGGCAAGTTCCACATGCTCTTCCAGGGTTAACCCGGCAACCAAACCTTCCTCCAGGCGACCAGCTGCAACATACCCTACCCTCGCATCTTGCATGCGGTGGTACGGCCAGCCACCCACATCTTTTCCTTCCAGCAGGATTTTTCCACGGTCAGGATGCTGCAGGCCTGTGCAAGCCTGCAGCAGCAAACGCTGACCGCTGCCCTCCAGGCCCGCCAATCCAAACACCTCTCCTGCTTTTACTGATAGATTGACATCCTTAACTGTTAAACGGTAAGTTGGAACCTGCAGATCGACCAATTCAAGAACCGGTTCACCAAATTCATAATCCGAACGTTCACTGCGTTCTGGGACCTGGCCGAACATCATCTCTACCAGGTCTTCGGTCCGGCAGGGAATATCGAGTTTACCGACCAATTTCCCCCGCTGCAGGACCATGGCGTGGTCGCACAATTCCTGAACTTCTTCCAGCTTATGGGATACCAGGATCAGGGTTTTGCCTTCTTCACGCGCCAGCTTGCGCATCGATCCAAACAGAACTTCTTTCTGTTCTGCGCTGATTCCGGTGGTTGGCTCATCCAGGATCAAAACCTGGGCACCACCAACCAGCAGGCGAGCCAACTCCAGCTGTTGGCGCTCGCCGAGAGAGAGATTATCGATCGTGGTACCCAGATCAAGCTGGAAATCAAAGCGGGAGGTCATCTCCTGCAGCTCTCGACTGGCAAGATTGTAATCCAGAACAATGCGCCGGTCGCGACCAAGCAGGTAATTATCCTTGACACTGAACGCAGGAACATCGAGTGGGTCCTGGTAGAGCATACCAATCCCTTTCTCAAGGGCATCAGCAGGGGATGCAAAACGCTGGGGTTGGCCGTCGAACAGGATCTCCCCCACGTCCGGCGGTTGGAATCCCGAGAGGATCTTCATCAGCGTGCTTTTTCCAGCCCCATTCTCACCCAAGAGACCGTAGATATGTCCACCCTCAAAGGTCAGATTAATGCCATCGTTGGCTTTGACGGGACCAAAATACTTGCGAATGTCTCGCAGTTCAATTTGCATAATGAGATTAGGTTTGTCTGCTGGTCCGGCACGCTTTCCTTATTTTACCCGTTTCATCTCAATTTAGATAATCACTATTATATGACATTAGTCCTTTTCTTGAATTAAGGCTCGATCAGGGTTCCAGTTTCTCCTTTCAGAGCCCGGCCAATATTTTCAGGATCAGTAACGATGGCCTGTTTGCCACCAGATTCCAGGAACCAGACAATGGCTTTCATCTTGGGTTCCATCGAACCTTTAGCGAAGTGGGTCCCTTGCTCCAGATACTGTTTGACTTCAGTCAACGTCATGTGGCTGACCCATTCCTGGTTAGGTTTTCCGAAGTTTAAGGCAACTTTTTCAACCGCTGTGGAGATCAGCAGCAAGTCTGCATCCAGGAGTTGAGCGAGCAGGCTGCATGCAAAATCTTTATCGATCACTGCTGCGGTGCCTTCGAGCTGGCGATTTCCAGTATCGATGACCGGGATGCCGCCGCCGCCGACCGCGATCACCACAACACCGGCCTCAACCAGCGCTTTGATAGCCGGAAATTCAACCACCTCGACCGGCAGCGGGGATGCTACTACCCTCCGCCAGCCGCGTCCAGCATCCTCTACCACGTTCCAGCCCATATCCTCCGCCCTTCGATCGGCTTCATCTTGTTCCATAAAGCTGCCGATTGGCTTGGAAGGTTTTTCAAATGCCGGATCATCCTTGTCTACAAGCACCTGGGTAACAACAGTAGATACTGGTTTGTCAACTTGACGCAGGTGGAGTTCATTTTGTAGATTTTGCTGCAGGGAATATCCAATTGCGCCTTGGGAATCAGCTCCACAAACATCCAGCGGCAGCTCGTGCATACCCTCAACTTTGTGTGCAATTTCTGAGCGGCGCAGGATGAACCCCACCTGTGGCCCATTACCATGACCTATGGCCACATCCCAGCCTGCTTCAATCATCCCGGCTATGTGCTGCGCAGTCTCCTTTGCGGCATTGTATTGATCCCCAACTGTCTGGTGCTGCTTGTCCTTGATTAATGAGTTGCCGCCAATGGCGACAACCGCGATCTTGCTTTCACTCATCATCTCACCTCATCGTCAAAGCCATGACAGCTTTTTGGGCATGCATGCGGTTCTCGGCTTCGTCAAAGACAACCGAGTTCGGTCCATCCATTACACCATCTGTAACTTCCACGTTACGGTCAGCAGGTAAAGGGTGCATGTAAATCGCATCCGCTTTAGCCAGGGCCATCTTGCGCTCATCCGTGATCCAGTGCGCATACTTCTGGATGATCTGGGCTCCCTCATCTGCATCCAGGGTATGCTCCATCGCCCCCCAGGATTTGGCATAAACGATATCCGCATCTTTGAAAGCTGCTTCCATATCATCCACCACTTCGAACCCGGCACCAAACTTGCGCGCCTGCTCCTTGGCCTGTTCCATAACTTCTGGCATGAGCTTAAATTCTGGAGGATGCGCCAGGATGACGTCCAAACCAAAGCGCGGCATTTGTAGAACCAGGCTCTGTGGAACGGACATCGGCTTCTGGTAGGAGGCCGCATAGGCCCAGGATACGACCATCTTCTTGCGCCGCAAATCGCGGCCTTTCTTTTCCACAATGGTCATCAAGTCTGCCAGGATCTGGAAAGGGTGGTAGATTTCGCACTGCATGTTCAAGACCGGCTCGCGGGAGGCTTCCGCCACCAGGTTCAAATACCGGTTGCCGACACCCCAATCAACATGGCGGATGGCGATGCCGTCAAAATAACGCCCGAAGATCTCCCCAATTTCCTTTTCGGTATCCCCGTGGGAAATTTGAGTGCTTTTCGATTCAATGAAGGCCGCATGTCCTCCCAGCTGTGCCATGCCGGCTTCGAACGAACCGCGGGTGCGGGTGCTTGAGAAGAAGAACAGCATCGCCAGCACCTTATCCCGTAGATATGCATGTGGTTCTCCCAGCGCTCGCTTGCGCTTGAGATCAAAAGCCACATCCAAAACAGTTTCAACCTCTTCTTTGCTGAAATCCAAATCGCCGATCAAATCTCGGCCGCGTAAATCTGTTTGCATTTTTTTCTCCTCTATTCCATTGCACCCATAATTAACGCCAGGAGAGCCATTCGTACGACGACACCATTATAGGCTTCGATCCAGTAGCGGGCATGGCGGGTGTCATCCACATCGGGGGGCAGCTCATCCATGCGCGGCAGTGAGTGCAGTATGATCGCATCCTGTTTCGCCTTGCGTAACAAATCCTTGGTCACCTTGTAATTGGCGGGTGTCATGCCCACATCGCCAGTGCGCTCATCACGCGACTTGGTGTAGTCTGGTTGTACCACCGGTTCCATGTAAATCACATCCACTTCCTGGATGGCTTCTTCGACGTGTTCGATCTCGCGGAAATTTAAGTTTAGATCGGTAATCTCCTGTTTGAATTCATCCGTTAAACTCATCTCAGGTGGCGAAACATAGAAGGCATCGATGTCAAACTGGGACATAGCATAGGAGATGCTGTGCATGGTGCGCATGCGCATATCTCCGATCAACAGGAACTTCAAACCATCCAGACGTCCCTTCTCATGCAAAATGGTGTACATATCGGTGAGCACCTGAGTTGGGTGTTCTCCCCAACCATCACCGGCATTGATTACCGGGATGCTGGCCCATTTGGCAGCTTCGTAAGGGGCACCCTGTTGAAAATGGCGCATGACAATCGCATCCCCATAAAACTCCAGCATCCTGACCGTGTCTTTGATCGACTC
>Ga0114920_10001660_pt1 | contig 10324 bp, 15 predicted proteins | sample ChitaG_FD_88683 | JGI IMG/M metagenome (GOLD analysis project Ga0114920, IMG submission 88683) | Deep subsurface microbial communities from South Pacific Ocean to uncover new lineages of life (NeLLi) - Chile_00310 metaG | ecosystem: Environmental > Aquatic > Marine > Oceanic > Sediment ...
ACACCCACAGGTGTTACCCTTGTTGTTGCGGCAAGCGATACTCTTGCAGTAAGAAGAACTACAGCAGATTACCTTTGTGATGGCGCAGCCGATGAGGTTCAAATTAATGCTGCCATGACTGCCTTACCTGCACATGGTGGTAGGGTTATTCTTCTTGACGGAACCTTTACCCCCGCTGACCCTATTTCAGTTCCAAAAAATAATGTTACTCTTGAGGGTCAAGGTGATTCAACTTTTATTGACGGCGATGGATTAGCCAGTGGGGAACATGCCATATTAGTTCCGGCTAGGACTGGCTGTACTATTAAAAATCTACGTATACAAACTCAGGATGGCGGAACCAAGACCTGTCACTGTATTTATGTTACAGGGGTTTCAAGTGGTCTTGGTATATATGAAGTAACCATTACAGATTCAGATAGCGATGGTATCCATATTTTACCCGATAATGCCTATGACCAGCATATCCATAATTGCAATATTGACGATGCGGATGGCTACGGTATCTATGTTGATCCTCTGGGAACTAAATATACCTACAGGATGCATATAAAGGATTGTCTTGTGGTTGGTACGGGTAGTTCGGGAATCTTGTTTGGAGAGACCGGGGTTGGTCATTGGTATTGTGAGATTAACAACAATATAATATCTACTGCTGGGGGACATGGCATACAGGCTTATGAAATGGCCTATTCTGATTTTTCCAATAATATATGTGTCGGCAATACCTCTGCTGGAATACTCCTTAGTGGCGTTCATACCAGCATAGAAGGCGGGCAATACTATAACAATGGCGGTTCTGGCATAGAATTGGCTACGGCTGTTGAATGTAATATAGAAGGGAATGTTTGCACTGCTAATACTGGCAGTGGCATTACCACTGATGGGGCTTCCAACGTTACACTCATAGCAAGTAATCATTGTAGCGAAAATACACTAGATGGAATTCGTATTGGCGGTTTCAGGGATAATATTGTTGGTAACATCTCTCATAATAATCTTCTTCACGGCATCAATATTGGCAATTCTGACTGTGTGGTGAGTAGCAATCTTATCTATGATAATTCTCAAGGCGCCGCAGGGGTTTCTAATGGCATTGAGATAGGGAATGATGCTCACAGAACAATGGTAAGCGGTAACCATATTAACGATCCTGGTGATAGAACTGAAGATGGTATTCACTTCGTAATAAATGGGGCTGACAATTGCCTGATAATTGGAAACATCATCTATAATCTCATGGGAGATGGCATTAAAGTATTGGGCGGTAGCACGGGAACCGTGATTGAAGGAAATATCTGCGACAGTTTGGATGAGAACGGAGTGGTTGTTACGGATTCACTTGATTGTAAGATTAGCAATAATTATTGTGTCAATAATGATCACCATGGTATCTACCTTGACAATGCCGATAGAGCACTTGTAATAGGCAATACTTGCAAGGATAATGATAGGACAGACTCCGGCAATTATGATGGTATTTATGTGGATGCGGATTCCGCCTCATGTCTGGTAAACACTAATTATCTTTATGGCAATCATAGAAAAGGCATAACTGATTCAGGGACAGGGACCCATATTGAAGACAATGTAGGCGCAGATGAAACAGTGACGGGAGCAACCCCTGCCTTACAGCATTGGGGATATTCCTATATTGATACCAATGCCAATGATGTTGAAGCAACACTGGCAGCTGGTTCGCATCCGGGGCAAATAAAGACAATCGTTGTGACCGACCAGACGAGTTCTAATGATGGAGGGACTACCGTTGTGGTGGCAGCCCATGAGGACGGAGATGCTGGCACTTATACATTTAAAAACGTTGACGATATTTGTGTCTTTATGTGGAAGGGCACGGAATGGTGTTCTTTACATGAAGACTTAACACCGTAAACATTTAAGGAGGGCATTATGGATATAACCTTACATAAATTAGATGAAATTATAGGATTGCTTAAAGAAATAAAATTTCTTTTGGAACCTAAATATCAAATGACATTTGGAACATATTTTGTTCCTAACGATTTTGGTACATCAGATACAAATAGATGTAATTGTAGCGATTATAAAGCATTTGAATTTACAGCAGGATGGTACTGTCCTGTTCACGGTCAATGTTATTAAGGGAGGGCAAAATGTTGTACAGATCATTATTACTATTTAAACACGGTGGTACTTATGTACGCCCTGGCACAATCGTTGAGCTTGATAACAATGACGAGATCAAAAGGCTCAAAAATGCTAAGGCAATCGCCAGTTATGAAAAAAAGATAGAAACGGCTATGAGGCCAGAGGTTGAAACAAGGGATGTTAAGCCGAAAAGAAAAAGAGGGAGGCCTAAACAATGAAAAGATGGATAATGGCATTGGGCATAGTGGCAATTCTTTTTCTGCCTCTATCTGCCTCTGCAAATAACATAGCAGCTCTTCAAATCCTGCAAACTCAATTGGCGGTCCTTAAATGGGAATTTAATTATCATCAACAGAGAATATTAGTATTGCAATATCAAAAGGCTGAAATAGAAAGAAAAATAGTTGCTTTATTGAATAAAATAAAAAATGAGAAAGCAGAAGAAGAAAAACTCAGAGAATAAATATGGCTGATGTAGAGTTTGAAGATACTGGCGATGTTGTATTTGAAGACACAGACGATGTTGAATGGTATCCACCAAGTAAATTGCCTAGAATAATTTATTATTACCAAATGTTAGAGGCTGCATAATGGAATATATCAGGGAAAAAACCACATCTCAGGTTGTTTGTGGTCCTTTTATGACGACTGGGGCCTCGGCTTTAGCATCTGCCGTTGTTCTCACAACCGTTGATGAAGCAGTAATTCAGAAGCATGGCGTTACAGCTGTTGTAAGCGTAACTGCCGCAACATGGTCTACTATTACAAACCTGACAGGTTATTTCAATCTTGAGATTACAACTGGCATGTCTGATACACCCGGTAGGCTTGATTTATGTATAAGAGATGATGATGTATGCTTACCCTATACGAAATCTTTTATGGTCATAGGTGCTCAAGTCTATGATTCCCTTTGGGGTTCTTCAAGTGGAGCTTATCCATCTGTTAATGTAATGCAGATAAACTCCCAGGCATCGGCAGCCACGGCTTTAGAGGGGCACATATCGTCTATAATCGCTGGTATAACATCCATGAAGGCAGAAACCTCGGCTATTAAGGCCAAGACAGATAACCTTCCCGCTGATCCTGCTGACGATTCAGACATTGATACACAGCTTGCTGCGATAAAAGCAGAGACAGCATTAATCGTGGCAGATACGGATGAATTGCAAACTGATGACATTCCCACAGCACTTTCCGGTTTAGACACTAAAATAGATGCCGTCAAAGCTGAAACCGCTCTAATCGTAGCTGATACGGATGAACTCCAAACAGACGATTATCCTACATCCATTGCTGCCATCAAAACTGAGACAACGGCTATTAAGGCTAAGACAGATAATCTCCCAGTAGATCCGGCCTCTGAAACGAATGTAAATGCCAATGAGACAAAGATTGACGCTATCAAAGCTGAAACAGCCTTAATCGTAGAAGATACTGGCGAGCTTCAGGTTGATGACACTCCTACAGCAATTGCCGGGTTAGATACAAAGATTGATGCTATAAAAGCTGAAACTGCCTTAATAGTGGCTGATACGGATGAGTTGCAAACAGATGATTATCCCGCATCAATAGCAGCGATAAAAGCTGAGACAACGGCTATCAAATTAGCATTATCTACCATAAGCAGTACAGCCTTGATGGATAGCACTTATGAAGGAGATTACAAACTCAGAGATTATCTCCGCTTGAGTGGTGCCGTTCTATTTGGCTTATCATCTGGTGGTGATACGACAACATTAAGATTCAGGGATATGGCTGATACCAAGGATAGAATTATAGCTGAGGTATCTACTAAGGGTAATAGAGAAGTTATGACATTGGATCCTGCATAATGATAGAACAGCATTATTTAGAACATAGATATTACTTCCAAGAGCATTATTGGAACTCTGATTACTATCTATTGCGTATGCTTACCATGATACGTCACAGAATAATAAGATTAGTTGCTGAAGTGATTGAGAATTATAACACCAATGCAAACATTATAGAAAAATATGAGGTTGATATTTCGTGAGATTTAAACAGGGTGAAGAAAAGACAATTAAGTTTACCTTGACAGATAGCTCAGGCCATAGGGTTGATTTAACTGGTTCCAGTTTTACATTCGATGTGGCAAGGGATAAGCCGCATAACAAAGTGGTAATACAAAGACCTCATGCCACTTTTGATGAAACGAGTGTCGCCACAGGGGAAGTTATGGTTACATTGTTCGCCACGGATACAGATCAAATAGCGGGCAAATATACGGGAGAAATAAGGATTACTTTAGCTTCGGGGGCGATACATAAATCTACGGATATTGTTATCGAAATTGAAAATGCAATTACATCCGCAATAGCGAGTTAAGATGGAAAGTTTAAGTATCATTTTAGATGCAACAGGAGAGCCAGTTTCTGTTGGGGAAATAAGGGAACATCTCAGGATAGATTCTACCAGAGAGGATAGACTTTTAGAATCTTATACAAAGGCTGCAGTTTCCTATGGTGAGAATCATACCAAGCGTGACTTTATGGAAAAAACCAGAAAGCTCGTTTTGGATAATTTTAAGACAATTATTGAACTACCGAGACCTCCGCTTTCAACAGCGGCCTCTAATGTTTTAATTGAATATACGAATACAACTGGTGGTGCAGGAATCTGTGTTAAAAGTAGCATTAGCACCTGTAATTATGTGGTTGACTATAACAGTGAACCGGGACGAATTATTCTTGGCTATGGTTATACCTGGCCTGATGTGCAACCCATAAAAAATGCTGTCCAGATTACCTATAAAACCGGGTATGCCAATGATACGGTAAGCTCAAATGTAACCACACCAGAACCGATAAAGCAATGGATAAAGGTAAGGGTGGGACAGATGCACCAATTCAGGGAACCTGTGATTGTCGGTGAAACATTACGGTATATGAGGCGTGATTTTGTGGATGGTATGCTTGATCCCTATTTAATTATAAGCCATGAGAGCGGGCAGATATAATAAAAAGATAGATATTCATAATTATCACACAACCCGAAGCACGATAAGTGGGGAGCTTAAATCCACCTGGACTACATCGGCATCAAATATCTGGGCTAATGTTGAATATACTAGAGGAGACGAATCGTTTTTAGGGTCGATGGGCAAAAGGCTTGAACAGACAAATCGGGTTTTCACAGTCAGGTTCTCCTCTTTTACGTCTGCGATAGGGCCTGACGATAGAATAGTTTTTAAGTCTAAAAATTACGATATAAAGGCTGTTGAAAACGTAAATGAAGAAAATGTTGATATAAAGATATTGGGTGAGTTGATTGAGTGAATACGGAACGGTTGAAATCAAAGGATTAAGGGAGCTTGACAATAATCTTAGGCAATTACCCCTAAAGGTACAGAAAAAGGTTTTGCGACAAGCTGTAAGGGCTGGCGCTACAATCATTAGAAAGGAAGCAAGAAAGAATATAAAAGGACTAACATTTAAACGATCAACAGGAACCCTTGAGAAAAGTCTTATAATTGTAAAAGATAAGAGAAGCAAACCGTTTTTCCCTATTTTTGGGATTGGCCCCTCTTCAAAGGGTTGGTATGGGCATCTTGTTGAATATGGGTTTTATGCTACGGGTCCCAAAAAGAAGGGAATAACATACAAGGCAAGCAGAGAAAGGGCGAGGGCTGCTGGCAAACATACCCCCGCAAAACCCTGGTTTAGACCAGCATTTGATACAACTGTAAAGAAAGTCATTGATCAGATTGGCAAAAGATTGGGAATGGGGATTGAGAGGGAGGCGGCGAAACTAGCAAGATGAGTCTATATAATAAATTATATACGCTTTTGAGTACAACCAATCGAATAACAGATATAACTGAATTAAGAATATACCCTGTCTTGCTACCGCAGGGGGCTGCTGCAGCCTTCCCAGCGGTCACCTATCAGCGTGTAAGTGCGGACAGGGTGTATTCTTTGTCTGGATATAATACACTAGAAAACGTAAGAATACAAATAGATTGTTGGGCGACATCCTTTGAAACTGTAAAAGACTTAGGAGACAAAATGAGGCAGACTGTTGATGGAGCAACTGCCTTTGCATCAAACCTGATTTCAGATCAGGATCTCTATGAAGATGAGCTTGGAGTATATAGAGTTTCTATGGACTTCAGCTTATGGAACAAAGAATAATATAGGAGGAAAACATTATGGCATTAGAAGCACATGGAGCACGATTTTTTTGGAGTACATCGACTGTAAAGGCTACGGGTGCATCGTTGAATAGACTTCCAGAATTGATAAGCTATTCTGGACCAAGTGGTGGTGCGGCTGTGATTGATATTACACATTTTGATTCGGCTGCTCATGAAAAATTACAGGGATTACCCGATGAGGGTAATATTACACTTGAAACAAATTTGACATCGGCAATATCAGAGACTACAGGATGTTTAGCTAAAATTAGGAAAATGAGAGATGCCCGACAAGTAGGACATTTGACACTGAAATATTCAACGGATACCATCATTCAAGCATTGGGTTACATCATAAGCCTTACACCATCTGGAGCAGTAGATGATAAAATTGGCCTGAGCATAGTAGTCGAAATTACCGGAAAAGCTACTTGGACAACGGTATAATTATAGGGGGTTATTATGGCTTTAGAAGCACAGGGTTTATTAATCAGGCGGGCAGCTACTATATATGCTACATGCGCTGATAGCACTGTTATTACGGTAACAACGGGAACGACCAATGGAGTAGTATCAAGCGATGCTCCTACGAAAAATCTTGACACACTTGGTTTTACTGTTGGGATGCGAGTCCAAATAACTAATACAAGTGGGGTAGATAATAACACAGGAATATTCACTATTGGCACTGCGGCTGGTTCTGGCACAGTTATTGAATTTTTTGAAAAGGTTTCTATAGTAGGTAGTGGTGAGGATCTTACTTCATCTATTAGCCTTGTGGGGAGCAGCATGGAAACAATAGGAGAAATATATTCATTTTCTGGACCGAGTGGTGCTGCTGCTGTGATTAATGTATCAAATTTTCAATCGGTTGCTCATGAAAAGTTAGTTGGCATAAAAGATGAGGGACAACTTACATTTGAATTCACTTATTCTACCGTTGTTGCAGATCTCCACCAAAAATTAAATGCTGATAGGATTGCACGGAAGAAAAGGAAATTTGATATAGTATTACCAGATGCTGATTCTGGAAATGCTATAGATGGATCATTTATGTTTTTTGAGGGATATATTACAGCATTTTCATTATCTGGAGCTATTGATGATGCAATTAAAGGATCTATAACTTTAGACATCACAGATGAACTGCACTGGACACCAACATCAAGATAAATATTAAGGAGGGCGTAATGCTTACAAAAGAAGACATATTAAAAGCAGAAGACTTAGACTTTGAGGACGTAGAGATCAAGGAATGGGGAGGGTCTGTCCGTGTAAGGTGTATGACAGGTACAGAACGGGATGCTTTCGAGGCTTCAATCTACGAAATCAAAGGGAATAAAGCTAATATTATAAGGGAAAACTTCAGGGCAAAGCTCATAGCGAGGACACTTATTGATGAAAAGGGTGAGCGCCTATTTTCTGATAAGGAAATTAATCTGATAGGCAAGAAAGCGGCTAAATCATTAGAAAAAATCTTTACAGTTGCCCAGAAGTTAAATGGACTTTCCCAGACAGACGAGGATGAATTTGTAAAAAATTTAGAAAGCGGGGAAGAGAATACTTCCATTTCTACCTCGCCAAACAGCTTGGAAGAACAGTAAGAGAACTTAAAGCTTCTATTGATAGCAAGGAATTGTCAAAATGGTTGGCATTTCTACAAGTAGAAAATGAAGCTCCTGAAGACTCCCCGGAAAATTTGGGGGCAGATATTAAAGGGGCTTTTTTATTAAGAAAGGCACAGAGTGGGGTTTAAAAAGGGCTATATTCCTTGGAATAAAAATCTAACTAAAAAAAGTGATATTAGAGTTGCAAGAAATGCAAAGGCTATTCAGAAAGCCAATATGGGCAATTCTAAATGTGCCTGGAGTAAAGGTTTAACTAAGGAGACGGATATTCGTGTAGCTAATAATCGAGGAAGTTTTAAGAAGAGATATATCCCATGGATTAAGGATTTAACGAAAGAAACTAATGATAAATTAATCAATCTTACTGGATGTCCAAAGGGGACAATACCCTGGAATAAAGGATTAAAAAAGGAATCAGATTTTAGAGTTGCTAAAAATGCTAAATCTTTAAGCCAATCTATTACCGGTAGATCACTTTCAAAAGAACATAAAAGAAATATCCGATTAAGTGGTTTAGAACGGATTAAACGAATTGGATCTATTCAACCTGGATTTAATGAGAATGGATGCAAATTCTTTGAAATGTTTGATTCACTTATTGATACCCGAGGCCAATATGCCACAAATGGCGGAGAAAAGCATATTAAAGGATTAGGTTATTTTGTAGATTATTTCAATCCAAAATTAAAACTTATTATGGAGTGGGATGAATCTCGCCATTATGATGAAAATGGGCTTTTAAAAAAAGATGTGATCCGACAACAAGAAATACAAAATCTATATCCAGACTTTGCGTTTATAAGAATACGAGAATAATTACATGGCTAAAAAAATTGCATCACTGCAGGTAGATGTTTCGGCAAACGTAGCTAGGATGCAGAAGGACCTAGCTAAAATAAGCGGCAATATCAACCGATTTTCTAAAAAATCTAGCAAAACCTTTGCCCAAACCTGGCAAGGTTTCGCTGTGGGTGCTGCTGCTGCTATACATATTATAGGGAAATTAGAGCGTGTTTTTTCAAAACCCATAAAAAAGGCAGCCGAATTTGAAACCGCATTAGTGGATATGAAGAAGGTCACTTCCCGTGCCTTGCCATTGATTGAAAAAGAAATAATGAAATTGCCCTCAGCGTTGGGAACCTCGATTGATCTTATGAAGGGTTACTATCAGGTAATTTCAGCAGGAGTTACGGAACCCGTAAAAGCTATTGAGCTTCTGACAATAGCCTCCCAAACTGCAAAGGCAGCACACGTAGGACAATCTGATGCCATAAAAGCATTGACAAAAATGATGGCTGGATATGGGGATGAAATAAAAACTGTATCTGAGGCAGCAGACCTCTTGTTTGCAATTGAAAAGGAAGGACAAACAACTGTTCTTGAATTAGTTCCCATTATGGGTGATCTTGCTGCAATCTCCCATGAGGTTGGCGTAAAATCCAATGAAATGGCTGGTGCTTTAGCTCTATTGACCCAAACATCCGGCACTACAGCAGAGGCAGCGACAAAGTATAAAGCCATACTTATTGCGTTGGTTAAGCCCAATGAAAAATTATTAGAAGTTGTTAAAGGATTGGGCTTTGAATCTGGCAAGGCAATGATTGCCCAACTTGGCTTTGCTGATTCCATCCAGAAAATCAAAGAACATAGTGAGGCAACGGGTATTCCTCTTGGAAAATTAGTCCGTTCTGCTGAAGGTCTTATCGGTATTGCTGCATTGGGAGCAAAGAATTTCAAAGATTTAGGCGATAAAATAGAATCAATGGGGGAAAAGACAGGCAGTGCAGCTAGGGCATGGGAGGATTATGAAAAAACTTCTCAATCTGCATGGGAAACCCTTAAAGCATCAATTGAAAAGGTGACTATTGCTGTCGGAAAGGGACTTGCCCCAGCGACAAGGGATTGGGCAAGATATTTATCCGAGGCAGCAGACTATTGGACAAAATTGCTTACCAGGGAAGATATCGGTGGCATGCGTGGCGAAGTAATAAGAATGAAAATTGAAAAGCCTGAATTCCCCCTCTTAGCAGATGTGACACCTTATGATGCAAGCTTAGAATTTGCTGCTGAATACTATGCAAATCTCAAGGAATATTCAGAGAATTATCTTGCGATAGAAACCGAAAGAATGAATCAGCGGATTGCCTTTGAACAAGAAACCGATGCCATGCTCCTTGAATATAAGGCACAATATTATCTTGATGAAGCTGCATTGGCAGAAGCTAATTTAATAGCTGATATTGCACGAATGAATAAGGCTGCAAAAACAGAAAGAGACATAGAAAAAGCAACATTCAAATTCAAACAAACACAAGCTATGGGATGGCTGGCTTTTTCTGCTGATGTAGCCATGCAAATGCAGTCTCTAAGTGAAGGTCAATCAAAAGGTTTATTTCTCATTGCTAGG
>Ga0114920_10001662_pt1 | contig 10321 bp, 14 predicted proteins | sample ChitaG_FD_88683 | JGI IMG/M metagenome (GOLD analysis project Ga0114920, IMG submission 88683) | Deep subsurface microbial communities from South Pacific Ocean to uncover new lineages of life (NeLLi) - Chile_00310 metaG | ecosystem: Environmental > Aquatic > Marine > Oceanic > Sediment ...
ACCCCCTCCGTCACTGCGTGTCGGCTCCCCCTTGTGCAAGGGGGAGATATTTAACGAAATGCTACATAACAATCTCCCCCTCAAGTGAGGGGGAGTCCCCGAAGGGGGAGGGGGTCTAAAAAGTGCAAAGAGAATTGGTTATACAGAAAAGGCCCACGGTTAGTCGGCAGAATAGCGTAAATGAGGGATGGATGTTTTGTACATTGATTATTGTGCCTGATTTTTACTCTTCTTAAAGTCCAATAATTTTTTCGCTTCATCGTCTTCCACTTGATTGAATACCTGATAAAACTGGCCAACTGCAAAAAAATCACTTCGGACGTCCAGGCAGATCATTTCATCCACTTCTTTTTTTAATTTTTCATACGAATCCACAGCGGAAACCGGCGTCGCTAATACGATCTTTTTGGGTTTTTGTTTTCGGATATACTGGACAGCTGCCAGGGTGGTGAAACCAGTGGCAATGCCGTCATCAACTACAATGACAATTTTGTCTTTAAGATTAGGGGGTTTAGGATCGCCTCGGTAATCTTCGTAGCGGCGTTTGATGACATGTTGTAAACGTTTTGCTTCATCCTGGATGTAGCTTGAAGGAATGCCATAGGAAGCAATGACGTCTTCATTTACCTGAACCGAACCGTCTGGACCTACTGAACCGATAGCGTATTCTTCATTTCCCGGAGCTCCAATTTTTTTGGTGACCACAATGTCGAGAGAAATTTTGAGCTCATCGCGAAGCACCGCGCCCATTTCCAATGCGCCTCGCGGGATCGCCAAGAGGATAGCGTCTTTGTCGCCTTTATATTTTTTCAGCTCAGGTATTAACTGATGAGCCGCGTCGTACCGATCTTTGAATAATTTATTAAACATAATAATTATTTTGGATTTCGCATTTCGTATTTAAGATTCAAATTTGAATGCCAAATCAGAAATGCTAAATGCGAAATTATTTAAGTGTGTTATTAACAATTTCCCCTACTCCGCCTATACCGGGATAAATAAAATCATCCTTAGTCAGGCCTTTGTCCAAGCGTGCCGTGTAAACGGAAAGGGGGGCATCCAGGGCATTAAGCCGTTTAAGATATTGAGATGTGGTTACCAAATTCACAACAACAAACTTTTTGGGCTTGCCATAATGTTTTTGGTAAAAAAGCATCACCTTTTCAAGACTTCCACCCGTAGCTCCCATGGGATCTGGAATAAAAACAATAGCATCTTTAACACTGCCGCCAATCTTGGAGCCCATAAGATTGCTTCCAGCTACACCTTCTTTTGTTTCAATGCGCTGGCTCATAATGTGGTCCTGGCGGACGAATTTCGGATTTAAAATCTCCGTCAGCTTGAGGTAGAACAGATGGGATGGCTGTATGCCGGCACGGATTACGTCAGCCACCACGACTTTTTGGTTCTTCTTAAAAATTTTTCCCTTAAAAATGCCTCGTTTATCCTTGGCTGCGATCCGAGTTTTAATACTGACATTTTCCTGCTCCAGTTCCTGATCAGCAATCACCCCAAACATATTGCTGTACATAGCTTCTATCAATTGGCTGATTTTTGGCTGTTGGATATTAGGACTGCCCAATTCGGCCAAAATGGACAAGTGATAGGGTGTGTCTAAGATGGTTTTTTTCATTTTACGTATAGCTTACGGATTGCTTTCGGATGGCCTTCGTATAGCTTATTAATTTGCAGACTATTCGTGAGCTATTCGATGGCTATTCGATTCCATTTTACCGCATATCAAAAAAGGATTGAACCTAAATCTCAACAGACTGATTGTTTATTTTATTTTTTTCTTAGGGGCATATTTCTTAAAACCCTTGCTTCCCTCAATGATATTTCCTTTTCCATCGGTTTTGCCAACGGGATGATGAAACATGGCATGCAAATCATCTCTGTAATTCCTGCTTAATTCCTCCTTGTCTTTTTGGTACTGATAAAATCTTTCTGTCAGCATTAACATGACGGCGCTATGTTGACAAACCCAGAATCGGGTATCTCTATCTTCCTCAGGATCATCGGGGTTATAATGAATGAACTGCAAATGCCCTCGTTTATATTCTTCTTTGCATTTAGCTTTAATGTAGTCCATATGCTTAGGCGTAAAGTCACTGGCAAACATATTCGTTACATATAATGCCTTCCCATAAGCGATGTCTTTCGCGCTTGCCTCCCTGGTCCATCCTATCCCCACTTTCATCATTTCCAAATCGGAAGGCTGATTACCCAACACCAGAACGATTTCATAGTTTTCTTTTATCTGTCCCGCTACTCCCTTTTTAGAGGATTCCGTACCACCCTGTTCAGCAACCGATCCTGTATAAACAAGGTCTCCTTTTTCATCTTTCTCTATTTCCAATACCAAACAATGGCCCATTTCTTCAATGTCCATGGTTTTTTTGTAAGCAGCAATGGCTTCTGCCGGCATGCCGGTAATAAGCGATAAGACAACATGTTTTATGTCTTGCAGCTCCTCCACCAAAGACATGGTGAATTTGTAAAGCTTCTTTGATACATCAATTTCAGCCCATTCATGTATCAAAGCGCACACTTTCCGCACAGGCAACCTTGCCATCATTCTTCCATATAAGCTATTCATATATTGAATCGTTTCATTATAATCGCCTGGTCCCCCCTGATCATTTTTAATATATTCGCTTTTTTTGGCTTTCCCTTTAACTATATATAATCGATTGAGTGCGGCTTTGTTTAATTTTCGTTGGACAGGTGAAAGATTGTCGTCGAGAAGCTTCTGAAATCGCTGAGCCCACTTTGGATTCAGTTTAAAATCTTCGGCAATACGGCCCATAACAAATTCTTCTGTCACGGTTCCATCCACATCCAAAAGAACTACTTTCGTATCCTTTGGGTAAGAATCGGGCTTTCTCAAATCAGGCAATTGACCCAATTGCATTAATTCATAAATACACAGGGCATCTTCTCCTGAAATGATCTCAGGATGGTCAGGAATGATGACGGACTGCTGATCATCATGAGTTTCTTCAGGGGGATGTGTTTCAGTTGGCCGAATTTGTTCTCCGGCAAATTCAGAAACTTTCGCCGGCAGATCTTTTGGAATTTGCCATTCGGAATCCTCGGTTTTTTCAATCAGCTGATCCGCATGACTCCTTAAAGATGCTTTGATATTCGGGTCATCATCGGGGCCAACGATGGCTGTTATATAAGGACGGGGGATTAATTCGTGCCGAACCACTTCAGCGAGATCGGGATTGGAAGTAAAAAGCCAATGCCAACGGTCTCGTTCCCCTATTTCGCCTGCTTCTATTTTATCCTCCTGATCTGTTAATGCATCAAAAGCATCAACCACATCCATGTCAACATAATTAATGCCCAATTCTTTAAGCCGTTTTCTTGTATCTTCCATTAAATCTGCTTCACCCACGGTTAACACATTGAGTGATGAGCAGCCCTCAAAATTGGAGTTTTGTGAATTCTCTGTAGTTTCCGATTTTTCTGATTCTTTGTCGCTGTGCATGAGTTAGGGTTACAAAAAGGAAAATATTTTATCATAAATTAATAATAAGTCAAGAAAATTATGCCATTTTATTTTGCTATAATGTATTTAAATAATTGGGAAATGTTCAGAACGCATTTCTCGCAACTGCCTATAATTGGGAAATGCTCAAAATTGCAAATAATCTCCTTCGTGGATTTTTACAATTTTGTCTTCGCTTCTCTGCGGGCTTCCGTTAGTCGCCCTTGATACGTTCAGAACGCATTTCTCGCAACTGCCTATGAAAAAGTATGAATTTCGATCTGATATCGCGATTTCGGACAGCGCATTCTATGCGTATGGCAAGGATTATGCTGATTTGATCCAAAATGCCTGTTTGGCCGTGACGGACGCTATGGTCAATCTGTCCAAAATTAAAGAAAAAGAGGAAGGGCAAATTATTGTCACCGCTGATTCTCCGGAGCAACTCCTCTACAACATCCTGGAAGAGGTGGTATACCTAAAAGACGCCGACCAGCTTGTTTTCGGATCATTTGAAGTGGCAGACGTAAAAACGGAACCTCACAATTGCCAGGCAACCGTACTCATGAAAGGGGAAAAAATTGACCGCCAAAAACATGAAGCGCATGCAGACGTAAAAGCGGTGACCATGAAGGACTTTGGGATTGAGAAAACCAAAGGCGGATACCGTGCTTCTGTAATTTTAGATGTATGACTCTTATAGACTTCTGATAGATATCTAATTGACAGCTAATGGATTGCTAATGGATGGTTATATTACAGTCAATTAGATGTCAATCAGCACTCAATTAGTTGTCCATTAGAAATCCATATGATAAAAGAACTGCAGCAAATCAGCCCAGGCATATACGAAATCCCCAAAGCCTACAAAAAGGATATGCTCGTGCCTGCGCGCATTTTTGCCAGCCCCGAACTTCTGGAAAGCATTGATGATGGGGTATTCGACCAGGTTACGAATGTGGCTACTTTGCCTGGAATTGTGGAAGCGGCTTTGTGTATGCCGGACGGCCATTGGGGTTATGGATTTCCGATTGGCGGAGTGGCTGCTTTTGACCCGAAAAATGATGGTGTAATTTCACCGGGCGGAATTGGTTTTGATATCAACTGCGGTATGAGGCTTATAGCCACTAATCTAACAGAGGATGACGTGAAACCGCGCCTGCATGACCTTATTGATCATTTATATGCCAAAATTCCAGTAGGAGTAGGGCAGCATGGATTTGTGCGAATGGACAAAAAGGAGTTTCGGAAAGTGATTGAAAAAGGTTCCAAGTGGTGTCTGGAAAACGGTTATGCGGAAGCCGAAGACCTGGAGCGGACGGAGGATAACGGACAGTTTAAATGGGCGAATGCCGATATGGTTTCCGACAAAGCCATTGAACGGGGTTATAATCAAATCGGAACGTTGGGGAGCGGCAATCATTACCTGGAAATCCAGGTAGTGCGCGATGAAAATATCTTTGACAAAAAACTGGCCAATGCATTTGGGATTTTTGGACAGAATCAGATCGTGATCATGTTTCATTGCGGCAGCCGTGGTTTCGGCCACCAAGTGGCCACGGATTATCTTAAAAAGTTTCTGGAGATCATGCCGCGTTACGGCATTCCGATTCGGGACAAGGAATTGAGCTGTGCCCCGTTCAACAGTCAAGAGGGACAGGACTATTTTGCGGCCATGGCGTGTGCGGCCAACATGGCTTTTGCCGGCCGGCAAGTTATTTATCATCAAATCAAACGATGCTTTTCAGATATTTTTGGCAAAACCCCCAAGGATTTAGGAATGGAGCAATTATATGACGTGACGCATAACACGGCCAAACTGGAAAAGCATATGGTAAACGGACAAAAAACAGAGCTTTTGGTTCACCGCAAAGGTTCCACGCGCGCGTTTCCGCCGGGACACCCGGACTTGGAAGAGGATTTTAAGGAAACCGGCCAGCCCGTAATCATCGGAGGTTCCATGGAAACCGGCTCGTATTTGTTGGTTGGCACAGAAAAAGCCATGCAAAAAAGCTGGGGCAGTACGGCTCATGGTTCCGGCCGCATCATGTCGCGCCACAAAGCTAAAAAACTGGTTCGGGGCGACCAGTTACAACGAGACATGGAAGCGCGCGGGATTTATGTTAAAACCTGCTCGTATTCAGGATTGGCCGAGGAAGCAGGCCTGGCTTACAAAAGCATCCATGCCGTGGTGGAAGCCTGCGAGCTTTCCGGGATTTCCAAAAAAGTCGCGGCCTTTGAACCAATTGGAAATATTAAAGGATGACTAAAGCATTAAGCATTAAGCAGTAAGCCGTAAGAAACTAATGCAAAAACTTATTGCTTACTGCTTACCACTTACTGCTTAGAAAAAATGAGACTATTCATCGCCATCACGGTGCCTCATCAACTCCACCGCTACTGCCAACAGCTGCAGAGTCGGTATCCTGACCTTAAAACGACTCGGGAGTTTCATATGACTGTCCAGTTTTTGGGGAATGATATTGAAGATGCTGATCCGATTATTGTTGCTTTAAAGAAAGTTAAATTTGAACCATTTGAGATTGAAATGGGGAACGCCGTCCCCTTCCCCAACTCCTTCAGGCCGAGAGGCGTATGGATTGAATGTGATCCATCAGCCGCCCTTCTCAATTTGGCGGAAGAAATACGGAGTGTTATGGCAGAATTGGGCTACATGGCCGATAAACCTTTTCGCGCCCACATCACGCTAGGGCGTTACAAACGACCGCCTAATCGGACGCCGAAAATCATCAAAGGCGAGTCCCATCGTTTTAAATTAGAGCAATTTCATTTGATCGAAAGCGCATTGACGCCCGAAGGACCCCAATACAAAACATTGGCCAGATTTCCGGAGTGACCTTTTTGCTATTCACTAATATCGTCCTCTTGGTATTCAGAATCACAAACACATTCACAAAACGGTAAACCGCAATTAGTACAAAGATCGCAATTTTTGCCACACTCACAGCCATTCATAGCCACAAAGGTTAGATAGCTTTTTTATTATACCAAAAAGCTGAGTGTTTTATTTGCTATTGACATATTAAAAAATTTATTGTAGAATAACTTACCTGTTAATTTTTAACTTTATAAATCATGTCAAAACAAGAACGACCAAATTCTCGTTTGCCTCTCCCAGAACATATTCGCAGAATGAGCAGGGACGAATTGTCTGCCGCACTTCGCCGAACAGCGGAGGGCGACCGCACGCACGGAGCCGAACAAATCGCAAGCTTTGCCCAATTCAGAGGCGAAGCGCTTCAAGTTCTGGAGGAAGAGAGTGAATACCTAATCGAGGCTGCAGCGCAGCTTTTTGGGATCGATGAGGCCGAAGAAGCCAACAGCTAATGCATTGACATTAATTTTTAACTTTATAAGTCTGAGCCCCTATTATGGGCTCTTTCTTTTTGTCTGAAATTACTGCAACTGCTCACACCTCTTTTGTCATTTCGACCGGAGCGATAGCGGAGCGGAGAAATCCCTTGTTTTAATACCAATCAACTGCCAAATCGGTTTTTTAAACAAGGGACTCCTCGGCTAACGCTCGGAGTGACAAAAAGGCTGAGCGTAGTCGAAGATTGCATAATTTTTTAATATATGTTATAATATAATATTAAAAAATAAATATAAATAATGCTTCCTGTTATTTTGGTGGCGCCACACGCCTATAACACAATCCCAGACAATCTAAAAAGCCGATATGCCCTGACAGATGAACAAATCTGGGAATGCAGTGACCCATATACGAATCAATTGGATGAATTCACATGCGCCAGCGCTAAACATACAGCTGATGTCAGCCGGCTCGCTTGTGATTTAAACCGTGCGCCGAATACGCATGACGCTTTCCGGGAATTTGATTTTTACGGCCGAAGGGTTTTTAAGGACGGCCAAAATTTTTCAAAACATGAAAAGGAAAATTTACTTATGAAATACTGGTATCCATTCCATCAGGCAATTACGGACAGCATTCAGGCTCTGGACAATGCAGGCAACGAAGTCATCCTTTTGGTTGATTATCACAACACGGCCGGCGGACATGCGCTAAATCGAAATAATGACTATATGCCAAGCATGATACTTTCCAATCTGGGGGCAGAAGATACCTACGAAAACTATGAAGGCTTATCTATTCCTTATGACTATCTGTTTGAACTTTCTGATTTTATTGAAGACCAGTTGGATATATCTGCGGACCTCAACCGGATTTACAAAGGGGGTTACAATTTATATTGGTACACGCATTTGAAAGATATTTTGAATTTGAATGCAAAAATATATGCGATCCAGATCGAATACAATTTGGATTATGTGTTCGATCCTGTCACCAGGAAATTTGACGAAAAAGCCCTTGAAAATCTGCAATACTGCCTGAACCAAGGCCTTGAATATATGTACAACAGTATTCTATTAAAAGAAAAACTTGCCAAAATAAAACTTTTATGTTAGGCTGGAACTAATGAACAACGTTAACCTTATTATTATCGCCTAACATCTGATGATCCGAGAAAATCGGAGGCATCATTTGTGCAGGCGGTTTTTTTATACATAAATATTTTTTAACCCTCCTCTATCATGCCTAATAATGAGTTACCTAAATATCATTGCTTATCTGGACTTGCTGAAGGCCCATCGGCCTTTGGCGAAGGAAATGGAGCTGAGAAATTAAATGGGCATTTTCGAAACCGAGTGGCAGCACGTCTTAAGAGCGATTCCGAAAAAGCTGATGCAAACCAGGAAGGGAAAAATAGTTCTACATTTCCGGTTTACAATTTTGGCATGGAATGTTGTGTCTCAATGGCTTAGCCTCCAGCTTTGATGTCTTCCACCAATGTCTGCAAATCATCTTCGTGTTCAATTTCATCTTTTAAAATTTCCAAAACCATTTGATAGGTTATTTCATCTTTATCTTTGGTTAGTTCCGCTAAATGACTGTAAGCCTCAATAGCACATTGTTCTCCCTTGATGTTTTGATTGAGAATTTTCATGACAGCCGGATCGGTAGGGGCTGCATACCCGCAACCGCTTTTATCAAACCATTCTTTAGGCTCCAGAATCAGTGTTCCGCCCAGCTGTGCAATGCGATCGGCCAGCATGCCGGCATGACGCAGTTCATCGTCGGCGTGTTCGGTGAGTTCAGCGACAGCCTCGGCTTTCATAGCGCCACGAACCACTTTAGCACCTACCCAATATTGGTAATAAGCCAGCCATTCGTCGGCCAACGCTTCATTCAGTTTGCTGATCAATTCATCCACGTCCATTTTGACGAGAGAAAGTCCTTTGGATCCCATAGTTTGTTTGGTTAAGTAGTGAACCTATTATAAAAACTTTTCTTCAATAAATTAAGGCTTTTTTGATGGTGGGACGTAGGAGGCTGAATTAGTTTTTCCTTAAGCAAAAAATCCCCAGTAAGCAAACAGCGCGCCAAAGACTAAGGTGAAATAAGGGAAGATTTTTAGGAACTTTCCTGTGAACATTGGCTCAAAAAACTTGAGAGCATTTGGGAATGCCAAAAACATAAAACCTTTTAGTAAAGCTGCCCAGCCCATGATGGTGATAAGAACAGGCCAGTCTTTTACCCAAATATTGTGATGTTCTATTAACAGGAAGCCAATAACGATTCCAAAAAGACCCATCATAACCATGAGCCCGGAGCTCTTCATAATATCCTGAAACATCTTTTTATAGGTAATGCCGCTAAAAAGTTGCCCAAGTGATATGGCGATGTAAGTGACCGCAATGATTTTGGCAACAAAAATTGAAAGTTCCATAATTAAATAAGTTAATGATAATAAAATTGGTGAGCTTGTAGGAAAGTGAGCTATGCGTAGCGAGGAGTTGAAGTGGGTCTTGAGGGTCCCACGAAAAGCTCGCGAAGCTAGGCGAACTTTCCGGAAAGCGAAAACACTTGTTTGAAAAGGCTGAAAAACTTTTTGAAAGTTTTTCGGAAGCTTAAGCTACAAAAAGAAAGTAACCTAATACAAGTCCTGCAGCGATAAACACAACGCCCCAAGAAGGCTTCATATTTTTATATATGCCCTTGAAAGATAAAAGCGCTTGAGGATATGCAATCAGAAGAAATCCCTTAATAAGAACTGCCCATGCAAGGATAGTAATTAGCACAGTCCAGTCTTTCACCCAGATGTTGTGATACTGGACAAGGAGCGCGCCAAGAACAAGTAAAAAGAAACCTGTGGCTAAAGCTAACCCTTGTGACTCTTCCAGGCTAGCGATCATTTTACTAATATTAAGCTTGCCGCTGAGTACGCCGACTCCAATAGCAAGCATATAAAGAGTAAAAACCTTTGCCACAAAAATTGATAAATCCATTTTAATTTTTTGTTATGAAATATTTATTGAATTATATCACAATTTTATTTACAAAAATTGCCATTTTGTCTACAATAACACCGCCCTAAGTAAGGGGTCCCCGGAAAATGCGAGCGCAGTCCCGCTTGCGGGACGAGCAGTATTTTATGGGGAAAAGGAGGGATTCATGCAGGCTGGAGTTTCAATCGAAGATTGAAACATAGGCTGAAATGCAATCCCGACGTGGAGCGGTAGTTCAGTTGGTTAGAACGCCTGCCTGTCACGCAGGAGGTCGCGGGTTCGAGTCCCGTCCGTTCCGCCACCCTCTTATGAGGATTTTTTGGCTTATTTAAGCCATTTATTTAGCTGTTGATGATCTCCTTTTATAACCTCAGCAAAAGCAATCCTTTCAATTTCAAATATGTCTAAACCGAGGTTTACCTTTTTCATATATCGTTCCTTCATCTCTGTTGATCCAATATCTTCAATAAGAGAAAGATTATATTTTGAAAGATA
>Ga0114920_10001663_pt1 | contig 10313 bp, 8 predicted proteins | sample ChitaG_FD_88683 | JGI IMG/M metagenome (GOLD analysis project Ga0114920, IMG submission 88683) | Deep subsurface microbial communities from South Pacific Ocean to uncover new lineages of life (NeLLi) - Chile_00310 metaG | ecosystem: Environmental > Aquatic > Marine > Oceanic > Sediment ...
AGCACCTGGTTTCCAGTGATAGGCCGGAATCCGCAGAGGTTCATGGACATTTATCATGCGGAAGAGAACGATTTTCAAAAGGCCACACATAAAATATACAGGTCGGCGAAATACAGTTCACATCTAAAATTGAAGGTCTTGGAGTAATCAGAAGAAAGGAGAAAAGCATGGCAAAGGACATCTACAAGAAGTTAGCACACCATCTGGACAATCTTCCAGGCGGATTCCCTTCCACAAAGAGCGGGGTGGAGCTGCGCATTGTGCGCCGCCTCTTCACGCCAGAGGAAGCAGAACTGGCCCTCCACCTGACCCTTATCCCTGAGGAGTCCAGAGTGATTGCACACAGGGCCAAAATTACAACAGATGAGGCAGACCAGCGCTTGGAGGAGATGGCCGGAAAAGGGCTCATTTTGCGTATTGCTCTTGGACGGAGACAGCCTAAATACATGGCCGCCCAGTACGCTATTGGAATCTGGGAGTACCATGTGAATAATCTGGACCCTGAGCTAATCCGGGACATGGAGGAATATCTGCCTACGCTCCTCAACGTTGATGTATGGAAAAAGGCTCCCCAGCTGCGCACCATCCCTGTAGGACGCAGCATAAGCCACCAGCTTGAGGTGCTGTCGTATGAGAAGGCCGAAGAACTTGTGCGTGCCCAGAAGAGGTTTGCGGTAGTCCCCTGTATCTGCCGGCGTGAGCGCAAGATGGTGGGCGAGGGCTGTGACAAGCCTGAGGAGAGCTGTTTAGTCTTAGGGGGAGCTGTGGACTATTACTTGCGCAGTGGCATCGGCCGAATCATCGACCTGGAGGAGACCCTAGAAATACTCAAAAAGGCGGATAAGGCTGGTCTGGTCCTACAGCCCAGCAACTCCAAAAAGATTGTGAATTTGTGCTGCTGCTGCGGGTGCTGCTGTGCTATACTCAGGAACATTAAGCGTCATCCCAAGCCGGCAAGTCTGGTCTCTACGCCTTTTGTAGCCTCTGCTAACCCGGCGACCTGCGAAGGCTGTGGCGTCTGTGTAGAACGCTGCCAGATGGAAGCCTTGTATTTGGAGGATGAGAAGGTGGTTCTGGACATTGACCGGTGTATTGGCTGTGGGCTTTGTGTCTCCACATGCCCCACGGGCTCGCTTTCCCTGGTGCGAAAGCCTGAATCCCAGCAGCCCGATGTTCCCAGGAGCTTTCTTGAGACTTTGTTTAGATTGGGTCGGGTACGCGGTAAGCTTGGACCCATTAACATTGCCAAACTAAAGCTAAAGTCCAAGCTGGACAGATACCTGGCCGCTAGATGATAAAAGGAAAAAGAGAGTCAGGATGATGATCGTATTGATCATTTTAGGTTGTATTTTTATTATTGTAGGAATAATTGGCTGTATCATTCCTGGGGTAGCCGGACCTCCTTTTAGTTTTCTTGCCTTAATTTTATTATCCATCGCCAAGAAGTGGGAACCATTCAGTGTGCCGTTTCTCATTTTAATGGCTGCATTAACAATTGTTATTACTGGACTTGATTATATAGTCCCCGCCGCAGGGGCAAAAAAATTTGGCGCCTCAAGATATGGTTTTTGGGGAGCAGTTATTGGAATGATTATTGGAATAATTTATGTGCCGCCTTTTGGGCTAATTATCGGTGCTTTCATTGGAGCTTTTATTGGAGAGCTGTTGATTGGCAAGCAAAGTTATGATGCCTTAAAGGCGGGTTGGGGTGTGTTTATGGGCGTTATGCTGGGGATTCTTTTGAAATTAATTGCATCAGGCACAATGACTTTCTATTTTGTAAAGGCCCTTTTTAATTAGACAGAAAGGAGATCAGTATAATGAGTAATAATGTAAAAGCCTTTTATGGGAAAAGTCTCATTTTTGGAATTATACCTATCCTACTTTTTATTTTCGCGCCTGGGTGCAGGAGGGGAGAAGAGCAAGGGGAGAAAATAAGAATTGCGGTTGCCACATTTTCGCATGAGACCTGCACTTTCTGTCCAAAACCGACCACTGTAGAAGATTGGGAATTCTACGGGCCGCCCACTCGTGACATCCTCAATTCGAATCGAGGATACATTGGGGGGTTCAAAACCATTTGTGAGGAACATGGAGGCATAGAGCTTGTCGGCATCCTTTCTCCTCGGGGTGCCCGGGGTGGTTCTTCGGGAAGCTGGATCACAAAGGATGCGTTTGACAAGTACTCTTTCGGCATTGTAGATGACCTGAGACAAGCCGGCGATCTCGATGGCGTGTTCCTTTCTCTCCATGGGGCTATGGCTGTGTCTGGCATCCCAAAACCTGAGGCTGAGATTGTGCGAAGGGTGCGGGAAGAGGTCAATAACATCCCCATCATGGTAACCCTTGACCTCCATGCAAACGAAGATCATGAGCTTTCAGATGCTGCTGATGCTGTTTTTATCATAAAAAGATATCCCCATTATGATACGACATTGATAGGGGAGCGTGCAGCGCGGGTCATGATCAAGACCATCCGTGGAGGCTATAAGCCATTCATGGCCACAAGAAAGCCAGGTGTTATCACACCCAGTGTTTTCCAGGGGACAGGTGTTTCCCCGGCCATGGATATTATGGAGCGGGCCCGAAGATGGGAATGTCAGAATAGAGATGTCTATGTCTCGGTTGCCTTTGGGTTTGCTTATGCTGATGTTCCTGATGTTGGGGCTACGGTTATGGTTGTGACAAATAATGACCAGAAATTGGCTGATAGAATTGCCGATGATATGTCTGATTATATCTGGAGGATGAGAAAGGAATTTGCTGGAAAGAAGCTTCCCAAGACTAAAGAAGGTGTGGAATTAGCCATCGCGGCTGTCAAAGCCGGTAAAATCCCGGTTGTCATTGCTGATCACAGCGACAGGACAGGGGGCTCCACTCATATCCTCCATGAGCTTATAAATCAGGGGGCAAAGAATTTTTGTATTGCTACACTCCGTGATGAAAAAGCAATTAAGGAGATTCAGGCTGAGGCTAAAAAGGGTGATGCGGTCAGCATTGATGTAGGCGGTTATTCGGATAAATTTGCAGGAAATCCGGTAAGGATCCATGGGAAAGTTGAGTTTTTAGATGATTATGGCAGAGGGGGTACAGTAGTTGTGCTTCTTTTTGGCGAGAACAACCGGGTCATTCTAACTCCCCAGCTTATGCAGGTGACAACTCCTGGGATCTTTGCGCGTCTTGGTATCGAGCTTGACAATCTTGATATCATCGTTCTCAAGTCCCGTGTCCACTTCAGAAGAGGCTTTCATGAGACTGGTCTGGCTGGTGCTATCTTCGAGGTTGATGCACCAGGCTGGGGTCCTGCTGACTTGACTTTGCTTCCTTATAAGAATATTCCTAAGGATATTTATCCGATATACAGGAAAGATTAGAAATAAGTTTAGTCCGTTAGGTCCGTTTAGTCCGTTACTTAAATACAGAGGCAAGATAGGCAAGACAGGAAAAAATGGAATTGTCCCCATTTTTCGGCCATCAGGGTCATAAAGAGGCTCTTGACAATTTAAGAAAACAGAATAAACTGAACAGACGGAATAGACCGAATAAAAGGAGGAAAAATGAAAGCAAGAATATTTAGAAGGAGTATCCTATCTGTTCTATTTGTTGTCATAATAGTCTTGGGCCTATCCGTACAAACGTTTGCAGCGCCGAAAATATCAAAAGAAAAAAAGCTTGTGCTTGATTGGCTGAGTCAGCCCCAGGTGCTAGAAAAGTTTGGGAAGATCTCGGATGCCGTCTGGTCATACGCTGAACTTGGACTTCAAGAGTTTAAATCGTCGAAACTCTTGGCCGAAATTCTGGAAAAAGCCGGGTTCTCAGTCGAACGGGGCCTTGCTGGCATGCCTACCTGTTTTGTGGCATCCTATGGATCAGGTAAGCCGGTGATCGGGATTCTCGGAGAATTTGATGCCCTTCCCATGCTTTCACAAAAGGGCAATGTACCGAAGCAGGATCCTGTTATCGATGGTGCTCCTGGACATGGCTGCGGCCACAATACAATGTGTACGGCAGCTGCGGCTGCAGCCATTGCAGTAAAACAAGCCATGGACAGGTATGGGTTCCAAGGGACTATAAAGGTCTTTGGCTCGCCGGCTGAAGAGACACTCATAAGTCGGCCGTACATGATAAGAGCTGGTCTTTTTGATGATGTGGATGCGGTCATTGACAACCACAGCAGCAGCGGCTTCGGGACAAGTTATGGCAAGGGCGGGAATGCGATGTTCTCGACTGTTTTTGCTTTCAAAGGAAGAACCTCTCATGGTGCGTCTCCGTGGGGAGCGCGAAGTGCTCTTGATGCAGTCGATATAATGAATGTTGCCACAAACTTCCTTCGTGAACATCTTTTTTACACTTATCGTATGCATTACGTGATCACTGAAGGTGGAGAAGCTCCCAATGTGGTTCCTGACAGGGCCAGTGTCTGGTATTTCATCAGGAACAGCGATGAAAGATTAGAAGAGATGTACGAAAAAGTCATCAATTGTGCTAAAGCAGGAGCCCTTGCTACTGGGACAGAATTGAGTATTCGATGTCTTGCTGCAGTACACCAGCGTAATGCCAATAAGGCCGCCGCAGAACTATTTCAGAAAAATATCGAGCTTGTCGGTATGCCTGAGTGGACAGAGGAGGAGCATGCCTTTGCCAAAGCACTTCAGAAGGAGCTTGACAGGCCGGAAGAAGGGATGCCATCCAAACTAGGTACACTCAGAGATAGCCGCCGCCGCACATTTGTCGGAGGGGGATCTTCTGATGTGGGTGACGTCACCCTCGTAGCTCCCACAGCAACTATCAGGTTTCCAGGACAAGTCCCGGGAGCCATAGGTCATCACTGGTCTTCAGTGGCCTGTAATTATGGCTCGACAGCTTGGAAGGGCTTGAATGCTGGAGCCAAAGCAATGGCAGCATCTGCCATTGACCTCCTCACGAAACCCAAAGAACTCAAGAAGCTACAGGATGAATTTGAAGCATATGCTGAAAAGCATCCTTACAAACCGTTTCTGCCTCTCGATGCAGAGCCGCCGCTCGATCTAAACAAAGAATTGATGAAAAAGTGGCGTCCTTTGATGGAGAAATTTTATATTAATAATTAATCTGTTTAGTCAGTTTAGTTAGTTATGTCCGTTTAGTCCGTTATTTAACTTAGAAAGTCAAGGCGGTCTCGACTATCGGGATTGTCCAGATTTTCTTGACAAATTGAATAGATGAAATAGACTGCACAACCGGGATAGATTGAATAGACCGGAAAGGAAGGTGATAGATGTTATCAAGAAATAAAAAAATTATTAAGAAGTGGAAAATAATTCTGCTGACACTGATTTTTCTTGTCATGGCGAGCAGCATGACTGCTCAAAAGACCGAAAAACCTGTGCTTCACGGAAAGCATTGGGTAGCCATAACCGGTAAACCCTTGGGTGCTACTGCTGGGGCTATGATCTTTCAAAAGGGAGGGAATGCTGTAGATGCGACCTGTGCCATGCTTGGAGCTGTATGCACCATGTATGATGTGTTAAGCTGGGGAGGGGAAACCCAAGCCCTGATCTATAATCCTCACACAGAAAAAGTCTATGGCATCAATGCTTTAGGTGTAGCCCCCACAGGGGCAACTCCAGAATTCTTCAAGGAAAAGGGTATAGAATATCCGCCTGCCTATGGCCCTTTGGCTGCGGTGACCCCTGGTACACCTGGAGGTTTGATGGTCATGCTGGCAGAATTTGGAACCATGGGCCTTAAAGAAGTATTGGAGCCCTCTATGCAAATGGCAAAAGGATATCCCATAGAAAAACAACTGGCAGATAGTATAGAGAGACAGAAAAAAAGGATCAAGGAGTGGCCCTACTCTAAGAAAATCCTGCTTCCACATCTGGGTGAGAAGCGTGAAGCTCCTCATCCTGGTGAGATCTTCCTCCAGCCGGACTTGTTGAATACTCTGCAGAAATTGGTCGACGCAGAACAGGAAGCTCTGGCTGAGGGGAAGAGCCGCAAGAAAGCCATATATGCAGCTTATGAACGCTTCTATAAAGGAGATATTGCCGAGGAATTTGTCAGAGGATGCAAGGAACAGGGTGGACTTATAACCATGGATGATCTGGCCAACTGGAAGGTCTATATCGAAGAGCCGGTTATGACCACTTATAAGGGAATCGAGGTTTATAAGCTGACTTGCTGGGTGCAGGGACCTGTTCTCCTGCAGATGCTTAACATGTTGGAAAACATAGACCTGAAAAAAATGGGCTTTAACAGTATTAATTATATCCATACTCTTTACCAGGTGATGAATCTGGCTTTTGCCGACCGGGATTTCTACTATGGAGATCCCTATTTTCCACCTGAGGAGCCTATTAAAGGATTGCTTTCTAAGGAATACGCGAAAGAACGGCTTAAGGCAATTAACTGGAACGTGAATGATCCTAACGTCAAACCTGGTGATCCATATCCATTTGAGGGAAAGAAAAACCCGTACCTTCATCTCCTTGAAAAGTGGTCGAATGTTGGCAGTGTTGAGCAAGAACAGAGGAGTGCAGAACAAAGGAGGGCCTATGAGGAAAACTTCTTAGCCGGGACCACATCTATTCAGGCTGCTGACGAGGAAGGATGGGTCGTTTCCGTAACTCCCAGCGGTGGCTGGATTCCAGCCTGCATTGCTGGGAAGACAGGCATAGGAATGAGCCAGCGTATGCAGAGCTTTGTCCTTGACGAAGGCAAAAATCCATTCAATGTGGTTGCTCCAGGCAAGAGACCCCGTGCGACTTTAACACCGAGCATCGCCTTAAAGGAGGGCAAACCATTCCTTTCCTTCGCCGTCCAGGGTGGAGACACTCAAGACCAGAACTCGCTTCAGTTCTTCCTGAATGTTGTTGAGTTTGGAATGAATGTCCAGCAAGCCTGTGAGGCCCCGAACATCGTGAGTTACCAGATGCAGAGTTCTTTCGGTGCTCATGTGGCCACTCCGGGTAGGCTTCGTCTCAATGAAGAGGTTCCTCAAAAGATAAGAGAAAATCTGGCAAACATGGGTTATAAATTAGATTATAGAAAATATACATCAGGCCCGCTCAATGCGATCTTTTTTGATTGGAAGCATGGTGCATTCTGGGGAGGTTCCAGCAACTACGGTGAAGACTATGGAATTGCGTGGTAATAAAGATGGCAAGACAACATTCTTGGCAAGACAATGCCCTATTGGGCGGCAAGACAAGGCGGCAAGATAAGGAGGCAAGACAAGCAAGGGAATTCCTACGGAGAGAAATTATCTAAAAAAAGGGGCGAATGATGGAGAAATGCAGTCTAATTATTCCTGAAGGTTACAGTTCTTTCCTGGATCTTATAGAAACAGAAAAAGCGATAAAGTTTATCAAAAACAGATTCCAAGATGAACTGGTTCTTCCTAAGGAAAGCTCATATAGGCGAAGTACAGTCCAGTCTATGGCCTGCTGAAATGCTAAAAACTTGCAAAGAGGAGAAAATAGTTTTGCTTTAATTAATGACGCAAGGATGTTATAAAACATTAAAAGTAAAAATGTATACACTCATCATTATAAATCCTAACGCTGCCAACGGCCGAGCTGGGACTGTATTCGAACAGATTGGGAATCGGCTGGTCGAAGTATTGGGTGATTTCATTGTAGCTGTTACCAAGTCGCCAGAGGAAGTGGTTGAACACCTTGATACTGCCGCAACTGCTGGCGTCACGCGCATCATCGCCATCGGCGGCGACGGAACCAACCACGCTATAATCAATGCCCTTGCACAACGCCCCAACTTGGCAATGACGTTTGGCAGCATTCCTGTTGGCACTGGCCGCGATTGGGCACGATCGCTGGGTGTACCAACTGACATCCCTACAGCTATAGATTGGCTTGCTCATGCACAAGCTGTACCATGTGATTTGGGTAAAATTGACTATTTGGATACTTTGCATGGCGGTCAACCTGCTACGCGCATCTTTCTAAACATCGCTAGTGCTGGTGTAAGTGGCGAGGTTGATGCCCGAGTAAACCGGATGCGCCGACGGACGCATGTCACTTTTCTCAGGGCTACTATTGCCGCTTTGTTTAAGTACAAACCACAGCGAATTACTGTAGTGTGTGATGGAAAAACATTTTATACAGGACCAAGCTACTTATTAGCTGTGGCCAATGGTCGATATTTTGGCCGCGGGATGTGGATTGCACCCAAGGCTTTAATCGATGACGGTCTGTTTGATGTGGTGTTGGTGGAGGGCATGCCGCGTTATCGGATAATTTTTGCCATGCAGACTGTGTTCAGTGGCAAACACCTCCAGCGCAGCGATGTCCACCATACCCGAGCTGCCGAAGTGAAGGTGCACTCCGAGGATGGCCCCCTGAGCCTTGATCTTGACGGTGAAGAAACACAGGGTCAGGATTTGCGTTTTACGGTACTTCCTAGAGCGATTAACATACTAATGGATCCCAAATCAGCCGCAATGGCTAGCAGTGAAAGAATCAAATAAGCAAGTAACTTTAGGACAAAGCCTGGTAATGGCTCTTCTCCCATTTATGTGGATAAGCGCTCATATGAATAAAATTCCAAAATCCAAATCCCAAATCCCAAACAAATTCCAATTGCCGAAATCACAAAACAAACTTAGTAAGCTGTAAGCTGTATGGAGAATAACGAAGCACGAAACTTAAAAATGCTGATAGCTTTTAGCCAAAACGGAATAGACGGAATAGACTATTTGGATAGGAGCCCTAATAATTAATTATAAGGAACATAAACGATGAAAGTTACAGATCTTGAACTCACTCCCGAAGCCATGCTGCAGATTGGAGATGCTGCCATAAAGGCTGCTGTGAATCATATAATAGACTTGCCTAATGCACCCCGTTCTAACCTCGAAGGCGGTCCTGAAATCGCCAGATCTTTGCGTGAGCCTCCTCCAGAAAAAGGCACAGATTTTGAGTCTCTCCTTGATTTTTTAATGAACAAGGTGATACCTGTCTCTATCAATACGCCGCATCCGGCATACATGGGATACATACCTGGAGGCGGGTTGTATCCATCAGCGATCGCCGATTTTCTAGGAGCTGCCACAAATCGCTTTACAGGTGCCTGGTTTGCTGCACCGGCTGCAGCACGACTGGAAGCGAATGTTCTGGAATGGTTTTCGCAGTGGATGGGCTATCCTGAGTCTGCGCGTGGCATTTTAACAAGCGGGGGCTCTTTAGCCAATTTTAGCGCAGTAGTTACAGCAAGGAGATATTTCTTGGGCGACGATATCAGCAGTGGTACTGTATATGCCTCCAATCAAGCCCATCACTGTGTTATGAAAACAGCCATTTTGGCGGGCATTCCGGAGCGAAATATCCGGCTTTTGGAAGTGGATGCAAATTTCCGCGCAATTCCAGATCTGTTTGAGAAGGCAATAAAAACAGATATAAGGAAAGGGATGAAACCGTTTTTTCTTGTTGCCAGCGCAGGCACCACAAACACCGGAGCCGTAGATCCTATGTCTGAACTCGCGATAATAGCAAAAAAATATGGGCTGTGGTATCACATTGATGCTGCTTATGGCGGCTTCTTCAATTTGTGTGAGGAAGGATTGAAAATACTCAGAGGGATCGAACGTTCTGATTCTATAGTGCTGGATCCGCACAAGGGATTGTTTATTCCCTATGGAACAGGGAGTTTGCTGGTAAAAAAAGGTGAGCTTCTGCGGCGAGCGCATATGCTGAATGCAGATTACTTGCAGGATCATACTACACCTGAAGGTGAGGTGAATGCCTCTGAATATTCACCAGAATTATCACGTTCTTTTCGCGGCTTGAGGGTTTGGCTTCCATTGAAACTATTTGGAGTACAGGCATTTCGCGAAAACCTCGCTGAGAAGCTCTATCTGACAAAATGGATGTATCAACGTTTTTTAGAAGAACCTGACTTTGAGTGTGTGGCAGTCCCTGATCTTTCAGTCATTGCATTTCGTTATCGTCCGGGAAGCGGTAGTGTGGATGTTTTCAATCGGCAGTTGCTGGATAAGATCGTGAAAAGCAAGAAGCTTTTTCTCTCGAGTACGTTGCTGAATAAAAAGTTTGTCATCCGAGTCTGTATTTTGAGTTTTCGAACCCATCAAGCCGAGGTGGAAGAGGCTTTTAAAATCATCAAAACAGCAGCACAAGAACTTATGAAGGAATGAGATACTAATTTTACCTATTTCTTATTATCTTTCCATTTTGGCAGCTTGAATTGTTCAGGTTTTGATCTCAACACTTCTTTAAGCCATTCGGATGGATAGCCCACACAACGCGGGCGGCCCCTTTCGTCTTTTACATATCCATCATTGTATTTTGTCAGGAGAT
>Ga0114920_10001664_pt1 | contig 10313 bp, 7 predicted proteins | sample ChitaG_FD_88683 | JGI IMG/M metagenome (GOLD analysis project Ga0114920, IMG submission 88683) | Deep subsurface microbial communities from South Pacific Ocean to uncover new lineages of life (NeLLi) - Chile_00310 metaG | ecosystem: Environmental > Aquatic > Marine > Oceanic > Sediment ...
TTGCACTATGCGCAAAGCCAGGAAGTCTTTGAGCTAATACTTAAATGTGCTGTCAGACTATATGAATATGACCAATCCTCAAGTGAGATGTCTCGAGGGATTCTGAATCGGCTGTCAGAACAGTTTATCCAGGATAATGGCGAATCTAGTTGGGGGGATTTATTGGAATCGGCCTATTTCAGATACTTCTCAAAGACCCTGAAACAGGCTCTAGCCTGAAGATATTGGAAGTAGCCCGTCATCTATTGGATTCAGCCCATAATTTGGCCTTCTTTCCTGATCATTCGAAAGGTGTTCAAACCGGAGTCGATGTTTTCTCGCTTTCTTAAGTCGCGATGCAGCAAGTAACTATAAAGCCATGGCTTCCGACTACGGCCCCCTAATGATAAAATGGTATACACATTGCTTCATCTACTTTGGCCAAATCTTGTGGCTAACTACATAGGAGGACAAGATGAGATCAAGAGTAATACTATTCCCAGAGACTAAATCGAGTTGGGTACCATGGTTTGTAACCTTACTGGTTACAGCCGGTTTATTCTTTGCCACTGGATGCGGCAATAGTCCCATATCGCCAATCGACAGTGGCGATAGTAATGACCCTTTGGTCTTAGGTAGTGCGGCCAATTTAAGCAGTTCAGATAATGGCCGTAGTAATTGCTATGAGGCATCAGGATTAGTTACGCCGGAAGATGGCGGACTGATTCATCTGGGTTGGGCTGGCCCCGGGAATCGCCTGGAGTTTGCTCCTGGAGCGGTCGATTCAGATGTAATTGTGGATGTCACCACGTGTATTGTCAAAGGTAACCCCAAAAATCATTTCTCGGTAATTGAGCTTGATCTTAGTCCGGACGACCTGGTATTTGATCCGCCGGCCAAGATAGTGATTAATGCCGGTTCACTTAATTCTTTGAGATCGCCCAAACATGGTGATGGAGTCGTAAGACTCTTCTACTATGATCCTGATACAGATGAATGGTTGTTTCAGCAGGAAGCCAAGATCGAGAAGGGTAAAGTAACCTTCTCAATTGATCATTTTTCAAAATTCGGCATATCATTTTATACCATAGGCTTCCCTGTCAGGTAGACAATTCATAAGTAGAGACTTCGGCAGTTTCTTGTTTTCGGAAGATCGTCGGTGGCAGACCGCCAAGGGCATCATGGGACCGATACTCGTTGTAGGTAATCAGCCACCGATGCGTGATCTCCAGTACTTGCTCCAGATCCTCAAACAAGTAACTGCTTAGCACCTCCTCCCGGTAAGTTCGGTTGAATCGTTCAATAAAGGAATTCTGGTTCGGCCTGCCTGGCTGAATGTAGCGAATCTCTATCCCTTGTCGCTTACACCAGTCGACAAAGACCTGTGATGGTTCCGGGCCATTGTCACAGCGGATCGCCTCCGGCAGACCCCGCCATACACTCAATCGTTCCAGCACCCGGATTACCCGTTCTCCCCTTTGCTTCGGGCTCCGACACCAATGTAGTAAGAGAGGTTCAAATCCTCTCACCCCGACCATTTTCAATGATCTTCCCCTGGCGCAAGGACACGAACGTGGTCAATTATGCCGCCGATAGAATTACCTCACGAAATATCCATTCAGCCAAAGTAACAGCACTGACCCAAGACGTCAATTATCATTCAAGACCTCGCTTCCATAGGCGTGCAAAACGGCCTGTTCCATGCGAGCAAGCTCACCATCAGATAGAAAAACATAGTGGCTATCACGTTTCCGTGCGGAGAGCCGTCCATTGTTTTGCAGACAGAATCGAATGAAAAGGTCGATCTTACGGTCGGGCATATCCACTATTTCCTGAATGGCTTTCTTGGTTTCATCGTAATTCGCCAAGAACGCCAGTTCGCTTGAGAGTTCCATGTCGATGGTCTGACCTATAAATCGAAAGAGCGCCTCCGCCTGAGGCGTCATATCTATATAGCGGTACCAGCTGGCAGTATCGTTATTAACGGTCATGCGGCCTTCTTCATCGAGCGAATATTCCACCAAAGGCATGAGCTGTCGGGAGAACGCTTCCAGAGAGTCATCGTAATCGGCAGGGTTCTTCAACATGGACGCCGATATAGGGAACATAACGCCTTCGGGCGTAAAACCTCGCCGAGCAAGAATATTGTGAATCAGAAAACGATGGATTCGACCATTACCGTCCTCGAACGGGTGCAAGAAAACGAACCCATAGGCGATGGCAGTAGCGTGAATCACGGCGGACACGTCGCTCGCATCCATGCGTTTATGGGCAACTATCAGTCCCCCCATCAGATTGGCCAGATCCTCAGGTTTCGGACAGGCGAAGTGTATCTTTTCTTTCTGCCAAGCGATTGTCTCACCTACATAACTCTGGTTCACACGGTAATCGGAATCGCAAAACCGTGGATCAACAATGCGGTTCTGAAGGTCTATCAATTGTTTTTTCTCGCAAAAGTCTTCTTGCTCTGCAAGTTGAAGCAGCGCCACGAAGCGCTCAGTCCGAGTCGACGTGGGTTTGATGTGTTCGATCTCAAAGGAGGATTTAGTTTCCTTGGTGTAAAGATAGCTGAGGGCCCGCTTCAGTAATTCCGGGGAATAGGCAGATACGACCTGACGGCATCGCTCAGGAAGATCAGCCGTTTCGAAGTTGCGAAGGGTATCGGTCCGGCGAACCATCGGGCAGAATCGTTGATCACCCGGCAAGTTATCGTTGATCCGCTGACGTCGGACCTGGCGAGCCGTGGTAGCCGTGTAGTATTCATCCGGCTCAAGCAGATCAATGTAGTTGCCCCGTTTCACGTTATCCAGCGGAAGCGTTTTGCCCGTCAGAAATTCGTACAGGAACCACAGCCTCCTAGTGTATTTGCCGGTCGGTTTGGAGCGGATATATTCGAGAATATGTTCTTCTGCCACTTCCTGAAACAAATTGGCGAGTATTGCGAGATTCGTACCATCATACTTGAGCGCAAATTCAAGATGATCGCCCAGCATATCCCCTGGCCAGTGCTTGGGCGGGTATATCTCTTCGACTACACGCCCGCTCGAGTCGATCCGGTGAACTCCGCTTGTCGTCACCAGAGACCTATGCCAATTCGGGATGACATCAAGATCGTACTGTTCGATAAGTGCTGCATACCCTGCAAGTCTGTCAGTCGATTTATTCTGATCGTATTCTGCCATGGCTTCCTTCGAGAAAAATGATTACAATACAAGAATAATCATTATATTTCGACGCAAGTCAAGATAAATACTTACAGACTTGCTATACACGTCTTTACTTGGCCAAATGAGAAAAATAGTTATAGCACCAGAAAAATAGTTACAAAACGGGCAATTACAGGATAATTCATTACACTGTTTTCAATGATGTTGAACTCGGACCAAACGGCATACGCACCTTAACATCTTGTATGTCATTGCCTTACAAGAACAACAAGAGGGTCAGAGGTACCCAGATGATCATTTCCATTTGTTCACCAGCCTATAATAGAAAAATCGCCAAAAAAATAGCACAATCTCAGCACAGGCGGCTTCAAGCTATTGGGAGACAATATAGTAAGAGAGGTTCAAATCCTCTCACCGCCACCAAATTTCAGGCTCCTGGAGTTCAACAGCTTCGGGAGTCTTTTTTTGTGGCAGGTGTCTATTCCGGATGAATAGTAGGCCCGCCGAAGAGTTCAGCCCAACGCTGGCTCCCTTGATCAATGGCTAAACAGAAAACTCAGAATCGAGGGGATACTAGAAGTATAGAAACATATTTGCTGTAGAATCGGTCCATTAGATAGGTTCAGCGGACTTGCATCACAACCATTTTCTGAGTTGTTTTGCTCGGAATATGGTGAAAGGTGAGGAATGACAATTCCCCGAGAACAGTTTTCATTGTTTCAATCCAGTAAGAGGTGGCAACATATATCCAATTTCCCACTAGTCAGAATTCTGATTGCCGTTGTCTTTCTAGTGCCGGTGGTTTTGATTCACAACACCATTGTCATGTTCGCGAAAGAGATGTTCGAACAATCATCCTATGAATGGTTCAAGGATGTCTTGTGGCTTGTGGACATAGTAATGTTTGTATTAGCCTACCAATTCTGCACCCGGGTTGTAGAAAAACGCCCTTCACTGGAGTTTTCTACATCCGGCGCTGTCCCCGAGATAGGTATGGGCGTGACAATTGGCGCAATTCTGGTATCTGCTACCGTAGGTATAATGTTCATGGCCAACAGCTATGCTGTTGACGATCATGGAAGTTGGGCAACTTTCGCGCACTTGTTACGTCGGTTCGGCTTTGATGCTTTCCTGGAAGAACTCGTTTTCAGAATTATTGTGTTTCGACTATTGGAGGAATGGTTGGGCAGCCTGTGGGGATTTATAATCGCATGTTCGATATTCAGTTTAGTCCATATGGGCAATCCGAATTCTACGGTCTGGACCACAGTGTCGATAAGTGCGCTGAGTGTTTTGTTGACTGCCAGTTTTATGCTGACTCGACACATCTGGTTGGTATGGGGGGTGCATTTTGGATGGAACTATTTCCAGACGGCCGTTTTCGGAATGGCCAACTCCGGTCGTTCTGATCACGTAACGTTCATTACACCCCGCATAACCGGCCCGGAGTGGCTAACAGGAGGAGCGTTTGGCATTGAGGCTTCGTGGCTGGCTTTTGCTCTTATGACAGTTACCGCGGTGATAATCATTCGAACGGCGGTGAAACGTGGACAGGTTGTCAAACCACAATGGCTTCGATAGTGTGACGCGGTGTACGGATTTGACATATATTTCTTTCTAACACTTTTCTAATAAAAATAGTTCTTGTTTGGACTACCCTACAAGCTCATAACCTCCCGCCTTGCGGGATAAACTCCGGTCGCAGATTTCCTTCGTCGTTCCTACTCAGGATTTTCGACAAATCCTCTCACTCCGATTTTTTATTGTCCCATTGTTGGTAGATCAGGGCAGGGTTGGGTTCTGAGATCGCCGTGTCTATCTCTCACTGTACAAAATCTTCTCAATATCTAGTCCCAGTCTCAGGGCGATTTGATCATAGTTCGAAAGAACAATAATTGTGTAATTATCCCCAGTAACATGATGCAGAATTGCACTGATACCAGGCGCCCCACCCATGGCGCCGTAAGCCGCTTTACCACTGAAACTTCTTTCGGCGGAAACGGTCGCGGGACCATAGGTCATAGGCCCCATCTGGGGAGTGAACCAGAGCTTCAAGTATTCCTCGTTCAGAAGTTTATTGTCCTGTAATGCCATATCGAATTTCAGCATGTCTTCGACAGTACTGCACACTCCCCCGTCTGAAAACGCAGGTGGTTCATCAAATACGTTGCTTATCATCGTAGCGGAATCAATCCTGATATACCCGGTAGATCTGTCTTTGACGATATCCTCTTTGTAATACAGCCCCGTATTTGCCATCCCCGCCGGGATCCATACATTCTCTATTAAGTAAGCTCCGTATTTCTTACCTGACAGTTTCTCGATAATTGCTCCCAGGACTATGAACCCGGAATTGGAGTATTCATTTCGCTCTCCGGGCTCAAACAGGAGAGTCTCGTTCATGACAAGAGGCAGGATATCATCAATAGAACGATACTCCTGCTTTCTTTCCCAATAATCCGAATTCGTCATATAGTTGGAAAGTCCAGAGGTATGCAGCAGAAGCTGGCGTATTCTGATCTCCCTCTTGTCCTCCGGGAAATCAGGCAGATGCTTTCCGATCTGATCGGTCAATTCCAGCTTGCCGGCCTGTGCCAGTTGAAGTATGGCAATTGAGGTGAACAGCTTGCCGATAGAACCTATATTGAACCTTGTTTCCGGTTGGTTGGGAATACTGTGATCCATGTTGGCAAAGCCGAATGACTTCAGGTAAACTACCTTTCCGTCCTTTGCGATCAGAACATTGCCCGAGAACTCGCCGGAGTCGTATTTTTCAGCAATAAAGTGATCGATCTTCTGAAGCTGTGCGTCCTGCCCGTAAACGGTTTCTGCCACAGAACCGAGAACCATCATGATTCCGAGAATCGCATTTACTCTCAATTTCAACCTCCTTGCTGTGCTGGGCTGGAATGCACATCACCTGATGTTCAAGTTATTACTCTTACCCAAAGTACGTATGACCGAGTCTAATGTTCCGTGGTGTAATGTCAAGACATAGCAAGTCAATACACGCTTTTAGCAGGTAGTTATATCCCTGTCTGAATTGTTTTTGAACTCACGTTTGAGCTATGTATGAACCTGATGATACAAGCAAATGGAGTTTGGTGGCAGGAACTCTCAGAGCACACACCTACTGCGGTGCCATACTGAGAGGCAAACGCCGTCTTACCTCAACGATTTCCGGCCTTGGTTGATAATCAGCAGGTCTGCCGTCAGCCAGGCGCATATAGCTCTCAGCAACCGCATCCCACTGGTAAAAACGCGCTATCCGCCGTTGCATCATCGCAGATTGCTCATCAAATTCCAGCACGGTGCGGAATGCCGGCTCGATGTCTTCGCTGTCAAAGTAAAGACCGGCTTCCCCGAGCACCTCGTGGCTGAACTCGCTATCGATGGCCATCACCCGGGGGGAGGTTGCCATCGCCTCCAGAAGAGCTGGATTGGTCCCGCCAACGGAGTTGCCGTGGACATAGCAGAAACAGTGCTTCCGCAGAGTGTAGAGGACCTCCTGATCATAGACGGCGTTCCTTACCTGGATGCCGTAGTACCCGTCGTAGGCAATAAGCCGCTGAGCGTACTCTGTGGCATCCCGGTAACCAACAATCACCAATTTGAATCCCTGACGACCGACACCGGAGCTACGAAAGGCCTGGGCGATCCGGAGCGGCAGGTTGTCCGGTTCAATGCGCGTGATCTGCAAAAAATAGCGGTCTCTCTCTATATTAAGTTGCTGAAGGGTTTCCTTTTGCTGCTTTTCGGAAACGTCGGGTAAGACTGGAGCTCCATACGGAATAAAACTGGTTTTCGCGGAGAACAGCCGCTTGTAGTAATTCTGGATGCCATGGGAGTCCGACACGAGCGATTTGCAGACACGACAGATCAGCCATGAAGAGACGTAATAATACGCTTTGAACGGCCACGACCATTTGGCCCGGCGCCATTCCAGCCCATCGGTGTTCACCGACATCGGTATGCGAGCAATAGCTGTCATGAGAACGCCCGGCAGGTTGGCATTGTTAAACCAAAAAACTCTGGAGTAGCTTTTGCGATGTCGCCAGAGATGCCAGCCGGTTTGAAACGAAGAGACAAAGGTGTCGAGGCTGCGCCGTTTGCTGCCCCCGACATAAACGAGGTTTCTTCCGTCATGAGTCGGAGGTGAGTCGGAACCTGATGAGCGCCGACAAAAGACATCACATGTATAACCTTCCGCAACAAACCGGGCGGATATCTCGTCTACTGCCGTTTCAAAACCGCCATAATTGGCGGGCAATCCCCGCGACCCGCAGAAAGCCACCCTCGTACGAATGCTGGAACGCTGAGTCGTAATTTCTCGGAGTAGATCATCAACTGATGGTTGATGGCTGGTTGACTGTTTGCTGCTATGATCCAACGGGGACATTGGGGTTATTTACTTTCGGAGTTTCATCGATATTTGTAGGTCGTACTAACACTCGGGGCGCTATTCTGAGGACCCACGGAAATGCACGTACTAAATCGTTGCGAAGGGCCAGATACGATTTCAGATCGGGACCTCGGCTGTGTCTGCCAAGCGCATCGAGTACTATTATTATGAAAAGCGTACCTAAGAGTGATATCACCATGACCGTTATGATCTTTCTCAGACGAAATGGTCCGGATTTCCTGGTCGGCAATGTAGGTTCATCAAGCAGTCGAACGATCGGGATATCCTTCTGCACATCGAGACTTGCCAGCTTGTGTTCCTGCATGAGCAGAGCATAGGTCCTGGCGTTGATCTCGACATCGCGCTGATATCTGGACAGACCTTTCAGGATCGTGGGATTGGTGGTGCTTGCCCAGTTACTGTTAGCCATCTGAAATGATTCGAGCGAATCCGCGGCGACAGCCAGCTTGGCCTCGTAGTCTGATACCTGCTGCTTGAGATATCGGGCATTCTCCCGTGCTCGCGATTTACGCTTGTGAGCGTTGAACGACTCAAGTTCTTCGAGATAGGCCGTAACTATTGCCTGCGAAAACTCCGGTATGCTGGTCTCAACCGATAGCGTCTGAACTCCGGTTTTACGGTTTGTTTTTATCGTGGTAATCATAGACAACAGGAGGTATTGCTCATCTCTGTCGTCCAGTTCGGTCAGCCCGAAGTAATCCGTAAGAGTCGTGTCCACCACCCGGCCGTCGTGCTCAAATCGATACGTGCGACCCAGAACGGCGCTCCGGATTGTCTGGGAAGACAGAATTACGGGGTACAACTCGAACTCGTTTTCCTCACTTGTCACGAACGACCCGAGGCCGGCCATCCGTTTAAGGTCGGCGAATTTGTCAGAACCGGCGCTCGGAAGAATAGTGGCGTAAGACATGAATCGGTTTGGCGTTAAGAACAGCCAAACCACCACGAGTACTGTGAGTATCCCGGTAATCCATACAATCCACCTCCACCGTCTGAGGAACAATTGGAGTACGCTGAAGAGATTGATGCCTGAGTCGCTGGATATGTTCGCCTCGAACCCAGATCCGAGCATTTCCCCAACCCTGTGTGACAATTTAACCTTCCTATGCATGCTCAGTTCCATACACTTGATCGGTCGACATAAAGACAAACTCCATGCCAGACACCTGAGAAAGAGTGGCTATCTACAAGTAGTGGCATTTCAATGTGTTAAGCGGGTCACTGTTGGCGGGTACGCGTTCTTGCACCGGTCAACACATCCCTGAGCGGAAAACACTTCTGAGTTGTACCGGAAACAATTTCCAACCTGAATTCTCATGTGTTGATGATTTTGCCGGGATAGGCAATAGATACAGGGTGAAACAGTTGTTGCAGTCGCGTACCATCGAGGCTTATTGTTCACCACTATGCCGCATAGACTTCTACGGAGAACCATAGGTTGGTTCGGCCGAAAATTTCAGCGCAGTATGGCCAGAAGACGTGACCTCGCTCAGGACACCAGGCAGTCGCGGGTATCCGGGGAGATCGATCATTCGCATGTAACGGTCAGTTCACTCGATCTGTCGGGGATTGACTTGGCCACTGCGGCGTATCTGGCGGATATGTACCTGGATCACCGTTTTGATCTGCTCGGAAGCGGATGGGTGCAAAACTCTTTTAACAGCATCGCTCGGGGTCTTGAAGGTCACAAATTTGAGATGAATGTAAGCATGTCAGAGTGCGATTCCGATGGTCACTGGCTGGCTCGTTTATTGCTGCCAGCACATCTGGAAGTCAGCCGTGCTATCTGGCGAATGGTAACCCCGGAATACTGCCCGATTGACTGGCAGAAGGATTTTAAAAGCGGCTACCGCTGGTCTGAGAAGACCTGGTATATGGATCAGCCAATCACGCCGGTGTTGGGGGCAGACATCAAAGTGCCATGGGAACTTTCCCGTCTTCAGCATCTCCCTCGCATGGCTCTCATCGCCTGCAGGCTGCCTGAGTATCGAAACCGGCTGACCATTGAGTTTCGAAATCATGTTCTGGACTTTCTGGCAGCTAACCCGCCAAGGATGGGTGTGAACTGGGTGTGTACGATGGATGTGGCCATCCGCGCTGCGAATTTAGCGCTGGCTTACGATCTGTTCATACAGCTTGACAGCAGTCAGCACCTCGACAAGGAATTCCGGACTCTCTTTGCAAACAGCCTCTATGAACACGGATTGCATATTGTCAACAATCTCGAATGGTATGAGAAACTGACAACCAATCACTATCTGGCCAACATTGCCGGTCTGCTGTTTATAGCGGCATACTTACCGTGCGACGACGAGGTTGACCTCTGGCTGGCCTTTGCACTGCAGGAACTTCAGTCGGAACTTGGCAAACAGTTTTACTCCGACGGCGGCGATTTTGAGTCCTCCACCTGTTACCATGTCTTGTCCACCGAAATGATTGTCTACGCAACAGCGCTTGCTCTCGGGCTATCCGAGAAGAAACGCCGGGCAGCACATGACTGCGACTACCGTACATGGAAGTATCGACCCTCCTTCAAACCGGGCGCTACAGCGCGAACGGGACCGGGCGGATCACTCGAATTTCCGGACTGGTATCTGGAGCGGCTGTGCCGCGCAATCCGGTTCGTGGCGGACATAACGAAACCGACAGGCGAAATACCGCAGATCGGAGACAATGACAGCGGGAGGTTTTTCAAGCTCACTCCAAACGGTGAGTTCATAAGCACTGCAGAGGCAGCTCAGAAA
>Ga0114920_10001665_pt1 | contig 10313 bp, 11 predicted proteins | sample ChitaG_FD_88683 | JGI IMG/M metagenome (GOLD analysis project Ga0114920, IMG submission 88683) | Deep subsurface microbial communities from South Pacific Ocean to uncover new lineages of life (NeLLi) - Chile_00310 metaG | ecosystem: Environmental > Aquatic > Marine > Oceanic > Sediment ...
CTATTATGAATTTTAAATAAATTAGGACCTGTTGCAAAACTTTGAGATTCTGTTTGAATATCAAAAAACCATCCATCGGGAGAAATTGTGTCAACTGCTTTAATTACTTCATTTAAATCCTTCCTTAGATGTTTACCTTTATTTGTTGGATTCTGAGTTCCGAATTGCACGTAATAATATCTTCTTCCATCTCTGTATTCACATTTGCATTTTATCGTTTGCTTAGAAAAACTTCTAAAAATAAAAATAAGTCCTAAACACAATGTGACTGATTTTGTAGTAAATCCTTTGTATTTATATCTTTCGTTGCCTTCATTTCTCCCATCTGCTAAATAGTATCCGTCAAAGAACGCCTCTTTTGTCTCTACATCTGAATTCAAAATAAAGATTGGTACTTTTTTCTCGTGAGAGTGTTTTGTATAAATATAACTTCTTAGCCACAGCCCAAAATAAATATCATTATTAATATCTAACTGCCATATATCTTCTTTACAATTGTCAAATTGTCCTGGTCCATATGTATTTAGTCTATACGTCCAACCAAATTGCCCTATTACTAAATTAGCTATTTTAATTAACTCTTGCTTATCTATACCTGTTAATCTTATTCGCCCCCTCTCGTCAATAGTCCCATCGCCAACTAAATATCCAATAAACTTAGATAGTCTTTTATCTAATCTTAATTCGCCTTTACTTTCAGGGAAACTGATTCTAAAAACTTTATCACCTATTTCAATATCCTTTGTCTTTACTTCTCTATTTTCTTCATCAAAACAAATATGTTCATAGGTTGCCTCATAACATGCTTCTCTTGTTTGAATTAATCTCAAAGGTTTTTTCGCATCTCTATAACAACTCCCATTAATTATTTTAGTCCAATATTCACCGTTCCACACAAGGGCACCTTTATACTCATCTAATATTCCTTCATGCCTGTGTTTTTCTGCTCTAAATAAATCTTCAATGGGAATGATGTCCATTTTTCCATTTATATCTACAATCAGTGGAGAATTTTTCGGTACTGATTCATGATTGAAGAGTATCCCGTTACAGGCAAACATATTATATCCTTCCCGATAATTATGGGCCATCCAATAGGCATAGACCTTGGCAGCTGCATAGGGGCTTCTCGGCCTAAAGGGAGTATCCTCATTCTGGGGAACTGGGGCATCACCAAACATCTCACTACTTGATGCTTGATAATACTTACATTTTATTCCGCTTCTTCTTACTGCTTCCAATATCCTGGTAGTTCCTAATCCGGTAATATCTCCGGTATATTCGGGTATATCAAAACTGACTCTTACATGACTCTGGGCTCCTAAATGGTAAATCTCGTCAGGTTTAATATTATAGATAAGATTGGTAAGCTGACCCGAATCGCTCAAATCTCCATAATGTAAATGTAATTTTACACCTCTTATATGAGGGTCTTTATAGATATGGTCGATTCGGTTGGTATTAAAGGTACTTGCTCGCCTTATAATTCCATGAACTTCATAACCCTTATAAAGCAGAAACTCAGCCAGATAGGAACCATCTTGACCGGTGATACCGGTGATAAGTGCTTTCTTCATTGGTTATTCCTCCTTTTTATAAAAATTTAAGATATATATTTTTAATTTATGATTTTATCTTTTATTAAACATATTGACGAGGCTATTATAAAAATTCCCCAGCACGTTAAATCTTCCTTTTAGTATAGCTAGCTGAGTAGTTACCTAGATATAAAACATATGTTTCAAAATATGTGTTTTATTTTATTTTTTCTAAGACGTCATTAATAACAGCTTCCCATTGTTTAGCATATCTTTCCAATATCATATCCTCAGCTTTTTTATAACCTTTTCTAATCAAATCAATCCTCAAATCTTTGTCCGTCCAAATTTTATAGATTTTCTCTTCAATATCTTTGGCTTCAAAGGATCCTATAGGGCACACTTTGATAAGAAACATTGTAACAATTGTCCCTTCCGGAAAGATTGTCCGGTCATAAAACAGAAGAAGAGTTACCTCTTTAAAGTATCAGAGAAAACCTTACACCGTTGCCAGCTTATTACTAGAATGGGAACCTCCGAGTATCAAGAGCTGGCCAGAAAAAGAGCCGGGATAGAGGGTATCCCCTCCATACTTCGCAGGAGGTACAAGATAGATTATCTGCCGGTAAGGGGAAAAGTACGGGGAAAAGTGTACTTAGGGTTCAAGATATCGTCAATAAACTGTAAGAGATTGATAGAAGGGTTAACAAATAGGCCAAAAGAAGGCCTTCTTCTCTTTTATTTAACCATTTATTTCCGCTATTTAGTTTTCAAAGAACCTATCAAGTTAAATTTGCTGCTTAAGTTAAATATGTTTTGTTAAATAGTTAGTTTTTGGAATATAATCATATCTTATTATTTTTATTTAAAAATTCTTAATAACTTATCTTTATTTTTCATTTTAGCAATATTATCAATATAGCCTTTACGTGATTTTATTTTATTAATAAAAAATGTATTATTATTTAAAATTTGCCCAGCAAGTACTCCCATTTTTCTATAATCTCCTATAGGAACATACAATAAATTAGCGCCTCCATATTCCTGTAAAACGGGTAAATCAAAAACAACAACAGGTGTTTGACAATAAATTGCTTCAAGTGGTGGAATACCAAAACCTTCAAAATATGATGGAAAAATCATTACTGATGATTCTTTAATAATTTTAAATTTTTCAATTTCACTAATCTCATATTTTAATATCACTTTTACATTAACTTCGCCGGCTTTTTTTCTTATCTTATGAAGATTATTTTGCGTAACTTTTCCTGTTCCTATTATAAAAATTAGAGTAGAATTTTTAATATCATTAGTAATCATATCAATAATATCATCCAAACCTTTGTGTGGATCCATACGCGATATACAAACAATTTGTCTTTTTCTGCTTTTCCTTTCTTCAACTTTATCTGCAATAATATTATTAATAGGTGTATAGTAATAATCAAATCGTACATTTTTTTTAATTTAGTATAGAATATTTTAGCATATTTGTTACTTTCTCTGGATATCGATAAAATTAAATCAGCTCTTTCTGCAATTACCTTCCAACCATTCCATCTATTTTCATCTCTTTTTAAAGGAGATAAAGAATTAAACCAATTCGGTGTTTCAAAATTTAATAAAACTATCTTTTGTGATGTTTTTTGTGCTACTTCTAAAAATTTTTGGTGCAATTTAACATTATCTAATTGAGGTACTATTACCGTATAATCAGCTTGTGGAATCTTTTCAATTAATATATTCGGAACAATTTTTATATTCAATCTTTTTTTCAATTTACAAATAAATGAATTTGGATAATGAATGCAAATATTTAGTTTTACTCTACTAAAATCTGAAAAATCTTTATAAAAAGCTGGTTTATTATTAGTAATGTAACTTACTTCTATCCCTGAAATAGCTAATGATTCTGCTAATAACCAAGAGAGTAAACGGCCACCACTTATTCCATTTTTAGGCATTGTTCCAATTAAGTTTATATTCATATTTATCACCTTTATTCAGAATTAAATAAATTGTCCATTCCTTTTTCTAATGAAATAAAATTGTATAATCCAACTAAACCAAGTATTTTACTTATATCTGGTTTTCTTCGTTTATGGTCACCTTTTCTTCCTTCGGTAAAGGTAAAATTAGGTTTTAATCCTATTTTTTTCATTATTATTTTAGCTAAATCCAAGATCTTAACTTCATTTGGATTACCTATATTATAAACATCATTATAACTATATTCATCACAGATTAATTTCCATGTTAACTCAATGTGATCATCTATATAACAGAAAGAACGAGTTTGTTGGCCGTTACCAATAATTCTTAGGGGATACTCTCCTTTTTGTAATCTATTAATGAACTCTGGAATAACTTGGCCATACTTTGAACAAATCATCCTTGGTCCATAAACATTAAAAATTCTTAGTATAATCCAATTTAGATTAAGTTCTTTACAAAATAATCGTGTAAAAAATTCACTTACTAATTTTGCAACAGCATAGCTATCACGATCAAGGAATATTCTTGAATAAGTAACATCATTTTCAGTAGTAGGCAATTTAAACGGTTCTCCATATACCTCTGATGTTGAAGCAAATACAAACAATGCTTTTTTATTAAATCCTTTCTTTCTTGCTTTTTTAATAGCTTGAAATAGATTATATGTCCCAATTGAATTTACTTCTATTACTTTTGCGGGAAAATCATAAAAATATTCAGTACCATTAATCGCAGCATAGTGAATAATCAGATCTGGCTGTTCTTTAATTAGTACTTGAGCAACTTGATCAATAGATTTTGGATGAATTAAATCCAAATTAATAAATTTATTTTTAAAATTTAATAATGTAGAGATGTTTTCTAATTTTCCTCTGAATAAATTATCAATTACGGTAAAATTTATTCCCTCTTTATAAAGTCTGTCACAAAAAAATGATCCTATAAACCCTGCACCTCCAGTTACTAAAACTTTTTTAAATTTCATAATTATCCTCTATTAACATATTTCCTAAATTATATATTTTTATGTTATTAATCTCATTATAAATCTCCATTACATTCCAAATATCAAGAATTATTTTCGGTTCAGATAAATTATTAAATAATTGAAAAATATTAATATTCTTATATGATTTATTGTTATTCATAATGGCTAACATTTTAACATTTAATGTTAATTTATAAATATCCTCGAATACAGTTCCAATATTTAACATTTCTAATTCTTTTGTATTTGCAACGAAATCATGGAGATAAAGTTCATATCCAAGTTTTTTTAAATTATATGCAATATTAACAGAACTTGATTCTCTAAGATCAGAAGTATCTGGAATTCCTTTAAAAGTTAAACCACTTATACCTATTTTTGATAAATTATTTTTTTTGCACTTTTTTACAATCCAATTAATAACAGTATCCTCCAAGGACTCATTGTATTTTCGCGAATTAATTACAAATTCTTTACATTTAAAATTTATAAGATTATATGTTAATAAATAAGCATCTTTTGAAAGACAAGGTCCACTTACAAATCCAGGCATGGGTATATTCGACCTATCATAACCTAAATTAGCATCTTTTATTAGTTGAATACCATCTATGTTAAATTTTTGAGATATTTCATTAAAAGCATTTCCAATGGAAAAATGTATATCTCTATACGTATTGTTAAATAATTTAATTAATTCCGCTGCTTCTAAAGATTCAACACGGATAATAAAAGGAGTAATTTTTCTAAATAATTCCTCTGCCATTTCAATAGCTCTATCATTATTTCCTCCAATTATCTGCGGTAAACTTTGTAATTCGTGTATAGCTTTTCCCTCAATGGTTCTTTCAGGGCAAAATGCAACTAATAATTCATCAATTGATTTTCCAGAAACCCTACTTAAATAAGGTAAAACAATTTTTCTTGTAGTTCCAACAGATACTGTACTACGTAATACTATTAATTGGCTTCCATCGTATATTTTTTTAATACTTTTTAAGGCAGAAATGATATATTCAAAATTCGGAGTTAAGTCATTTTTGTTAAGAGGCGTTCCCACTGTTATTATAATGACTTCTATTTTATTTTCTTTTTTAAGCTCATCAACTAAAAAGAAATTTTTATTATTATGGATTTTAATCAAATTATCAAGACTTGGTTCATAGAAATGTGCTTTATCATTTGATATCGAATCAATAATATCTTTCTGTATTTCAACACCATAGATATTATATTTTTTCATTGCAGCTACAATTCCTAATGTTAAACCAACATATCCAAGTCCTACTATCCCGATATTTTTCATAGAGAATTACCACCTTTTTTATTGCTAATATACCAAAATGATAAACTATAATATTCTCTTTTTTTTCTTACTTTCAATAAAAGCTACTGCATGTGCCGCAGAAACACCGTCCGCATATCGCAGTTTACTATAATTAATTTCATTACATTCATACCAACCATTGTGATTTAATGCAAAGATTTTAAAAGTTGAAAAGATATTATATCTTTTCAATTAAAAGACACACCTACTGAACTCTGGGCAGCTAAATTGTATATTTCGTTAATTTCATTTTTCTCTATTACTCTAACTATGCTTGATAGATTTAACAGATCTATCTTTATAAAACTAATTTTAGTATTAATACCTAAATGCTTTAGATTTTTAATATTTACTCTTGAATTGTTTCTTATAAGACCTATTATATTATATCCTTTATTAAGTAAAATTTAGCCAAGTATGCTCCGTCTTGACCTGTTATTCCCGTTATCATTGCTGTTTTCATAAAATTTCCTCATATAATTTTTTTGTTTTTTCTGCAGTTTTTTTCCAAGTAAATTCCTTCACTCGTTCAATTCCTTTGTTTATTAATTGTTTTTTTAATTCATCATTATATATAACTTTTTGGATGCTATTTAACATTGATAATTTATCAGTTGGGTCAAAATATATAGCTGCATCCCCTGCTACCTCAGGGAATGAACTTGTTTTACTACATATCAAAGGGCACCTACATGCAAAAGATTCTAAAATAGGAATACCAAAACCCTCATAAATAGAAGGGAAAACGAAAGCCGTTGCTTTCTGGTATAAATAAGCTAAAATACTATCACTAGCTAAATAGCAAAATATTTTATCTTTAATATTTAATTTTTTAAATTTTTCGATTTCTTTATTACTAAAATTTCCTCCACCTGCACATACTATAAATAATTCATTATCTTCGATAAGTAAAGTAGATATTGCTTCAATAAACAGGTTAAAATTTTTATACACTTTCCTGCTTCCAACAAAGAGTATATATTTTTTAGGTAATTTTGGTAATGTAGTATTTAGATTATTATAATTGCTAGATATATCGAATGAATTTCCAAAATATATAACCTCCATTTTACTTTCTGCTATATTTAAATATTTTATAATATCTTTTTTAGTATTTTCAGAAATAGCAATAATTTTCACGGCTTTCTGTGCTAGTAATTTTTTCCATTCTCTCGTTTTATCCTTAGATTGAATAATTTCATGAATCATATCATAAATTGTCAAAATAAAAGGCTTATTATTCAAATAATTTAAAAAATATGGGTTATAATAAGTTGGATGAAAAATATCGAAGTCGCCCTTCAAAAGTTTTTTTTCGCTTATTTTTCTATTTATTTTTCCATTTAAAATACTTAAAAGTCTATATTTCCCCCTAAAAGAGTAATTTTCCAAAAAAGTTTTATAGGACAAATTATTTAACTTTTTTAAATAATTATTATTAGAATATTTCAGTGACACTTCACATTCTATTTCATCATCACTTTCAAAATTTTTCAATAATTCACAAAAATATCGAGAAATTCCACCATAAATTTGGCTTGTAAAAATTTGATGGTCATATAATACTTTCATTGTTCGTACCCATTTTTTATTTTAGAAATAAGAAAATTCATATCCTCCACAGTTAAGCTCTTCATTTTCTTTTTTACATAAAAAAATAACCCAAGCCTTTGAAACCTCAATAAAAGATTAAATAATTTATTATTAATTTTACAATTTTTTGTAAACAAATTATAATTTCTACTATTAGACCATATATTCATATTATATTTTTGTGCAATGTATTTTAATGTTTTATAAGAATAAAATGAAATATGCTGTCCACTTTCTAAAACATAATACCACCATTCTTCAGGTTTAGGTAAAGTAGAGGCTAAAAGGTCCGTAGAAAAAAGAACGTTATCAGAAAATTGTAGCATGCTTTCAAATTCTTTAATTGGTTCGACAAAATGTTCAAAAACTTCAAAAGCTGTAACTAATTCATATTTACAATTTTTACCTTTAATTTCAAAACCTCTCGCCAATAAATTAGTGGATTGAGAATCATACCAATAGAAATCAAATACTATATCCCTCATCAATCTTGTAAAAATACCATAGCCCCCCCATAATCAAGAAATTTACCAAATTTTCTAAAAAGAAAATATAAAACAACTACTGTTATTTTACTGCTACCAATATTTCTTGCCATTATTCCGGTATCAATAATGCTAATAGGATTACTATGCGCTTCTTTTAACCAATAAGGTTCTTCTGTTTGTAAAAAACCACAATGGTCACAGTAATAATATTTGATATTATTTTTATTTAATATTTTTGCAGAAAATATATTATGGGTTTTATTATCACATATTTTACATTTCATATAATTTTCTAATTATCCTTAATGCTTTATTTTTTATCCTATTAAAAACATTTATATTTCCGAAACACAATTTAGAAGTAAGCAAATCTGCTTCTCGATCTGTTAAAACAAATATTGGATGTTTAATTTTTGTAATTTCACCTATTTTCATTTTTAAAAAAATGCTGTCCTTATCTTTTGTATGTGTACTCTCTGTATTGAACCCAATATTAGAAACTAAATTTACCTGCGGTATTATACATAATCCATTATTTACCAAGCAGATGTATGTCCATATATAATCCCAGGTATCTATCTTTTCCTCATAAACTGTTTGGAAAATTTTCGTCCAATATTTTTGTTGTTGTTTTATACAAAAAATATTATTTATTTGTTCCTCGGCCTTAAATCTTTCAAAATTATTCATCTTTACATCAAAACATTTCCAGGCTCTTCTCCAGGTAGCTCAACCCCAAATATGACCATATTTGGAAAAATAATAGGTCCCCGTCCCCTCTCCTCTTTTTCGGTCAAACTGAAAATTATCACCGCTAATAGTCATTATCCTTGTATCATCTCGATAATATTCTAATAACTCCCGGCAAAACCAGAAAAAGCTCTGATCAGGTAAACAATCATCTTCTAATATAATTCCTTCTTTTACATTTTCGAAAACCCAGTCGATAGCAGAGCTAACCGCAACCTTACATCCTAAATTTTTATCCCAATAAAGAGTTTTAACTTTACAATCCCAATCTATTTGTTCTATTACCTTTCTTGCCTGCTCACATTTTTCTTTTTCACCTTCTTTTCCTTCTCTTGGACCATCTGCCGCAATAAAAATCTGTTTTGGTTTTGCTTTTTTAATTGCATTAAATACCTTTTGGGTAGTATCTGGTCGATTAAATATTAAAAATAATACAGGTGTAATGAATGGAGATCGCGGCACAAAATTATTTTTCATTATTTAGCAACCTCCCAAAATAATTGATAGTTTTTTTTGAACTTTCATAAATTAGACGAACTATACTTTGCTTTCTTCCAGTAAAAAAATTGTCAACACAGATTATTTCATTTCCCTCGTTTAAAAGTTTTTCGCAGAGGTGTGAGCCGATAAAACCTGCTTCACCAGTAATCAGTATTCGTTTTCTCATAAATATAATCACCTCAAATATAATAAAAAATTATTATTCTTGATTTCTTCTTTTGCTAAATCTAAAAAATAATCCACTTGCCAATGTTCTCTTGAGAAACACTAAATCAAGTAATTTTAAAAAATGCTTTAATAATTTTTATAATATACTTTTTACCTGCTTTCATAAGAATATAAGGGAAATACATCATGTATAATTTCCATTTTTTTGGCTTCCATGCTTTAGTCAATATTCTCTCTTCTTGTTCACCACCAGAGAATTTATTATTTATATCAGCTTTACATTTTAATATAAAACCTGTATTATATTTTTTACAGACAAACTGTACATATTCAGGAAATTCTTTTTGAATATATTCCCATACATTTATAAACAATTGTGTATCCTTGGTTGTAACAACTAAAGCTCCATTATCCCCTAAAAATTTCATTATTTCCTTCAATTGTTCAATAGATTTATTTCGAAACATATCGACTCTAAAAAGAATAAGATCAAAAGACATATAATCAATGAATGACTGTTTCAGACGTTTAAAAGCAGTAAACTTATCGCCAGTTACAAATCGGGCGTGTCCTTTAAAATTATTTCTTTTCAATAAAAATGAAGTAAATACTGGTGATTGGTCATACCTATTTCCTTCATTTGAATTGCATTCATCTATTCCATATATTTCAACGCTATGATTTAAAAATGCAATAAGAGCAGATGTATATCCTTTTCCAATACCAAATTCTAAATATTTTTTTGGTAAGTAATTTTTAGTATACCAGGACAACGGATATAAGCACGCCCATTCATTTTTAAGTTTAATAAGCGGAATTAATGATAAATTATGTAGTATATAGTTATAAATTGAGCTCTTAGTCAAATGAGATAATATAATTTCTTTATCTTTATAAATAATTTTACTTCTATTGTTAGTTAAATCATCCATCGTATCTTGACTACAAGATGCTCTCTGAATTTC
>Ga0114920_10001666_pt1 | contig 10310 bp, 14 predicted proteins | sample ChitaG_FD_88683 | JGI IMG/M metagenome (GOLD analysis project Ga0114920, IMG submission 88683) | Deep subsurface microbial communities from South Pacific Ocean to uncover new lineages of life (NeLLi) - Chile_00310 metaG | ecosystem: Environmental > Aquatic > Marine > Oceanic > Sediment ...
CACCAATTGCAATTTTTTCCAGCAAGTTGAGGACATTTCTTATTTTTATTCCAAATAACTAATTCACCTGAAGCAAACTTTCTCTTTTTCGTTACACTCATTTTTTCTACAGTCTCTTTAGATGTTAAGTGTCCTTTAAGTGATTCACTAATATGCTGTCCTACTTTTCTTTTGAATTTCGGATCTTGCCATCTGTAAATTACAGATAATCTAATATGTTCTACATGTTCTTCTGATAATTTTCTACCAGTTAATTTTATACTTACTTTTAAACCAGTGTCTGGTCTTTTCTTTCCTAACCAATATCTTGCATTATTCTTTTTTATTTTTCGTTTAGTTTCTTCTGTTACTTTGTATCCTTTTTTAGGCATAACTATTAATCATAATCACTCATATCATTGGCCGACATCATTCTATACTTTCTATCAGCAACTCTGTGAGAATAAAAATCTTTCATTCTTGCAATTATTTTTTCAAGTTCTCGATCCATTTCAACAGCTTTTTCAGTCATCTCAATTCTTTGGAAATAATCTTTAGCAGCTCCATAAACTAATCCTCGTTGAAATGATTCAGCAAGATTAGGTTTGTCTGTGTCAGTTGCAAAAACTGTAATATCAGCTCCTGCATTATTTGTACCTACAACCTCTTCTGTATACCAAAATTTGATACCATCACTAACTGCAGTGATTGTTCCACTATAAATATAGAAACTTCTACCTCCCATATCAATATATGGTTCATCATTATTAAAATTAGTTGTAATATCAGTTTCGCTAGCAATAGGAATACCAGATTCACTGACATCAAATAAAGTAGCTTCTTTCCAATTTGTTCCATCCAATTTTAATTGAATCTTTTTGATAGTTAACAATTCAGATGGAAATGTATATTCTCTTACATTTTTCTCTAAATCATCTGTGCCTGTGTCAAATTGAAAATCCCAACCATCCATTGAATCTAAAACTTCCGTTGTCAAAAGATGAGCCCATCGAGTTAAATTTACATTCATTTGAGCATCTGTGTACTCTGAGTTGCGAACGTTAGTTAAAAACGAAATTTGATCATGTAAAACTGACAATTGCATATATTTAAAATTTATTTAGTTAATAAGTATACTATCAACGCTGTAGTGATAGATAACAATCCAGCCATTGTTCCTGTAAAAATCCATGTTGGTCGTTTGTTTAATGTATCTTTTATATCTTGAATATCTTTACGGATTTCTCTCTTAAAAGAATTAAAATGATTATTGCAAAAATTCTCAAAATCATCTTTCAAATTTTTCAATTCTGTTTCAACACGAGTTAATCGTTCATAAAATTTACGTGAACTATCATTTGTATCGCTATCTTTATCATTCATATTATTTCTATTATAACACTATTATTTTTTTTATAAAACATTTGTATTCAAATCACTCGATCTAACATTGGCAAACTGTCGTATTTTTCAAAATAATACTTTTCATTTCTTTTATATACGTCTTTAATTTCTTTCACTTTGTCTGTAGTAGCTCTACTCCAATGATCTACTCTACCTGTAGTAGAACATACTAGTTCATATCCTAATTGTTTTGCTCTCATATACCAATCAGTATCTTCAAAATTTCCAGGATTATATTTTTCATCAAACATACCTACTTTATCGATCTTGTCTTTAGTTGTTATCCAACAGAAACCAGATAACTTCACAAAATAATCATCTTCGTGTCTATAATTTTTTGAAGAAGGAAATGCTACTGCTACTTTGTTATCTTGTAAAATATCTATTAGAGGATTAATCCAGTTCTTCAGCACTTCTACATCATTATCCATAAAACACAAATATTTACCATTTGATATTCTAATTCCATCGTTCCATCCACCAGGATTTCCTCTGTTTTCTTCATTCCTAATATAAATATCTGAATGTTTTCTAATCCAATTAGAATACTTACTATTAGGAGTTGCATTATCAATAGCAACTATTTCAAATGGATAATTAGTATGTTTTTTAATACTTTTTATATTCTTTTTTACTAATCTAAAAATATCATCATCTAAGATGTAATGAGGAATGATGATACTTAGTTCCTTATTTTGTTCCATATACATTCAAAAATATAGTATTGTATTAATTTTAATGCTTCGATTGATACACCTAATCCTAATGCTATCTTAAACCGACCATCTATAATATACACTACAACAAATAAAATACTAAAAGAATAAACTCTATAAATGATTGATTTTAACAATGTCATATTTTGTAATGATTATTGTCTATTACATGCCTTCCATGACTAGCACAAAGTTTTAAATTACTTACATTATTATTTTTTGGATTACCATCAATATGATGAATAACTTCTCCTTTTATTAATTTTCTACCAAGTTTATTTTCCATTAAATAACGATGTAAATAAGTTTGTCTGTTTCCCTTAAAGGTATGTTTATTTATTTCATTTTTTGGAACAGTAAAATTAATATATAATCTATTTGTCCCTAATATATTTTTCATTTTCTTAAATTTACCATCAGTTTTTGCCTTAAATCCAAATCTTTTAAATGCTCGTACAATAGATGCTGTTGTAGTTCCTAAAATAATAGCAATCTCTTCCATTTTCTTATTATCTTTATAATATAAATTTTTAATTAAAGTATTTTTTCCTCTTGTTTTACAAAATTGCTCTTCTTTGCTGTATGTTCTCATATACTTGACAAAATTATTTAAGTATTGTAGAATGCATTCCACATTCTTGTTTTTCACATCCTCTCCATCTTCCATCTCGTTCTAAATCACTTTCGTCTTCTTCAGGACTACTGCAAGGTTCACAACCGAGAGATCTATATCCTTTCGCATACATAGGATTAACTGGAATATTATTAACAGCTAAATACCGCCATACATCAATTTCCTCAAAATCTAAAATTGGATTGACTTTAATTATATCTCCTTTCTTTTCTATAACATCAAAACTGGTTCTTGTCTTACCTTCGGTTCTTCTTAATCCAGTAATCCAAGCATCATAATTTCTTAATGCTTCTTTAGTCGGTTGAATTTTATAATACTCACAACATTCATTTGGCTTTTTCTTCCATAACCATTTTGGACCATCATTACGCATAAATGTTTTAATATTCATCTTGTATTTTGCTTCCATTATTTTCTTATAGTCGAATGTTTCTTTAAATTTGAATGGAGTCATTATAGAAACCACATTAATATCAGGTTTTATTTGCCAAGCAAGATGAAAAACAACCATTGAATCTTTTCCAAAACTATTAAACACTACAATTTTACTATATTTTTCAATTACAGCGTTTATATCTTTTTTAGCTTGTTCAACTTTATCTATGTATTTCATAATCTTCCTTTTTTCCAATCAATTGTTGGCAGAATAAAATCTTTCTTTTGTTCTATTCTATCTTTATATTGTAACAAATCCTTCAATGTTGGAATAATTATTCCTTTTAATTTTCGAGGTTTAAGACCCATATCATATATTTTTTGATGATCAGGATTATAATAATGCTCTTCTTTTTCAACTCTTGGATTATCTATATGATTAATTCGTACTTTGAATCCTATTTGCTTAGATTCTTGTTTAACTAACTCTGCCAATTCATTAATAGTGAACTTCTCAGTCCATTGATTGATAACTCTATATTCTCCTTTTTCTAATGATTGATTAATACACAACTCAATACATCGCATTGAATCATTAATATTAATATAACCTCTAATCTGTTCTCCTTTACCATACACTGTTAATGGATAATCAATGACTGCTTGAGCACAAAATCGATTCAAAACTGTCCCAAACACAGCATCAAAATCATATCTAGTCTTATGTTCACTATCCACTTCATCTATCATTGATCCATACACAGGTCCTTGCATAATATCAATACTTTTCAAACCCCAGATTTTACAAGCAAACATAATGTTATTAGAATCATGAACTTTAGTCTGATGATAATAACTTGGAGCTTGACGTGGAAATGGCAAAGTATCTTTTCTTCCACGATATTCAATTTCAAAAAATCCTTCAGGAATATCTATATTAGGACAACCCCATTCACCCATAGATCCTAACTTAATCAATACTGCATTAGGACAATATTCTTTCATAGCCCATATCACATTTAATGTTCCATTTACATTATTCTCATGAGTAAAAACTGCATGACGAACATCTATCATTGAAAAAGGAGCTGAAGGTTGTTCTGCTAAATGTATAATTACATCAGGCATATATGTACGCAAAATACTGCTAATAGTGTCATACTTAGTAATATCAATATATACAGTTTCCCAATCATAATCCCTGTCTTCAATTGGAATTGCAGAATGACTACCTATTTCTGTTACCCATTCCCTTCTAGATAAATTATCTACACTTACTACTTTATATCCTTTTTTTGTTAAATATAGACACAAAGGATACCCTAAGTAGCCATCTCCTCCAGCAATTAACACAGTTTTTTGTTTCATAGTTTTATGTTTAATTTTTAATATATTTATACCACACGCATTCTTTTATTTGTCCTATTTCTTTTTTTGCATCACTAATATTTCCTTTGACTCTTATATATTTTTGCAGTTTCTTTATAACATCATCAGGTCTTACAAAAAATTCCTCGTATTGCACTACCAAACATTTATTATTTAAAATAAATTCATCTACTAATTGCTGTCTTTTATATACTATGTTCATTGACTCTTTCAATGTAATATTAACATGTTTAGATTCAGATAATGCAATCGCATAAGGATTTCTAGTAATTACAATAAACACTGGATTAAATCTATTCAAATGTCTTATTAAGTCTGGCCAGTAAAATATAAACTGAGGTATTTTCCAAACTATCGAATGAAATTCTAAATATCTCATCGATTCAATAAATCTTTTTACAGTATGAGGTCTTGCATTTATATAGCCATCGTATACTCTATCTTTTTTTAACGTTGCTGAAAATGCATCTCTAATTCTAATATTATCCCACCATTTTTCTGTGTTCCCGACAGATACTCCTAATGCATGAATAATTTTAATCAGCATAGTAGTACCGCTTCTTTCTTGTCCAATAATAACTATCATAGTTGTTCTATTATTCTAAAAATAAAATCTCTTTTATAGCCTCCTATTGTTTTCTGATCTGGCACTGCAATTGTTATATGATGATGATGCTTTAAATACTCTAATATATCTTTAATATCACAGGGATAAGGATATTTTTCATAATCGCCACCTAAAATTATAATACTTTGTTTAATTCTCTTTAGTATTTTAACAGTTTGACTAACTGGAACCCAAACATAATATACATCAGCTCGAGGTATATGTTCTTTTTTAGCATCACCTAATACTACATTCAAATTCTTATCTCTAGCTATTAAATAACTATCTGTATTCCACTCAATTCCTTTTACTTCTTTTGCATATTGACCCAATGCTTTCATAAAATCACCTTCTCTGCAACCTACATCACATACAATTTTATCTTTTATAATGTATTGCAACATATTAGCAACTATAAGAGGCGTATTATAAAAACAGTATTCAAGATCAAAGTACTGTTCAGGTGTCAATGTACTCATCGTATTCTTTTAAGAAATCCACTTTTGACAACACCTATTAAAAATTTTTCCCTTGACTTATCTATTTCAAATTCTTTATTACTTTTTAAAAATTCTTTCGCTGCTTCATAAGGTCCTTGTACGCCTATTCTCCATTGTGGATATACTGTCGGATGACCATTCAAATCGCTATCTTCAACAATAATATAACTGCCCTTTGTAACAAATTTACTATATATATTTAATTCTCGTAATACATTCTTTTTACGATGATCAGAATCTAATATTACTAATACTGCATCTTTATTTTTAACTCTATTATTAAGAGTATAAATGAGATCTGCATCTGTCGACATACAATCGAAATATGAAATTCTATCATGTTTAGGATGCTTTCTCTGTTTTATATCCATCGTAATAACTTCACCTTTGTTCATTATATCCATTAAACTTGCTATATAATATGCCGTGCCACCCATATATGTCCCACATTCAATTACTACATCTGGTTTTATATCATATAAAATTTCTTGATATATCCACAAATCCATTGGAGATTTGCATATTTTATTTCCTAAAAAAGTAACTTTATCATTTAGAAATTCGTTTCTCCACAATTTATGAAAATCTTTTATTATTTTACTTCTCATTTTTTTGGTCTCATATTAACATCTATGAAACCTGCATCATTAAATTCGACAGACTCAACTACCCACGGTCTAAACCCATAATAAGACAAATGCTGAATATATTGCTGACTTTGATAATCAAACGACTTAAAACTTTCTTCATTAAAATACCGCCTATTAAAAGGATCATGATATGCATGATCTTTGTCTTTATGAGGCACATAAATTCTTAGAATACTGTTAGATTTAAGAACTCTCCAAAATTCATTCATCACAAATAAGAAATCAGTGTTATCTACGATTTGACCAAGCATTGCAAAAGCATCAATAAAATGTATTTCATTATCAGTAAAAGGTAATCCCTTTGTTATATCACATACAATATCTGGATTACATGTCTTAAATTGATCTATGTTTATCCATTTAATATTTCGAGTGCTGTTTTTACGTAAGTTTCCACAACCTATATTAAGATACTTTGGTCTGTCATCGTTCCATTGAAAATCCTGTCCTATCAAATTATATAACCGTTTGTTATAAGGTACGAAATATTGTGTTAAATGTCTTTTAATATCATGACTCATCGGTTCATATTCTAATTTACCTATTGCTCTGTATGAAATGTCATGCACATCAAAATCTTCAACCTCTAAAAATTTAAACACCTTTTCAAGAACATCATATTTATTCATAAGAAAATCTTCACTTTTAATAATATGAATCTGTTCTTTAGGAAAATATTTCATCCAATTTCTAAGTTGTTTAACATACTCACCTCGTCTAACTAATGAAAATAACCTATAAGGAATAGTTTGATAATCATCTGAAGTACTCGAAGATTGACGTATAATCTTCTCACACTCTACTGTCTGTTCAAAAGTTAAACTAAGTGAAGTTCTTTGTGAAACATTAAAATGATAATGAGAATATGCTCTGTCTACTGGATTTCTAAGCAATACGATAATTTTTGTATTTGGAAAATCCTTAGCTACACGTTCGGGAACTAATGGATGATATAAATAATACGGTGTTGCTTCACCTATAATTCGACCATTCTTTCTGTCATTAAAAAAAGTCTTCTTATACTCAGCAATAGCTTCATCACCATACCTACTGTCTCTATCAAAAAAATGCATTTCTTTTCTTGGTGCTGGTACTATATCAGGATGCTGTATCAAATACTCATATAATGCTGTAGTACCTCCTCTTGCAGTTCCTATTATCAAATAATTTGTTTTCATATTAAAAATGTTTAGATTCTTTATTAACACAATTAATCAGATCTTTCAAAGACCTTTTAATTCCAATAAATTCTAAAATTCTTTTAATTTCTTTTTTAGGATTTTTAAATAATCTTTCATATGAAATAATCAATGTCGGATATTTGTTAGAAAATTTCTTAAGATTATCGTAATGTTCATTATATAACTGTTTAAAATATTCATCAGTTCTTAATTCCTCAGAAAATAGTCCACTATGTGTGTTAAATAGTGAATTAACTATAGCTTGTTTATGCCTTTGAGCAACTATCCAATGTATATTTTCAAGATAAGGTTCCCAAGCTGGAAAAGTATATGCTAATCTATTGTCTTTTAATGCCCAAATATCTTTCTTATTTTCTTTAATGTACTCAATCATTTCAGAATCAAATATAGTTTTAGTAATATCTAATTTAGGTTTGATATTCCAACTTCCTTCAGATGCTGATAATAATTTATTATTTAATTTAACAAAATCCCAATCTTCATAAAAACCATCTGGATTAGCATTGTCAGGTTCCATCAAATCATCTCCCATATAAATTCCACAATGATTTACTATATTAGCTATTAACGACGAACCTGAACGATGGCAACCAGCTATCAAAAAAATGTTCGTATTTTCTTTACATTTCCCATTCTTTAACATATTGACCTAACTTATTTCCTTTATACCAAGAAAAATATTGTTTAATTTCTTTATCATTAGATGCATCTTTCATATATCCATTTATCATAGGTGCTATATCCTTAACTGTTAAATGTTCAAATGCAGGTTCTCTATGTCTACGCCTATAACCTATCGTTAATAAATGTCGTCCATCACTATATGAATTAATACTATAACCTAATTCAAGAATTCGTTGTTGAAAAGCTAATTCATTAATAGTTGGCTGTTCAGTTTCGTAAATCTGCAATCCACCTATGCTATCTACCTGTTTCAAAACTCTTGAACTTGTAAAATGATATTCTCCATCTAAATTACACATCCATTTTCTATGAGGACATACGACACTCATATGAGTACCTGCTGTTCTATCAGGTCCATTCCATGATTCAGGATCTTCATCTAATGGATATGTTCTATCTTCTAACGAATTTCCTACCATTCCTATGTCTTTATCTGAATGAAATTTAATCAGAAGATCTCGTAACCAATTATCTTTAGCTGGTATCCAATCTTGTTCGTGAAATAAATAATAATCATATGTATCTTTAAACTTATCCCAAGCCCATTTATAACCTCCATAACTATGACCAGTATTCTCTCTGACATAATATTCATATCCAGAATTTTCAAGAAACTGTTTGAATTCTATATTAGGTGATGACTGATCAACTATTATCAATTTATAATCGACTCCTGATGCATACTTCTTATAACAAGCTAACATAAACTTGATAACTTCAATAACATTTTCTTCATACGGTATACGGTGTGGTTCATCTCTATGTGATACATATCCACTCATAGCATATCCAGTTTCACTTACATAAGTAACAACGACACAAAGAATTTTCGAATCTAACTGTATTTTATGAGTAGGATTTGTGTATCGACCTTCGAACATCATAAGTTTTTATTTAAAATATCAAATAACTGTTGAAATCTAATAGCATAATTATGATGAGTCCAAGCATATGTTGCTCCCTTAATCTTCAATCTTTGACGTTCTGCAGGGTGTGTTTGATAATATCGTATTAACTCGGCAGCTTCATCAGGCGTATCAAAATATCGTTTTGTACCTTCTGGAAAAAACTCTTCACAATCTGGAAATCTTTTAGTAATTGAAACTCCTCCTAACGTATTTACATACCAATATCTTCCTGAACAATATCCCGGACAATCCCAAAAATGAGATACATCTAACACAGCATCTGATGAATGATATATAGCTGGCATATTTCTCCATATTTCGTTTCTTGAATCTCTATCTGCAGCACTAATCCAAGCAAAATTAACTCTTTGTTGAATATGCTTTAATAAATTAAGCCTGTCTTGAAAACCATAATCCCCGCCTACTTTATTGCCAATAAAAACACTTGGATACCTAAATCTTTTATCAAGTACCAATTTGTCTGGAATCCAACAAGCATGTGGTAAAAACGCAGTTGGACAACCAAAACCTTCTGCCCACCAATCCAATTGACATCTATTTGACAAGATAATAAAATCTAAACCTGGTCCACATTCTTTCCATTTCTTCCATCCTTCATGATAACTATTTTCATCATCTACATCTTTTCTTCTATAATCAAGCATCCAAAATACTTGAATTGCTTTAATTTTGTCTTTTAACATTAAAGGAACTTTACGACCTATTGGTCTTGTCTCGCCATAGATAACTAAATCAGGATCGATAGATTTGATTTTAGCTACTAATGATTGTGCAGTAGTAAATTTAATCACATCATCTAAAATATATCCTTCAATACCTAACATCTTAAATCCTTGACGAATTCCTTTATGATCTGGAGCATCTGGCCATAAGTCTAATCCTCCTGTATAAACTACTTTTTTGAATTTTCGCTTCATTAATCTATATAGTCTTTAAGATTTTCATCTCTAAGAAAGTTTTTATTAATGTATTTTTTATTTCCTGTTCTAGCTAATTTCTTTTGTGGATATATTGTCTGTGCCCAAGTCACATCCAATTTCCAATTAAATTCAGCTTCTTTAGCAGCTTTTCTAGTTGATAGACTTCCTCCAATATATTGTTCATATCCATGAGTTACTTCAGCACGAGGAACACAATATATTTCCCATCCAGCTTCAAGTACTCTATCGAACCAATCACAGTCTTGACCAAACACATAATAATCTTCATCAAAAAATCCAACTTTTTTAAAAATATCTTTC